>OELG01000797.1_pt1 | contig 12647 bp, 9 predicted proteins | sample 1503541 | NCBI WGS metagenome assembly OELG01 (sample SAMEA104379617, study PRJEB20068) | metagenome | biome: 1000743; feature: 77; material: 1998 | place: USA | collected 2012 | depth 25 m | reverse complement strand
TCTATTATATGATGATGTGCGTGAGAATCACTTGATTCCAATCACCTGGCAGCCAATATCAAAGACAATGTGCACTTCGTAACCCGTCGGCTTAAGGTCATCCGAGAATCGCATAAGCAAAGCCCTCGCGTCCGTAGCCAGGATGCTGCGGTCGCCGGTGGGTACCCAGTTGCCTTCCGCTGGAATATCGGTCGGGCTGTCGGGGTCCGATGTGTTCCATATCACATTGCCGCTGCCGAGGAAAAGTCTGGCAAGTTTTTGCGATTTGGGTGCCTTCACCCAGTATGCAAAGAATCTGTTGATGGTAATGGTCGTGGCACCGTTGTTGGTGATGACCGCGCGCAGATCGGTGGGATTCGGAGTCGTCAGAGGGCCGAGCGTTACCGATGGGCAAATCGGTTCGGTCGGGGCAATGGGTGTGGCCGTAGGAACGCCTGTCTGTGTCGGTGTTCGCGTTGGTTTTCTCGTGGGTGTGGCCGTAGGAGGCTTTTTTGTTGGAGTTTTTGTCCTGGTAATCGTTGGAGTCGGAGTTATTGTCCTGGACGGAGTCGCGGTGGGCAGCACCACCAGCGTAAATGTCGGCGGCTCAGTGGGTGACGGCGTGCGCGTGATGGTTGGGGTAGGGGCGATCGTCGGCGTAGACGTGATGGCGCTGTCGATCTGCTGCTGCGCCTCATCTTCCGAGACGGGCACAATCTCACCCGGCGCACAATACTCTCCGGTGAGCGTGCAGGCCATGGTCAGTTCGTCGCCGGCGAGCGGTTGAGGCTCAGATGGCCCGCTTATGGAATCAGTGCCATTTGCCCCTCCCAATTGAACGCTGGAGCTTTGACCTGCACCGACATACTGTTCTTCGCCGTTCGAAACGATCCGGGCTGCGCCCTTATACACGCTTACTTCCATCTCCCCATTCTTGACGGCCTTGATGCTGGCATTGCCCATCACGGTTAACTCCGAGCCATTGATGACGAAGTGGACGCCGCTTCCATCCGGCGAGGTGATCATCAACCCGTCAAATGGAATTTTTTCGCAGACAATCTGACCAAGTTCACTGGAGAAATAGAATGATTCCAAATTGCCAGTTTCCGAGTTTGGATTATCCAGGGTGGCATTACCAAAGACCACCATTGTGACCGTTTCGCCGGGCAGGGAACGGGGCAGGTTTGCGATCACATTAAAGACTGCGATGCCCCATTCGTCTGTATCAAGGTTTAGGGGAGATGCAGAAAGATGACGCAAGTCCCCAACGGCGATGACGTCGCCGCGCTCAGAAAAGCGCCTGGCGGTATTGGGTGACAATTCGGCCCTCAGCGTATTGTTGCCGTAACAGGCCGTATTCGACGCAGTGTCGCCGCAAAAATTATCTGAGGCCTGAATTGTCCGATCGATCAATGCCTGACAACTGGCGTTGTTCTCCGCCATGGCGGTGGCAGTGAGGTTGGACGAAAACAGAAACGGAAGGTATCCGCCGCGATACAGCGCCAGCCCTGTGACGCCCAAACACATCATGAAAACCAGCCCTCCGAACAATAACAAAAGAGTTCCCGCCTGCTGCCTTGTCCGGCGGGCAGCGGGCCGCCTGGGGGATGTGCGAGAACGCGGCTGGCTGTCGCTCTTTTGCGCTCCGGCGGGCTGCAGTTCAGCCAAACGTTTCCTGGCGGCTGCATGACGTGGGTCGATTCTCAGGATATGCTTCAGGCTGGCGAGTTCCTCGTCAACAGTGTATGAAGCACGCCAGAGAAGTTCCCAGGTCATGAGGTTGTTACGGTCCAGCTCGAGCGCTTGCTGCAAAACCGCGCGCGCTTCCTTCTTGCGATCCGCATTCAGATATTCAGCCGCGTCCTGATGCAGTTTACTTAGGGAATCATCGAAGTTGTTCATAGGCTCAGTGACATCTCATGCAGTTCTAGTTTTTCTTTGTGTCTCCAGATACAGGATGATACATGATCAGCAGCCGCAGCTGCCCCATGCGTAATTGCGATCCGCTTGCAAACGGATAGGGCCTGTTAGGGACGAGCCGTTCGGCGTTCAGCCATGTACCATTTCTACTGGCAAGATCAACAATCTCAAAGCCAGTTGCTGTCCGCCGAAGCACAGCGTGACGCCTCGATACGCCCATGTTCGCAGCGTTCGCGTCGGAGAGATCGAGGACGGCTTCCAGGGTTGCCTCAGAGCTTCGTCCGAGGATAAGCTCCTTGTAAATATGCACATAATATGGCTTGAATTCACCCGCTATATGGATACCCACTCCGCCTTCAGGTATTAAGGCGACATCGATAAACGATTCTGCAAGATTTGCTTGCGAAGGTACTTGCCCCGGGAAATTGTCCGGTATTGCCACAATCCTGGTTGGGTTTTCCTCCAGCGACGCCCCACAGTTCGTGCAAACGGCGGCGGATTCGTCGTTTTCATTGTTGCAAACTGAGCAGATCTTTGCTGAAGTGTTCACGTTCATTTCTCCATAATAGACGGATCCTCGTGCACATCGCGTTCCTGGTAAGAATCTTACACCCAGTTGCACAAAATCTCAATAAAGAAAAACGACAATCAAATTTCAAATTTGACATGCTGCGCTGATTGGAAATCTCACCGTCAAACCGCCTGCTGAAGCTGAGGCAAAATCCCCGGAGGAGATTCGAAATGCTGAAGCAGTGGCCGCTCCGACAATGAGGATTAGCGATTGCTTTCCGCATCAACCTACGCAAGGATACAACAGGCTGTCCGTGCGCGCAAGGTGCAAATTATCAACGAACCGCCCGTTGAATCATTTGAGTTAACGGGCGGCCCAGGTCACTATATTCGATAAGACGGCATACCGGCAAAAGAAAACGGCCCACAAACCAATTCGGTCGGTGGGCCCTTCTTGATGGTTCGCGTCACTCGCCTGATAGCCTCAGAGTGACTTTATGACGCAAATATCACGGGCAAAAAGAACCGGCACAGGTGGTAAGGGTAGCCGGAGCAGATGCGTTGTCAGCTGAATCCACGGCGATCACCTGATAGGTATTGAATACGCCCGGGTTGCCATACACCACTGTCTGACTATAGCCCAACAAGCTGTGATCCAACACGCCGTTTACATAAACATCGTAGCGAATAACAGACTGCGGATCGACATTGTCGGTGGATTTCTGCCAGAACAACCAGGTCTCACCGTCCTGGAAGGACATTCCATTATCTGTAAAGTTGACGGGCGTGGTTGGAGGCGTGGTATCTTCACCATCACTGGCTTCCGTTATCACAGTAACCGGGTCACTGACCGGGGAGGCGTTTCCGCCAAAGTCAAAAGCCTGGACGGTAAATGTGTAGGCGGTCTCCGGTTGCAGTGGCCCAAATGTTCCGGAGGTATCTTTCTGACCGGACATGACCGAGCTGCCATTCATTCGCACGGTGAACCAGACGTTCGGTCCATCGTCCACGGTAGACCATGCCAACGATACATGTGTCGGTCCAACATCGGTCACCGAGACAGTGGGATTGGATGGAGGCGTGGTATCGCGCGGAAGCGTGAACGTCACCGTATTGCTATACCCCGAATAGTTGCCCGCGGCATCCTTTGCGACAATCCGCAGGGTAAAGCTGCGTCCGGCTTCCAGCCCGGCGCGGTACACGCGGCTGGAGGCTGGGCCCGGGAACGTCTCGCTGCTTACATTGGCACAGCAGATGCTGTACGTGTGTGCCCGAATCATCGGTGGACGGATTCCATGCCAGTGAAACCGTGTAGGCCGTCATACCTGTGACCCGCAGGTTGGTGGGTGTTGTCGGAGGCTTTCGATCACGTGCCGCGGAGGCCGGAAAGGTAGCCGTTACGATCACAAGCATCAGAGCAGTGAGAACGGCGAGCTTTGCTAGCTTTCTTTGATTCATGCTGTTTACTCCTTCTTGATCTCGTATGTCGCTCTCCAGAAAGCGTCTCCAATGACGTGAACAGCACGCTCGCAGGGAGAAAGACATCACGCTAATTTGCATCCCACCCAAGAGCCGGGTCCTCACAGACAGATACGATGACCTTCAGCATTTGGATTGCTTTTCCATCAAACAGATTCTGGTCAGCGGCGCCGTTTTATCCCGAGATCAAACGACACCATCCAATGGGGGGTTTTATTTTATAGTGCGCCGGGTATTCTAAAGCGTATATAATCGAACGAATCGCATCATTCTCCGGGAAGGAGTCAATCATGTCACACATCCGAAGGCCCGCTCAAATCATTCTTTCTCTCGTCATCATGTTTTCTCTTGCACTGGCATTGATTCAACTTGGTCCGGCTTTGGCTCAGGGTAAGGACGGGATCAAACGTCAATATGACCCTGAGACAGGCAAAGTAAATTTCCTTAGCTCAGGGAATGAGCGTCCGGTCGCGGCTTTGCAGGCACTAGGATTTACCCCCGGCCCGGCGGCCGACCCGGCTCTCACGATTGCCAGGCACTTTGGGCATGAATTCGGCCTGAAAGACCCGGCTCACGAGCTCACTGCGCTCCGCACAGATCACGCGCAGAATGGACGCCTGACCGTTCATTATCGGCAGAACTATCAGGGAGTGCCTGTGCTGGCCGGCGAGTTGATCGTCAGCACGAATGACAAGGGCGATCTCTATTCGATGAGTGGAGAAGTCGCACTGAATCTTTCGCTTCCCACTCAGCCGACGATTGATTCTGAAGAAGCGCGGCAGATCGCCCTTCAAGCCGCAGCCAAATGGTACCGCAAAGAGCCAACTGACTTCATTGCCTCCAGTCCCAGCCTATGGGTATTTGATGAAAGACTCCTCAAACCCAGCCAGCGCCTTCCCGAATTGGTCTGGCGAATGGATATAACGCCTGTCGATGCCTTCCTGCCAGTGCGGGAATTTGTGCTGGTCAATGCACGGCGAGGGTCGGTCAGCCTGCATTTCAATCAAATTGATGTCGGTGCGAAAGATGTTGGCCCATCTGCCTTGCAACCATTGGCGTCCACGATCAGGAATAACGGGTTAAAGGATAGCCTCGCAAACACAGGTGCCCTTTCACCGAGCGGAGGTTACCGCCAAACGTACACAGCCAATCATGGTGAGAGCTTGCCCGGTCAGTTCCTCTGCAACCAAACAGCGGTATCTTGTACCAATGGCAGCATTCTGGATGCAGACCTGGCTCATGCTTATGCAGCCGAGACCTGGAATTTTTATAACGACCATCATGGCCGTGACAGCATTGATAACCAGGGTATGACCATTGTTTCAACGGTTCAGTATTCGACCGACTTTGTGAATGCGTTTTGGGATGGCACACAAATGGTATACGGCGACAGCATGGTTGCAGATGACATCGTGGGTCATGAACTGACGCACGGCGTCACTCAAAATGAGTCGAATTTGTTCTACTACTATCAATCCGGCGCGATCAACGAATCATTCTCGGATGTCTGGGGTGAACTGATGGACCAGTCCAACACTTCTGGTAACGACTCAGTCGCGGTCAAGTGGCAAATTGGCGAGGATAGTCCGGTCGGTGCGTTTCGCTCGATGAGCGACCCAACGCTTTTTAGTGACCCGGATTCGATCACCAGTCCCAATTATGACACCGATCCCTTGTTCTACGATAATGGCGGGGTCCACCATAATAGCGGGATCAATAACAAGGCCGCATTTCTAATGGTAGATGGCGGAAGTTTTGGAGGGAAAACTGTCACAGCTTTGGGCAAGGACAAGACCCTGGCTGTTTATTACGAAGCACAGACAAACCTGCTTACGTCTGGCGCAGATTATGCAGACTTGTACAGTGTACTTTATCAGGCCTGCCTGAATCTGGTCGGTGGCGCACAGGGCATCACGAATGCAAATTGTCAGGAAGTCCGTGACGCCACGGATGCAGTTAGCATGAACGCCCAGCCGGCGAGCGACCCCAACTTCAACACGGACGCGCCTTTATGTGATGCGAACGGGATACCCGGCGACTTGTTCTATGACGATATGGAGTCTGGTACGGGCAAATGGACTTTTGGCGCGATCACCGGTACTTCACGCTGGCAAATCGACTCGCCCGACGGAGCTTTTGCGCACTCCGGCGCCCATTCTCTCTATGCAGATGATCGTCCTCCGACTGTAACAGACACCTTTGCCCGCACGAAGGACGCGATCGCACTTCCGTCCGGCGCATACCTGCACTTTAGCCAGGCATACGGCTTCGAAGATTTCTTCTTCCTTGGTACCTTTGATGGCGGCGTATTGGAATACAGTACAAACGGCGGAAGCGCATGGGTGGATGCCGCCCCGCTGTTCATTAATAATGGCTACAACGGCACAATCGACACCGGCTACGATAATCCATTGGCCGGACGCTCGGCATTTGTAGCGGACAGTCATGGTTATATTTCCAGCCGTGTGGATTTAAGTTCATTGGCCGGTCAAAATGTCATGTTCAGGTGGCGGATGGGTCTCGATACCGGAGGAAACGATTTTGGCTGGTGGCTGGATGATGTGCGGATCTATACGTGCAGTGCAAATAACAATACTCCCACCAACACACCGACCAGAACTGCGACGAGCACACCGACAATAACAAGGACGTCTACACCCACGAGAACTTCCACAGCAACCCATACGCCCACGCCAACCGGAACAGCCACACCCACGCGTACCCCGACGAATACAGCTTCGCCCACGCGGACTCCAACAAATACCGCAACTCCGACGCAGACCAATACGCCAGGGTCACAGATAACAGTCACGCTGTATTCAATCAATACCCAGGATGGTTGGATCCTGGAATCAAGCGAGACGAGCAATCAGGGCGGCAGCCTCAATTCCACCGCCACCAGTCTTCGGGTGGGCGACAACGCCTCTGACCGGCAGTTCCGATCGATCCTGTCATTTGGGACCGGCTCACTCCCGGACAATGCCGTGATCATCTCGGTTCAGTTGAATCTAAAATTTATAAGCTCGGTAGGCACAAATCCCTTCACGACCCACGGCAATTTATTGGTCGATTTGCGCAAGGGCGTTTTCAGTGGAAGCTCCGCTTTGCAGCTTAGTGACTTCCAGGCGAGTGCCAACAAACCAGCTGGAATGACCGTTGGCGCAACGCCGGTATCTGGCTGGCACAGCGGGACGTTGAGCAGCCTCAACTTTGGCGTTATCAACCTGACCGGAGCCACACAAATGCGGCTTCGCTTCCAAAAGGATGACAACGATGATCGGAGTGCAGACTATGTGAGTTTTTATTCTGGCGCCGCCACCACCACAGATCGTCCGCAACTGGTCATCACGTACTACATTCCTTAGCAAGGATCAGGCTTCTCGTCGGCGGATCAGCGCGGCCTAACGAAGGTCTCGGTAACCGAGATCAATCATCCACTGACAAAGGATGGGACCGCCATAGCGGTCTGGGGTGGGGGAGCCGTTTACAACCAGGCCGCTATAGCCGCGAAAATACCCGGCCGGTCCGGTCAATTGATCCTGCGCCGGTTGGGAGAGTTCCTCATCACCGATCGCGATCGCGTGGATATGAATCGGTGAGTCGGTATATACCTCACCGTATTCACGGAGCCAGGCCGCGAAACCGGCGGCGCGCAAGGCCTGAATCAACGGCAGGACGTCATCCCATAGGACGGTGTAGGTGTCGCGGCGCAACACAGAAAGGTCAACTGCGCCGCCGCCCAGATGCGTCCCAAACGATGCGGCGCCGTTATCGTGATAGCTGCCCTGCGTGATCGCGTAATCGGTAAGATCCAGCTCGCCGCCGTACAACTGCTGAGCATGAGCCAGCATTGCCAACGTGCGCTGGTTGAGAGTCCAGCCGTTGACCTCAACCCGAGCGTAATCATCGGAGGGCTTTTGGCAGCCGATTGGCTCGGGGGTGGATGTATCGGTAGGCGTAGCGGTAAGCGTAGGTGTCTGCGCAGGTGTAACCGAAGCGGTCGGCGGAGGCAGCGTGATCGTCTGAGTAGCGACCGGTGAGGACGCGGGAGGGGAAGGCATCGCTTGTATTGACGGTGAATGGCCAGGGCAGCCTGCCAGCACTATTGCCGGCAATAGACATGCAAGAGCGAGTTTCGACAAAACTTTGCGTCTTAATCCACTTCTCACGAAACTTAAAGGTTGGCTCATCGTACATTAGTACAATAAAGTCATACGAGTTGTTCCCATACGCAACCGGCCGTGGACGACCTGCAACTGTCTCTATCCGCCATTGCTTTGCAGGGACAAATTCCATACGGCATCATCCCAGTCGCTTGCGGGGTTGATCAGCGAAACGAATTCCTCTTCAAATTCAGAGCCGCTCTTCTCGAAAGCTTCATGGCTGTCAAATTCCATCGACCACAGGACTTCCCGATCATCCCCGTCCCGTTGATAGACCTTGTACCAGTGACAGCCCGCCCGCAGCAGGGCCTCACCATATTTGGCAACGGCTTGTTTCGTGCCTTCAAAATCATGAACCTTCACACGCATCGTGACCAGCACAGACATTTTGGCCTCCTTGAAAGATGAGCCGAGCGAATTTAGGAACTATTGGACACCTTTCGGAACATATTGTGTCGGCTTGTCGTCATTGTACTGCAAGAAAAGAATTAACCAATTTGCAATCTTGAGGATGTTACTTTTTCAATCTTCATCGTCATGTATCCACAAGATTGTTACAGACCCGCTCTAAAGGAGTCATTCATGATCGCTGTAATCAAATTTGTCCTCACTGCATTGCTGGTTGGTTTTGCGTGGCTGGTTGGCAGCTACACCGCCGAATACTTCAAACCCTATAAGCGCCATTAGGCGCCCGGCAGCGTCGGACCAGTGTTGTCCAGTGCTGTCTCCTCAAGGCGATGACAGGAGCGTCCGGACTGAAGACGCGCCTGAATTCAAACGGATCAAATTTGGCCGCGGTTGGAATTCAAAACGGGCCACGAAAATATGATAAAACGAAGGAGCCACCAGTTCGGTGGCTCCTTTTACTTTCGCCAGCGCTAATTTCCCTTCCATTCGTAATCCCAAACAGTTGTGAGGCGCTGAAATCCATGCTTCGCGACGATCGGCCTGCTCATGGATCCCGCTTCCACGGCAGCAAAGGGATATTCTCTTTCGCGAATCTCTTTCAGGCGGGTCGCCAACAAACTGGTATATAAGCCCTGCCTGCGATACTCTGCAATGGTCGATCCGGCAAATAACGTGGCGAAATGACCTTTAGGGAAATACGTCCATGCCACCGATGCTGGCTGGCCTTTAACATAAGCAACGTAGATGCTCAGGTAGCCGGGAATTTTCATGTGCATTCCCAGCCGATGATTGACCCATGAATTGTCATTACCATACACGGTATTCAACACCTGGATGACATCTTTCAGTCCATCCAAAGTGGTGATCCGTCGAATTTCGGATTTCGCGGGATACACCGGGTAAAGAAGGTGTGCGGGCGCATTGTTCAAATCCAGCACCATCACATCCGCAGGCTCGTTATCTTCCACAAAGTCGTGGGAGATCAGCTCCTGTTTCAAGCTCGGCAGTAAGTCGTGGTCGTACACCTTCCAGGTGAATGGTTGATTCAATGGAACGAAATAATCCAGTTCCTGATGGATCACATTGTGGAGTTGACATTCGTTCGCAAAGGTAAATGCGATAAAGTTCATGCCGGGCGCATTGCGCACAAATCTCACGACATCCCCCGAGACTTCCTTCCTGGCTTCGGGGTGAGCCATATGTATTCGTAAATCCTTGTCATATTTTGCCAATAAATGTTCTCGGTTCATGGTACTCTCCTTGTAGGCCCCGCCTGCCTCCCCCAATTCGATTGAAGTTCATCGAATTTGAGGAAGGTGTCCCGCTGAACGGGACGGAGGGGCTCAGTCTGCTGCCATGGCTTCAGGTTCTGCTTGCTTCACCTTCGCGCCAACGGCTTCATCAAATCCATATTGTGTTTCCAACTCGTGCCTGAACTGCTGTGTGTACAAGCGGTAGTAATGTCCCTGCATTTTCAGCAATTCGGCATGTGTGCCTTGCTCGGCGATTTTGCCATTTTCGATCACCAAAATTCGGTTGGCGCGCCGGATCGTTGACAACCGGTGTGCAATCACAAAGGATGTGCGTCCTTGCATCAATGCTTCCATACCTCGCTGGATGAGTGCTTCGGTCAACGTATCCACCGAGGACGTCGCTTCATCCATGATGAACAGTTCCGGTCGAGCCAGCACGGCCCTCGCGAGACTGATCAACTGCTTCTGGCCGACGGACAAAAGGTTTCCGCCTTCGCCGACGTTCTGCTCGTAGCCCTTTTCCAGTGTGACGATAAAGTCGTGCGCGCCGGCGATCTTCGCGGCCTCTATGATCTCTTCCTCTGTGGCGGTCAACCGTCCGTAGTGGATGTTGTCGCGCACGCTGCCTGAGAAGAGATGAGGCGTCTGTAACACGATCCCGATCCGGCTGTGAATCGACGCGAGGGCGTAGTCCATGTAATCGTGCCCGTTGATGCGAATCAGCCCTGCGCGCGGCTCATAGAACCGGCACAGCAAATTTACAATCGTGGACTTGCCGCCACCGGTGGGGCCAACCAGAGCGATCATCTCACCCGGCTTGACCTTGAGCGTGAAATCGGTGAGGACCGGTTTGCGGTCTTCATAGTAGAAATCCACGTGGTCGAATTCGATCTCGCCCAGCAACGTATTCGCTTCGATGGCGTCCGGTCGATCGTGGACTTCGGGCGGGGTATCCACCAACTTGAAGATTCGCTCGGCCGACGCGATCGAGTGTTGCATCTCCGCATAGACCCGGGCAAACTCTTGAATGGGCCACATCATGAATGTGAGATAGGACACGAAGGCCTGAATGCCGCCGATGGTCATGAGACCAAGCTTGATCTGATTGCCGCCGTATCCAACGATCAGGCCCAAAGCCACGGCCGCAATGATCTGCACGGTGGGGAGGAACAGCGCCGAGAGCCACGCGGCTCGAAATGAGGCATCGTACATGCGACTCGTCAGCTGCTGGAATTCTTTGGTGTTTTCATCCTCACGCAACAGCGCTTTGACCACCCGGACTCCCTGGAAGTTCTCATTGTAGGCGCCGGTGATCTTCGAGTTTGTGCGGCGTGAGACACGGTATTGGACCAGGATGTGCTTGCGGAACTGAACGGCGATGTACACCATGATCGGAATGATCATGGATACGATCAAGGCCAGTTTCCAGTTGATGATCGCCATGAAGATCACAGAGGTGCTGATGTTCATGAAGGCCCAGGTGGTATCCACCACGCCCCAGGTGAGCAGCTCCGAAACACGTCCAGTATCTGAGGTCACGCGAGCGATGAGCCGTCCCACCGCATTCTGGGCATAATACGAAAGCGAGAGATCCTGCAAGTGATTGAACAGCATCTTGCGCAGATCGTATTGCACACGTTCGCCGAGCACGCCGGCTAAGTAGATGAACGTGAATACCAAGGCCGACTGAACGAGCTGAAAGACGCCATAGATTATTGCAATGCGCGTCAAAGCGGGCTTGTCCTTCAAGGTGATGCCAACATCCACGATCTCCTTGCTCAGGTAGGTAAAGTAGGCGTCAATCACAGAAGTCAACATGATCGTGACCAGGAAGCCTACGACCCATTTCCAATGCGGCTTGAGCAGGCTGAGGATGCGCTTGAATACAGGTGCGGTTAATTGACTGGTATATTCTTCTTCTTCGAGTTCGATCATTTCTTCGGACATTTTGTTCTCCGTTAGAAACGGTGGTCGAGTGCGGCGAAGCCGCGTACCGAGACCACATCTCTTAATCACATATAATCAATTGTTCTTTGGTTACCATTGGTCTCGATACGTAGCGCGCACGCTTCGACTTCGCCGCCAACGGACGGCGGCTCCGCTCAGCGCGGCGCTACTACTCGACCAGCGGGTACTTAGTTGACTCGCGATATTTCCAATTCCAACTCTTCATCAATCCGGGTCTGGATGTCGTAAATTCTTCGGTACATGCCACCGGCCTGGGCTAGCAATTCTTCGTGCGTTCCCATCTGGATGACTGTACCTTTGTCCAGCACCAGGATCAAATCGGCGATCATCACAGACTGAATGCGATGGGCGATGATGAAGGTGGTGCGGTTCTCCATCAGTTCATTCAGTGCCTCACGTATGGAGGCTTCCGTCTCGGTATCCACCGACGAGGTTGAGTCATCGAGGATCAGGATGCGAGGATTCTTGAGCAAAGTTCTTGCAATGGTCACGCGTTGTTTCTGTCCGCCGGAGAGGGTTACACCTTTCTCACCAACCAGGGTGTTGTACCCATCCGGAAATCCCAAAATGACATCATGGATGGCTGCAGCTTTCGCGGCGCGTTCCAGCTCTTCCTGTGATACATCCCTTCCGACGCCATAAGTAATGTTTTCACGGATCGAGCGGCTGAACAGGAACGGTTCCTGCTCCACAATGCCGATTTGCGCTCGCAAAAATGCACGCGAATAATCTTTCAGCTCGACACCATCCAGCAAGATGCGTCCGCCGGTGTATTCGTGAAATCTCGGCAACAGATTCACGAGTGAAGTCTTGCCCGATCCCGTTGAACCCATCAGAGCGATGGCCTGGCCTGGCTTCACGTGGAAGGAAATATCCTTCAACGCATTGGATTTGCCATCGGAATACATGAACGAGACATTCTCAAAAACGATATCGCCTTTGACCGCACCCTCCGGCTGATAGATAC
>OELG01001007.1_pt1 | contig 12737 bp, 9 predicted proteins | sample 1503541 | NCBI WGS metagenome assembly OELG01 (sample SAMEA104379617, study PRJEB20068) | metagenome | biome: 1000743; feature: 77; material: 1998 | place: USA | collected 2012 | depth 25 m | reverse complement strand
AAATTACACTTAACCCCATGATTCAAACGATCCATGGCAAGTACGGCCGTCTTGTTTTCCGCCGAGGTCCCCGCGGGAAAACATTCCTGATCAAACTGGCCGACATGTCAAACGTGAAGTGGAGCGATGCCCAGACAAGGCACCGTCAGCAGTTCAAGGCTGCGAATGAATATGCCAGGGCGGCGATGGCCAACCCGGAGATGCGGGCAATGTACGAAGAGATGGCCAGAGAACAGAACCGGCGTCCATACCGTCTGGCCGTCTCGGATTACTTCAAAAACAGGGAAAGCAAATAGAAGCCGTTCACTACCCTGTGTGCCGGCGAAGTATTGGTCTGACCGCGCCTTGGTTTATGGCTGGAGCAAAGTTGCTTGACAAACAGACCATTTTGGAACGCGAATACCGCAAATAGGCGAATGACGCCAATTTTCCATAATTTATTCGTGTCATTGGGGCATTCGTGCTATTCGCGTTGAGAAACTACTGACTTTACAACGGCCATGCGCGTTGGATTTTCGGGGTTGTTATAAAACGCAGCATTGCGATAGAATTTTCGGAAGGCACCCATGGCTGAATATCATCTCGCCCAAATCAACATCGCCCGCATGCTCGCGCCGATCGATGACCCGATCATGGCGGAGTTTGTGGCGCAGCTGGCCCCTGTCAATGCGCTGGCGGACTCCAGTCCCGGCTTTGTGTGGCGGCTTCAAACCGAAAGCGGCGACGCGACCAGCCTGAAGGTCTATGATGATGATATGATCATCATTAATATGACAGTGTGGGAAAGCGTGGAGTCTCTGCGCGAGTTCGTCTATAAGAACGCACATCATGCGGTGTTGCGGGAACGCAAACGCTGGTTCGAGAAATTTGATGGCTCGTATTACGCGCTGTGGTGGTTGCCGGCCGGGCATATTCCCGGCACACAGGAAGCCAAAGAACGGCTGGATCATCTCCGTGAACACGGCGAGACCGAGTATGCCTTTTCATTTCAACATATTTTTCCGAAACCTGCAGAGTGAGGATTTCGCAGAGGCGCATGGTCAAGGTGAAGCATAGGAGAGAAAGGAAAATCTGATGAGATCAAGTACGCTATTGTGGGCGCTCGTGATCGCTTTTGTTGGCGCAATCATATGGTTGGCAGTCACCGGTCGGCTCGAGGCCGGAGCCCATCTCTTCGTTGATAAGTTTTGGGGCTTCTTCGAAAACATTGCGCGGACTCTTCGCAGGTAATCGGCAGTGTAACCAAATCGGCGCACCCAAATTACGAGGCATGTGTTTCCTTTCTCAGTGATATGACAATCGAAACAGATATTTGCGCAGATTGAAAAATTCCGATAAGACTCATTACAAAGTGCTGCATCATCACTCACACTAGAGGTAGGAAATTCAGACTGCAATTCTTTCCAAACGTTTGGTAAATTATGACACAAGCGGTAAACTAAGCCTATGACAACTGATTCTGATCCCGTTCCTGCACCGCCTCTGACTGGACTCGAGAAGCAAAACCAACAACTGAGGCTTTTGGTTGAGCTCAGTGTGACACTGAATTCCACGCTCGATCTGGATACGCTGCTTCAACTCATTACGGGCACCGCAACGCAATTATTGGAATGCGAAGCGGCGTCCATCCTTCTTTATGATGAAAAATTGGAACGGCTGTATTTTGCAGCGGCCACGGGCTCCAACCCCCGCAAGCTGGCGGAGATCCCCGTACCCATCGATTCCAGCCTGGCAGGGACCATCTTTCGCACGAACAAGCCGATCATCCTCAATACCGTAGCAGAGGATCCGCGCCACTTTACCGGTGTATCCGACCAGGTTCAGCTGCATGTCCGGTCGTTGGTGGGCGTTCCCATGATGATGAAGGACCGGGTCATCGGTGTGCTGGAGGGTATCAACAAACGCGACGGGGATTTCGGAGAGCAGGATGAGTCGATACTATCGGTCACCGCTTCCCACGCGGCTACAGCCATCCACAACGCCAGATTATTCCGTGACGCCGAGCGTCGTGCGCAATATCTCGAAGCGGTCCGGGATATCAACAACGCCGTGCTCGAAAGTTTCGACCTGAAGAAGACGCTGCCGCAAATCCTTTCGCAGCTTCAGAAGCGCCTGGAAGTCGACGCCACCGATGTCCTGCTGCTTGACTCTGAACTCAACGCCCTGACCTTTGCTGCCGGGCTTGGCTTCCGCACCGACGCCTTGAGTCAGGCTGTCCTGCCGGTGGCTGGTGATGGGGTAGCTGGAAGGGTCGTCCGCGAAAAGAAGATCGTGAACATTCCCAACCTGGATGCTTCCGCAAATATTTTCACACGAGCCGCGTTGTTACAGGGGGAAGACTTTGTTGAATATCATGCTGCCCCGTTGATTGCTGAAGGGCAGGTACGCGGCGTCCTTGAGGTTTTTCACCGCGCGCCCCTGGATGCCGATCGTGACTGGCTGGCGTTCTTTCAGGGCCTGGCAGAACAAACCGCCATTGCGATTGATAGCGCCACGCTCTTCAGCGACCTTCAGCGTTCCAACGCCGATTTACGGCTGGCCTATGATGCCACCATACTGGGCTGGTCGCGTGCGCTTGACTTGCGTGACAGAGAAACGCAGGGGCATACGCAACGCGTCACAAGGATGACAACGGAACTTGCGCGTATATATGGCCTCGATGAGCAGGCAATTACCCACATTCGGCGCGGTGCGCTGTTGCACGATATGGGCAAAGTAGGGGTTCCGGATGCGATCCTGCACAAACCCGCAAAACTAACGGACGAAGAGTGGCTCAAAATGCGACAACATCCTCAATACGCTTACGACATGCTCGCCCAGATCGATTATTTGCTGCCCGCGCTCGATATTCCCTACTGTCATCACGAAAAATGGGATGGCACAGGCTATCCACGTGGCTTGAAAGGCGAAGATATTCCTCTGGCTGCCCGGCTCTTCGCTGTCATCGATGTTTGGGATGCTCTGTACTTTGATCGTCCTTATCGCGAAGGCTGGGGAATGGATCGAACACTGATCTACATCCAGGAACAGAGCGGAAAGCATTTTGACCCCAATGTCGTGGAATTATTTCTCCGCATTGCACGGGACATTGTTCAAGACCCTGCGCTTCCTTCTGCACCTGAAACTGGTTCACCTGCCTGACGCTTATAGCAGGCTGATGGTTGAGTAGTGCCGTTTGCTGCGTATTGCCTATCCCGACCGGATGGGCCAGGCAATCGCTGGCAACCTCAAGACACAATCTCACTCTGGATTTCACAAATGACCAACAGCTACGATGCAATCATTGTCGGCGGCGGGGTGATGGGTTGTGCGACCGCTTACTACTTATTGAAATCTGACTCAAAACTAAATATCGCCATCCTCGAAATGGATCCGACCTATGCGAGGGCCTCCACGCCCTTATCGGATGGCAATACGCGTATTCAGTTTAATATCAAAGAGAACATCCAGATGTCGCAATATGGTCTCGAGGTCCTGGCGAGCTTTGCCGAAGAGATGGCAGTGGAAGACCAAAGACCGGACCCGGCTTTTCGTCAGCAGGGCAACCTGTTTGTGCTGGACGCAGCGAGCAGGGATGAAGCGTACGAAGGCCTGCTGTTGCAGCAAAGTCTGGGCTGTGAAGTCTATTGGCTGACGCCAGCGGAAGTGCAGGTGCGTTATCCGCTCTACGATCTCAAGGATTGTGTGGCCGGCACATTCGGTCCGCACGACGGGACGATGTCACCGCTGGCCGTGTTGATCGGTTACAGGAAGAAGGTCGTTTCGTTAGGCGCAAAATACCTTCCAGAAGAAGTGGTGGAAATTCTCAAAGACAGGAAGCATGTTCGCGGGGTGAAATTAGCCTCTGGTGAAATCTTGAGCAGCGACATCATTATGAATGCCGCGGGCCCCTGGGCGCCAAAGCTCGCCAAAACTGCTGGCGTCCACTTGCCGATCGATCCCACAAAGCGACAGGTCACTGTGATCGAGACGAATTCGCGTCCGGAGAAGATTCTCCCGTTATTGTTCCTTCCATCCGGGCTGTATTGCATTCATGAAGGCGAAGGGCTGTTTACCGTCGGAAAGTCGTTCCCAACAGATCATATTGGCGATGATGATTTCAATTGGGAGCGCAGGACCTTCGAAGAGATCGTCTGGCCCGAGCTGGTGGAGTACATCCCCGAATTTGACCGCCTCAAGATTTCCCGCGGCTGGGCCGGGCTGTATGAAGTCAATACCCTGGACGGTAACGCGATTCTCGGCGAATGGCCGGAGTTAGGCGGGTTTTTCCTGGCCAATGGTTTTTCCGGTCACGGGTTTCAGCAGTGTCACGCTGTGGGGCGGTACATCGCCGAGCTGATTTTGCGACAGGAACCTGCGCTTGATTTATCCATTTTCTCTCCAAAGCGAATTCTCGAGGACAGACCAGTGTTCGAAAGCAGACGGAAAATTATTTAACAATATCCTTGACGCTCACAGGCCTGGATGATACACTCTAGGCATCTAATCTACTCTGAAAGGAGGCACGTCACATGACAACCAACAAATCATCCACCAATCTTTTATTCAGCGCGCCTCCTGTTGATGTAGAAACGACTTAGCGAAGCACTCTTTAGACTCAGTCGTTACCACATAACTTTCCTATCTCAGCCGCAGGCGCGCCCCGCCCTGCGGTTTTTCTTTTGCCTATCTCCGACCTGACAGGTCTCCGCAGGGAATTTGACGAACGAGGCAGCGCTTTTGTGGAAGCGACTCGGTTTGCATGACGCTTGCGAGACCTGTCAGGCTTTTGATGATAAGGTAAGCAATACCGATGAACAATACAAACGAATACTTCAATCTGTTTGATGAATTGGATGACAATGAACAAACGAATAACTACCTGAACAAAGGGAGGCGTCGTCAAAGGTTTCCGCCGCGGCATTTCAAGTATGTGCGGGAAGCCAACGCCGATTTTCTCAAGGGACAGGATGACTCCAGCCGCAGTTTCAAGTTTGAGTACCAGGCCGCGCGCTTCGAGGAGTGGTGGCTGCTCGAGTCGCTGGGTGATTTTTATGAACACAAGTGGATCACAGACGTCCTGCGCAGGATCAAAGGCGGCAAGGAAGCCACGGTCTATCTGTGTCGCGGCAGCGAATCGACTGGTGAAGCGCTTGTCACCGCCAAGGTATATCGTCCGCGTTCGCTGCGTAATCTCAAAAACGATGGCATCTACCGCATCGGACGTACCGATCTGGATGAAGATGGCAATGCCCTGGTTAAAGAGGCCGATGTAAGTGCGATTCGAAAACGCACAAACTACGGTGAAGAACTGCGTCATCAGTCATGGATTGCCTACGAGTTCAAGACTCTGGAGATGCTGTACGAAGCAGGCGCGGATGTTCCGAAGCCTTATGCGATGGAAAAGAATGCCATCCTGATGGAGTACATCGGAGATGAGACCAGCGCCGCGCCGACCCTGAGTGGAGTTCGGCTGGACCGTGATGAAGTGCGGCCGCTCTTCGACCGCGTCGTTCGGAACATCGACCTGCTCCTCGCCAAAGAGCGGATTCATGGCGACCTCTCGGGATATAACATCCTTTACTGGGATGGTGACATCACGCTGATCGACTTTCCTCAGGTGGTACATCCGGGAATGAATCCTTCTGCATGGGTGATCTTCCTCCGGGACGTTACGCGGGTCTGTCAGTACTTTGCATCCCAGGGCCTGAAACACAGCCCCCGCAAGCTGGCGGCGGACTTATGGACTTCGCATGGCTATAAAGTTGTGCAGGATGTTCATCCAAGCCATTTGGATGCAGATGATCCCCATGATAGAAAATTGTGGGAGAAACAGAAACAATAATTGCCTGCGTATAGTCACTCCGTCAAATGGCTGTGAACTAATACTATAAAAGCAGTCTCTCAATCAATGTTTTGGGACTGCTTTTATTATTTTCAACTGACGGAAGATTCGGGATTACAGTGGAAGGGGAGATGTAACCTTCTTGATCAAAAGTTGACCAACTTCCTTGTAACTATTTTTCTTTTTCCCGTCATGTCTGCAACCTTACAGAAAGTTTAGGTTTGCGCATCTCCAGGAAAGGAGAATTTTCTCAGGCCTGACAATTTATACTTATAGTTCTTAATTTTTAGTTTGATATTTATCAATCCAATTGAAAAGGATATGTACCATGAAAAAAATTGTTTTACCTCTCATTTTGATTTTTTCGTTAGTCAGTGCAACTATAGCATTCGCAGCGGGGTCACTTAATCTGCCGAATTACCCCGTAAATTTCAGTTATTCGAATTGGGGATCTAGCACTACGGGCGGCATGTACGATACCCATTTGAGCGGCATCGGCGCCGGCTTCGATGTAGCTGACGGAACCTATGCGGGCTGGTGTGTCCAAAAAGATAAATTTTCGGATCCCCTCCAGGTGCTGCTCTATTCCAGCGATGATCCTGCCATGCCGGCCGATGCGGTTTCCTTGCCATGGGACAAGGTCAACTATCTGCTGAACCACAAGGCAGGAACTGCTTTCGAGATTCAGGAAGCACTGTGGATCGTGCTGGGCCAGGAAAATTTGGCGGATGCAAGCACACCTGCCGTTGCTGCCATGGCGTCCGATGCGTTGGCGAACGGTGGAGGATTTGCTCCTGCTGCAGGACAAATCATTGCTGTGCTGCTCTACTCCGATGGTTTTGGTACCTCATTTGATCAGATGCAGGAAACGATCATCGAATTGACGGTCCCATCCAGAGGCCCCGGAACCGGCACCCCCGGCTACTGGAAGAATCATCCCGAAGCCTGGCCTGTGGACAGCATCACGATAGGTGAAGACACCTATACCAAGGCTCAGGCCATCAAACTGATGGGCAAACCAGACGGTGACAAAACCTACACAATGTTCCGTGCTTATGTGTCTGCCTATCTCAATGTTTTGATCGGGAATGAGTCCAGTTGCATCGATGACACACTTGCGGATGCTTATAACTGGCTAGACAAACACGAGCCGGGCAGCGGTGTAACAGGCAGCAGCAAAGCCTGGAAAGTTGGTGAACCGCTTTACCTGACCCTCGATGCCTACAACAATGGCTTGCTGTGTGCTCCTCATCGCAACTGATTTTCCACCGAATTCGACAATACTCACCCCGAAGCTGGCTTCGGGGTGAGTTGTTTAAGCGGGATGTTTTTTCTTCAAAAATACGTTATGTGTTGCCACTGCATATTCTGAGGACGAATCTATCTCTGCGCGTAGTCAATTACCAAATAGAACCCTGCATAACACAAGAACAACACACTAAATACAACCAGCATTGACCTATCGTGTTATAGTTTACAAACCTCGAACTCGACATCCCAGCGCGCGCTTCATATTGGACTTTTGGAGATCAAGATGCTATCGAACACTTCCCGCTGGCTGATATATTTCAACGCAATCCTTTATGCTATGCTGGGAACTCTGTTATTTTTATTTCCGTCACAACTGGCGCCTGTGTTTGCTTGGAAGGTGACTGCCTTCATGACGATGACCATTGGTGGCTGGTGTCTGGGGAACGCCTGGCTCGCGTGGATGACTGCGCGGGTCTGGAAGTGGAACCATGTCTTTAGCGCCGCGCTGTATTTATGGATATTTGGCATTGGCGAGTTAATCGTGGTCTGGATGTTCCGCGATAAGCTCAAGCTGGAACATCCTATTGCGTGGCTTTATTTGATCACGTTGATTGTCAATGCACTCACTGCGCTCATTGGTCTCATTGAGTTGCTCCGAACCCGCCTTTCCAGCACTTCTTCCGGCCCGTCATTGACTTCGGGGCAGCGGCTGGCTACGATCGTCTTTGTTATCTTGGTGGGATTTCTTGGGTTTTATGGCCTGGCTGCCCAAATTGGAGATGTAGGCACAAATGGCGGCATCTTTCCGGAAATCATGAGTCTGTTCACATTGCGTAGTTTCGGTGCGTTCTATCTTTCCGTTGCACTGGCAATTGTCCCTTATTTTTGGAATCATAACTTTGATGCACTGTATCATCACTCCCTTGCATCCTATGGTTTGATCGTGTTCATTACCCTGGCGGCGTTTGCTTACATCCGCCTGTTTGATTTTGCAGTCAGACCTGGCGGCCTGCTCTATTTCGCGGCTTATCTGGGCGTAGGTATTCCACTGTTATTTGTCTTCCGAAAGTATGGATTAAATCGTTGATGGATATTACCAGTCTGCAGAATCCAAGGATCAAACAAGTCGTCAAGTTGCGCGATGACAAAAAGACTCGCAAATCAGACAGGTTGATGCTGGTGGAAGGATATGACGAGATCCAACTCGCAATTTCCGCCGGATACAAACCGCGAACGCTCCTTTCTTCTCCGGAAATTGCCTCTCGGCAAATCACCGGGCTCTCCGCTGAGAGTCTGACTGTCTCACGAAAAGTGTTTGAAAAAATATCCTATCGTGAAAATCCGGATGGCTGGTTGGCGATTTTTCCCATTCCACACGCAACATTCGATGATCTAACGCTCGGCGAGATCCCTTTTATCATCATTGCCGAATCTATAGAGAAACCGGGCAACCTGGGTGCGATCCTGCGTACAGCGGATGCGGCACACATAGACGCTGTCCTCCTCTGTGACCCGCGGGTAGACCTTTGGAACCCGAATGTGGTGCGTGCCAGTCGGGGGACAGTGTTCAGCGTACCGGTCATTGAGACAGAGAATATATCTGCTTTGGAATGGGTGAAAAAGAACAGGATTCGCATTCTCGCTGCCGCTCCGACCGCTGACGTGTCCTATACCGATGTGGATTTGCGCGAATCAATCGCCGTCGCAGTCGGCACGGAGGATGAAGGGCTTACGGATTTCTGGTTGTCGAATGCAGACCTAAAGGTAAAAATCCCGATGATGGGGAAAGTGAATTCGTTGAATGTGTCCGTGTCCACGGCCTTGATTGTGTATGAAGCCGTCAGACAGCGAAGCAAATAATTTCAAGACCAGCAGCCCATGATGGTTGAAAGTATTATCGAAAAATTACGACTATACGTGAATTTCGGGCGTGTGTACTATGCTAGAATAAGAGAGGATTGCTCAAGTTCATGAACAACAAATGATGATGATTTCGGCTACAGGTAATATTTGATGAATTGTCCTAATTGCCAGGCATCCAATCCGGACCAGGCAAAATTCTGTATGAATTGCGGAACGTCCCTGGCGACGACTGTCCGCGAGAGGGATGGGGGCAAGCTGGATGCATCAGGCTCCAGCGGCGGGGGGGAAAGAAAACGCACAGACTTCAATCTCAATCGATATCTCCCGCAGGAACTGTTGACCAAATTCGAGTCGGCCCGCACCGGTAATTCGATGGCGGGCGAGCGGCGCGTCATCACGATGTTATTTTGCGATGTAAAAGGCTCGACCGCCGCCGCCGAAAAAGTGGACCCTGAGATCTGGACGGACGTCATGAATGGCGTATTCGAGTACATGATCCGCCCGATCTATAAATACGAAGGACTGGTGCCTCGATTAATGGGCGATGCCATCCTGGCGTTCTTTGGCGCACCGATCGCACATGAGGACGACCCTCAGCGCGCCGTGCTCGCTGGGCTTGAGATTCAACAGGGAATTAAGACCTACGCCGATGAGATCCGCAGAAAGTATGGCCTTGAGTTTGGGCTGCGCGTGGGAATCAATACAGGCCTAGTGGTTGTTGGCGAGATCGGCTCGGATTTGCGGATGGAATATACGGCCATCGGCGACGCGATCAATCTCGCGGCGCGCATGGAACAGACTGCGCAGGTAGGCACGATTCAGATTTCTGAAGATACACATAAATTGGTCGCACCGTTTTTTGATCTGGAGGCCCTGGGTGAAGTCGAAGTTAAGGGCAAAGCTGCACCGATCAAAACCTATCGCGTCCTGGGCACTAAGTCCACGCCGGGAAAGTTGCGCGGACTGGAAGGCTTGTCCTCTCCGTTAGTGGGACGTGAGGCTCCGTTGCGTTTGTTGAAGGTCCGGCTGGAGAGTCTAAAACTCGGAAGCGGATCCGTTGTCTGCGTGATTGGCGAAGCGGGGCTCGGAAAATCCACTTTGATCGCAACGGTCAAGAAGTCTCATGAAAGCCTGGGCTTCAAATGGCTGCAAGGCGACGCGTTTTCGTATGGGCGCTCGATCAGCTACTTTCCATGGCGGCAGGTGATCCGGCAGTCGGTTGACGCGCACGAGGATGATTTGCCTGCCGAAGTCCGTCATAAATTGGGATACGTATGTGATTGTTGTGCTTCGCCAGGCGGCGATTTGCCGTTCCTGGAGGCGATGCTCGCCGTCGAGAGTGAAGAGAGCTTGCAGATCGTCTCGGGATTTCAGGGTGAAGCGCTCGTTCAAAAAATGGTCGAGGCTGTGCGCGGATATTTGTGTGGACTCGCTGCAGAAGGTCCGCTCGTGGTCGTGCTTGATGATTTGCACTGGGCCGACGAAGCCTCGCTGCACCTCTTGGCGAGCGTGGCAACCTTGACACAATCGCAACCGATCCTGTTCATTTGTTTGTCACGCCCCGATCGAACGGTTCCAGCCTGGGATTCAATCCACAATATCGAACGGACGCTGGGAACAGATTATTACCCCGTCGAATTGGAGCCATTACATGGCGACCAGACGGATTTGCTCCTGATCAACCTGCTGGGCAGCAAAGAATTACCAGGAAATATCCGGGAGCTGATCGTCGAGAAGTCCGATGGCAATCCGTTTTTCATCGAGGAGATCATACGGACGTTGATCGAGACTCGCCAAATCGTGCGGGAAAACAGCCACTGGAACGCAGCCAGTGAAGATGCAAGCATCTCTCTGCCAAATACGTTGCGAGGTGTGCTGAATGCGCGCATCGACCGCCTGCCCGAGACGACGCGGCATGTCCTGCAGAACGCGGCGGTGGTGGGCCGCTCATTTGATCTGCGCGTCCTAAAACGTCTCACCAGCTTGAACGGCGGGCTGGCGGCGCACATCCAGTATTTACAGGAAGCGAGCCTGATCGAACCGTTTCGGGAAGAGTACACGTTTCGGCACGTGCTCATCCAGGAGGCGGCCTACGATTCGATCCTCCTCAAGAACCGCGCTGCGCTTCACAAGCAGATCGGGGAAACCCTGGAGGAACTATATGCAGATCGCATCGAGGAGCTTGCGCCGTTATTGGCGCATCACTTCTATAATGCACAAGACGAACGATCCCTGAAATACGACCTGATTGCCGGGGAAAAAGCCGCCCAGCTTTATGCAAACGCAGAAGCCGCGGCCCATTTCAGCCGCGCGCTGGACGTTGCGAAACGATTCGTTGATGGCCACGATCAGATCGCGGAACTCTACGGGCAGCTGGGTAAGTTATTGGAACTGTCCGGACGGTATGAGCAGGCCCTCTCAACGTATGATGCAATGCAGGCTTTTGGACGTGAACATGGCGATCGATCCATGGAAATGACTGCGCTTATGGCCAAGGCGACGATCTATTCGACCTTTTCCCCGCTGCACAACGCAGCGCTGAGTGAAAAGGTGCTGCTCGAGGCGCTCGAGATCTCGCGTCAGCTGGGGGACCGTACCGCACAGGCCAAGCTGAACTGGAACCTGATGCTGGCTTATTTGTTTTCAAAACAATTGGATAAAGCGCTGCCGTATGGCGAGGTCGCTCTCGGCCTGGCGCGTGAATCAGATGATCGTGAGCAATTGGCATTTGTATTGAACGATCTTTGTCGTCTGTATACCTGTCGCGGGGAATTTGATAAGGCACACATCGTCATTGGCCAGGCACGCCAGCTCTGGCAAGCCATGGATCATCAAGTGATGTTGGCAGATAGTTTCGGTTCCGAAGCAGAGGCCTACTTCAATTCCGGTGAATATGAGCCGGCGCTCGAATGCTGCCGACAGGCCTTGGAGATCTGCGAGAAGATCAATAATCTGTGGGGGCAATCGTATGATCAGATGCTGATATCCTTTGCCCTCTTCGAGCAGGGTGAATTGGGGAGCGGCATCCAACGCGCTGGCCGGAGCAACCAGCTGGCGGATGAGTCCGGGCTGCTGGCGAGCAGCATCAGCATGCGTTCGGAACTCGCCTGGGTGTATGCGTATTGCGGCGCGCTGGAGAAAGGTCTGCCGCTGCTGGAGCATGCCCTGCAGGTCGCCGAGGCCAAACAGCCAGAGTGGAGCGCATTTCCGCGTGCGGCCAGAGTGCGTATGCACCTGCTCATGGACGACATTGAATCTGCCGAGCTGGCCATGGGAAATGAAATGCTTCAGCCCACGTCCATTCCCTATGCGCGTTACACGATCTTTGTCTGCCTGGCGAATATTGAGCTCGCGGTGCTCAAGCACGATTTTGAGAGGGCGCTGGCCCTTGCCGATGAACTATTGGATGAAGTCATGCCGCTCACTCGAGTGGACATTCCCGCGGTTCTGCACTGCAAGGGAAATGCCTTAGCAGGATTGGGCCGTCTGGAAGAAGCCCTTCAAGTCCTGACCGAGGGTTGCTCACTTGCCCGCGAAACGGATTCCAATCTTCATCTTTGGATGATCCTGGTCGATCTGGCAGACGTCCGCATCCATCTTGGAGATGCGCCGGGGGCACAGGAAAACCTGAGGCAGGCGCGTCAGATCGTTGAAAACATCGCCGATTCCCTCGTGGATGTGGGCCTGCGCGATTCGTTCCTGAACCGACCTCAGGTGCGGGCTTTGATGAGCTAACTGCCGCTCCTGCTAAAGAAGGTCTGGACTGATCTTAAATTCGTCATCGCCTGTGCATTGTTGA
>OELG01000991.1_pt5 | contig 12814 bp, 13 predicted proteins | sample 1503541 | NCBI WGS metagenome assembly OELG01 (sample SAMEA104379617, study PRJEB20068) | metagenome | biome: 1000743; feature: 77; material: 1998 | place: USA | collected 2012 | depth 25 m | reverse complement strand
GTACGGTGGATTGCTTCGCCGCAGAGCGGCTCGCAATGACGGAAAGAGTATTTGAAACAATTTGTAGTAGAGATTACTTTGTTGAGTGCAAGCCCTGCTCACAAAACAAAATATTTTATTCAAAGGAAATCATATGCGTATTCTAATCACTGGCGCCGCCGGGTTTCTCGGCTCACACTTATGTGACCGTCTTTTGTCTGATGGTCATGAGGTTATCGGGTTGGATAATTTCGTCACCGGCAACCCTGATAATCTGGCTCATTTGATGGGGAATGAAAAGTTCTCCTTTCAAAGGCACGATGTTTCGAACTTTATTTTTGTTCGCAGCAAGGTGGATGCGGTTCTGCATTTTGCCTCACCGGCCAGCCCAAACCCGCAATCTCCGGCCGGATATTTCAATCTTCCCATTCAGACGATGAAGGCCGGCGCGCTCGGAACGCATAACTGTCTGGGGATTGCCCGCAGTCACAACGCCCGCTTCCTGCTGGCATCGACCAGCGAGATCTATGGCGACCCGTTGGTCCATCCACAGGCTGAAAGTTATGCCGGCAACGTGGATCCGGTGGGCCCGCGCGCCGTGTACGATGAAGCCAAACGTTTTGCTGAATCGCTGACCATGGCCTATCACCGCGCCCACGGCGTGGACACGCGCATCGTGCGTATCTTCAACACGTACGGTCCGCGCATGGATCTGGAGGACGGGCGCGCCCTGCCCAACCTGCTCAAACAGGCCCTGCTCAACCAACCTCTAACTGTCTACGGCGACGGCAGCCAGACCCGCTCGTTCTGCTACGTGGATGATCTGGTCAACGGTATTGTGGCGCTGCTGCATTCGAGTGAGGAACTTCCGGTCAACGTTGGCAACCCGGTGGAGATGACCATTTTACAGTTTGCTGAGACCATCAACCGCGTGACAGGCAACCCGGCCGGCATTACCTTCGTCAAGGATGCGCGCAGCGTGCGCGACCCCCAGCAGCGCCAGCCCGATATCACCCGCGCCCGCACCCTCCTGAACTGGGAGCCAAAAGTCGATCTGGAACAAGGACTGCACAAGACCATTCCATATTTCAAAATGAAACTAGGGCTGGCATGATCGGTGTTGAGGATAGAGAGCGGGTGCGGTTCCTGAAATTCGCAACGGTGGGCGCAATTGGTTCAGTGGTTGACATTGGGATCGCAAACCTGTTAATTCACCTGTTGAATCTGCGGCTGGTGTATGCCGGGAGCATCTCGTTCATCTGCGCGGTCTTTAGCAATTTCACCCTCAACCGATATTGGACGTATCCCGACTCACGCTCGCGCCACTTCATGCACCAGTTGGGCATGTTCTTTCTGGTCAACTCCGTGGGGATCGGGATTCGCATACCTATCCTGCATTTCGTGGAACCCTTCATGAGCGTGGAATTTGAGGGTCTGGCTCACCTTTCGCACGCGACCGCCGAGTCGCTGGCAAAGAATGCCACATTGATCCTTGCCATCGGCGTTGTGATGTTATGGAACTTCTTCATTAATCGATATTGGACGTATAATGATGTAGATTAAATTGTTAAGGGTGTCCTATGGCAGCACAAGCTCAGCGTCGAATCATTCCGATTTATTCATCCCGCGGCGAACCGGAGGCTTTTCTGGGCTTCCCACATCTCTTCAACCGCAGCGGAGAGTGGATCGGCTGGATCACCGCAAACCGTGAAGTCTACTCGGTGCTCGGGAATTACGTAGGGCAGCTCACCGACGACGCGCGCATCGTCCGCAAACGCTCTGATGATGAGCAGAAGCCGAACCTCAAACCTCCGCGCTACCCCGGGAAGATCAGCACACCGGCCAATGTTCCACTTGCGCCGCTGATGAAGGATCTCACCCAGAGTCTTGTAGATGTATTGCAGGAAGAACCCGAGCGTCTGCATACGCTGGATAGCGGCGAACTCCGCCAGGATTTGGATTGAACCTTAGGCTTTTTGCGGGGGCTTAGCCCCCGCAAGAGCAGGTTACTTACCATGACCAACTCTCTCTCTCCCAAACCCGTCCGCGCTTCGCGCGTCACTCTTTCACAGCTCATGCATCCCGAACACGCCAACCTGCTCGGCAACGTACACGGCGGCTGGATCATGAAGCTGGTAGACGAAGCGGCCGCCCTGGCCTGTATGCGCCACGCCCAAAGAAAAGTCGTCACCGTCGCAATCGACTCGATGGTCTTTCGCAAGCCGATCAAGATCGGCGATCTCATCGTCCTTAACGCCGAAGTGACCTACGCCGGCAGAACATCGATGGAAGCCGAAGTGCAGGTGCTGGCCGAAAACCCGATCACCGGCGAACAGACTCACACAAATGCAGCCTATCTCGTCTATGTCGCGCTGGACGATGAAGGCTGTCCCACGGCGGTACCGCCCTTGCTCTCGGAAACAGAAGACGAAAAACGCAAGGCAGACGCCGCCAAAGAACGACAGGAACGAAGGCTAAAGCAACGATGAGCGATTCCGAATCCAAACCATCCGAACCCAAAGAGCGCGTGGCCCACTCCATCCGCAGTTTGCGCGAACTGGTGGATTACGTCGCGGGGAAATCGCTCCCACCGCTCACACCCGAAGAGGGCCGCGTCACAGAAAGCCTGCCGTTCCCTTATCTTGCCATCGTAGGACAGCAGGAAATGAAGCTGGCCCTGTTGCTCGGCCTGATCAACCCCAACATCGGTGGGATCTTATTGATCGGTCCGCGCGGTACTGCCAAGACGACGGCCGTCCGCAGTTTGTTGAACTTATTGCCATTGGTGGACCGGAGCAACTGTCCGTATGGATGTCTACCGGAGGATATTGAGTCGGGCGGCATCGATGCAGTCTGCCCGGATTGCGCTAAAAAGTTCGGGGAGGGAATTCCGCTCACGTCACCGGATCCGGTCCGCCTGATCGAGCTTCCCTTGAATGCCCGCATCGACGACGTGGTCGGCGGCATCGATGAGCGCGCGGCGCTCCATGAACGGATGCGCATCCGGCGCGGCATCCTGGCCCAGGCCGACCGCAACCTGCTCTACATCGATGAAATCAACCTGCTCAGTGACGAGATCATGGATTCAATTCTCGACGCCGCCGCACAAGGAAATTACACTGTCCGCCGTGGGCCGATCTCTGCGACGTATCGTTCACGTTTCGTATTGATCGGCTCGATGAACCCGGAAGAGGGCAAACTGCGTCCGCAGATTCTAGATCGCTTTGGGCTGCGAGTCATTGTACGCGGGTTGGAGAATATTGCCGATCGCCTGGAGGCCTATCGCAGAGTACAGGCTTATCTGGCGAATCCGCGTCAAATGGCTGGCCAGTTTTCGACTGAGATGGAAGCGGCCGCGGCCGAAATCCAGGCCGCGCGCCAACGCGTCAAGAAGGTCGTATTGCCGGATGAGGTCGCCAATCCGGCCATTGAGCTGGTCCAAAAAATGGGAATCGATTCTTTGCGAGCTGAAATCACATGGTTCGAAGCGGGTCGGGCCTACGCTGCGGCGGATGGCCGCGAACAGGTAACCCTCGATGATCTCAGGACCGTCGCACCGATGGCGTTACGCTTGCGCCGCTCGCAATTTATGAGTGAATACTTTGAAGGGCAAAACGACGAGGAAATTCAGTTGAGCACGCTGCTGAATGGCTCCGGTCAAGGACGCACGCGCAAAGAACACACACGTAACGCAGCCGCAAAGAGGAAGACAAAGAAAAAATGAACGGGCCCGCAATCTTTAAGGCTGCGTATCGCATCGAGACTGAACGACTCGTGCTCCGCTGCTGGGATCCGAAGGATGCGGTCATGATGCAAGCGGCAGCCGCGGAAAGCAAGGAACATTTATTACCGTTCATGCCCTGGGCCGCAGAGGAACCGCAGACGGTTGACCAAAAAGTGGAGCTCACACGACGCTTTCGCTCGCGGTTCGATAGCGGAGAAGATTATGTCTACGGCATTTTCAACCCCGATGAATCACGCGTGCTGGGTGGAACCGGTCTGCATACCCGCATCAAAGGCAATGCGCTGGAAATCGGATACTGGCTGCACAAGGATTTCATCAACCAGGGACTCGCCACCGAAACGACCGCCGCGCTGACAAAAGTTGCCTTCGAGCTATATCATGTGGAACGCCTGGAGATTCACTGCACTGTGCAGAACCATGCCAGCGCCGCGATTCCGCGCAAGCTGGGTTATACCCATGAGGCCACACGCCGCGGGCTGGGATACGCCAACGGCAAAACGAGCGATGCCATGATCTGGACGCTGCTCGGGTCTGAGTATCCCAATACGGCCAGTGTCTCTGCCAAAGTCCGCGCCTTTGATGTGGTCGGCAATTCATTGTTATGAATTCGCTCTTGAAAAGACCAATATTGATTCTAATAGCCGTCAATATTTTGATCGGCTTTTTTATTTTTCGCGACTATGGCCTGTCCTGGGATGAGCCGTATTTCTACAGCTATGCCGATGCACTGGGATATGCCTACTCCCCTGCCAACTGGTTTCGCGCAGACTTCGACCTCAACAACTCGTACGGTGCGAGCGGAGAAGATCACAAGACGCGCGGGCCGGCTTACCTGTTGCTCGCGCGCAGCTTCGTCTATGGATTGGAAGCGCTCGGCTCGAGCTCAGTCGCGGCCTGGCACCTCGTCAATTTTCTTTTCTTCCAACTGGGCATTTACTTCCTGTATCGCATCTCCACGCGCTGGATAAAACCCTCCGCCGCGTTCGCCGCCGCGCTGTTATTCTCCACACAGCCGCTGCTCTGGGGCCATGCCTTTATCAATCCTAAAGATCCTCCCTTCCTGACGTTCTTTCTCGCATCCGTCGGCTTTGGATTCGAAATGGTGGACGCTATTGCGGAAAATGCAAAAAACAAAAACTTCCAGCTTGTGCTCGCAGCATGTATATTGGGAATTTCTACCTCCATCCGAGTCCTTGGCCCACTGGCCGGGCTGCTCGTTGCGATTTATTTCCTCGCGCGCCTCAACGCCAAAGAATGGAAATCCTTGTTCGCTTATGCTGCGATGGCGATCCTGGTCATGTTCCTCACCTGGCCGTATCTGTGGGAAAATCCATTTGCAAATTTTATTGGCGTCTTCAGGTTCATGTCCGATAACCCCACGAATCTGAATGTGCTCTTCAATGGGCAGGAATATCGAGCCGGTGCATTGCCGCTGCGCTATCTCCCCTTCATGCTTCTTACGACTTTGACAGAGCCTGTTTGGATATTATTCTTTCCTGGCCTGATCATGGCGTATCGGAAATTCTTGGTTGATCACAGGCCACCCGTTTCAAACATAACACATGACCGCAAGGATCATGTTTCCCTTGCCTTGATCCTCTTATGGTTCGTGATACTTCTCGCTTATGTGTTCATCCGTCGGCCCGCAATGTATGACGGCTTGCGGCATTTTCTTTTTATTCTGCCGCCGGTGTTTATTTTCATTGGCTTTGCATTTGAATTTCTCTTTGAAAGAATTGGTCTGCTGTTCAGATCAGTTGGACCAATAATATCCTGGCTATACGCAGGGTTGGTACTCGCCCTGATACTGCCGGGGCTGAGCGCAATATTTCGTCTGCATCCTTATGAATATACCTATTACAATTCATTCATCGGCGGCACGGATGGCGCGTTCCGCAAATATGAGACAGATTACTGGCTCACCTGTTATAAAGATGCCGTGCAACAGCTCAATGACATGACATCGCAGCCCGTCCGGCTGTTTGTCAAACGCGAGGCCTACGTCGCTGCACCCTATGCAAACGCAAACATCGACGTCCTTGACCTGCGGAACACGACCGAACAGATTCAATCGGGAGATTATGTCCTCGTCAACACCCGGCTGAACGATGACCTCTCCACCTTCCGAGATGCGTTCAACGTGATTGAAATCAAACGCGGGGACGCGACCTTTTGCTTTGTGAGGCAAATCCCATGACGACACACAAGGAACGAATTCAGGCATGCCTGCGCGGCGAAATCCTTGACCGTCCGCCCGTCGCGCTCTGGCGTCACTTCCCGGTGGATGACCAATCACCGGAAACGCTTGCCCGGGCAACGCTGCACTTTCAACAAAACTATGACTTCGATCTGGTAAAAGTCACGCCTTCATCGTCGTTTTGCGTGCGCGATTGGGGCGTGGAAGACGCGTGGCGCGGCGATACCGAAGGGACGCGGCAATATACGAAACGTGTCGTCCATGATCCACGTGATTGGGAACGCCTGCCGGTACTCGACCCAACCTCCCCGCATCTCGCGGCGCAGTTGGAATGTTTACGCCTGATACGCGCGGAGCTCGATCCGGACACCCCGATGCTCCAAACGATATTTAGTCCGCTGGCGCAGGCGAAAAACCTGGCTGGCAATGAAATTTTGCTAGCGCATCTCCGCCTGTATCCGGAGGCTGTAATGAAGGGGCTTGAGGTGATTACTGAGTCCACCCGCCGTTTTGTGGAGGCCGCTCGGGGTACCGGCATCGATGGCGTCTTTTACGCGATCCAGCATGCCCAGGCAGATTTGATGACCCTTGGACAATATGTTGCGATCGGTTTGCCCTATGATCAGAAATCGCTTGAACCCGCCAAAGAATTATGGTGCAACCTGCTCCACCTGCACGGACTTCACATTTACTTTTCACGCCCGATTCTGGACTCACTACATTTTCCAATCGTCAACTGGCATGATCGGGAAACATTTCCATCACTTATTGAAGCGCAACAAGTCGTTCCGGAAATTGTCACATGCGGAGGCTTGAGACAGGATACGCTGGTTTATGGAAATCAGGCCGACGTGCGGGAGGAAGCGGCCGATGCCATCCGGCAAACACAGGGGAAACGATTCATGTTAGCCACAGGTTGCGTCGTCCCGATCATCGTGCCCCATGGAAATATTCTGGCTGCCAGAGATGCTCCCCTCTCCTTTCAGCACAGCGACCCGGGTGAAGTCCAATGAGTCTCAGAGTCATTGCCGGCAAGGCCAAGGGCCGCAAGCTGAAATCTGTCCCGGGCGATACCACGCGTCCTATCACAGATCGTGCGAAGGAATCGCTGTTCAATATTCTCGCCGGAGATGTGGTCGATTCAAAGTGGTGGGATCTGTTCGCCGGCACAGGCGCAGTGGGCATCGAAGCTTTGAGCCGTGGCGCCACATTCGTCCGGTTTACGGATATGAACCGCGCGCCCATCGATACCATCCGTTTCAATGTGGAACATTGCGGCCTCAACGCGCAAGCTGAGATCCGCCGAGCCGATGCGTATACCTATCTCGCGGCCACACCCGATAAGAAGTTTGAATACATCTACATTGCACCACCACAATACAAAGATATGTGGGTCAAGGCGCTTGAGCTAGTGGATGACAATGTCGCCTGGTTGAGTGAGGATGCCTGGGTCATCGTTCAAATGGCCCCGCGTGAATACCGGGATGAAAAGCCTGAGCTTAAGAATCTGAAGGAGTTTGAACAAAGGAAATACGGCAGCACCCTGCTCGTATTCTACGAACGGGTCGAATCCAGCGAAAAGGAGATCCTATGAAAAACTGCCCCTATTGTGCCGAGCAGATTCAAGATGACGCCATCAAATGCAGATACTGCGGTGAATGGCTGGATGGCCGCGGACATTCCAGCTCTGTTCCGATAACGCCCATGGCAAGCTATCCTTATTATGGTTGGAACTACGAATATAAATCTGAAACAGAGCTTTTCGGCCTGCCATTGATTCACATTGCCCGCGGCGTTGACCCCAAGACCGGAATGCCACGCGTCGCGAAAGGTATTATTGCTATTGGCAATATTGCCTTTGGCGTTCTGGCGTTTGGCGGACTCGCTTTTGGCGGCCTCACCTTTGGAGGTCTCTCGGTGGGCCTGTTGGCGTTTGGAGGTATGGCGCTCGGTGGAGTAGCGCTGGGCGGGTTATCACTGGGCCTTTTCTTCGCGTTGGGAGGGCTGGCCGTCTCAGCCGGGTTCGCCATTGGCGGACTGGCTTTGGCTCCACACTATCTGGGCGGCAACGGCGTAGACCCTGAATTCCTGGGCCTGCTCGAAAGCTGGTTCCCGGGATTTGAATATTAGATGAGCCTTGCGAAGGCCCTGCCTGCAAGGGCAAGCAACCTCCGCAAGCTTTTGCGCGCGATTACTTCCACGGCGCAATGATGAGGACGTGACTATCCTCCGCCGCGTGACCGAGATACGGCAAACCCCAGGCCTGCGAGATGGTTTTCAACAAGGAATAATGTGTGTAGGGGGTACTGTCTTCAAACGCGGTTTTGACAAGCGGAGAATAGATGACGACCGGGACTCGTCCGCCGGCCTGTTCGGGCAGGCCACAGCAGGAGTGGCTTCCCTGTCCCTCTTCGAAAAGCATGAAAATCACGTAGGACTCACCGGTCGCATCCAGCGCGGGGACCAGTTCTGCGAGCAGATTCGTGAGCCAGGCATCGGACGTCGTCAGTGAGCAATCATGCGAACTATTGCAGAGATTGGACATAATAAAGAAGAAATTCGGAAGCGAAGCCGTCAAAATGTCCGTTTGAAGCGTTGTCAGGGGAACGACCGAACGTTCACAGCGGACCTGGTCCAGTCGGATGTTATCAAAATATACAAAAGGGTTATGTTTCTGGACATAGATATGCGTATCCCCCGGAAAACAGGGTGAAGGCATATCCTCCTGATACGTCTTCCAGGTGCGCCCGCTGGCTTCGATCAGATCAGGCAGGCTCGTCTCGTTGATAAAACAATCGCTGCAGTTTCGGTCGATGCCGAACGTGTCTCCGCCCATCAGGGCCAGATAGTTCGGCAGGCTGGGATGCGTCACCGCGTAATATTGTGTGAGCAGAGTGTAATCACGCGCCAGTTGATTGTAGCTCGGCATGTCTGAATTACCAATGACGGAGCCGAACTCTTTATTCTCGAACATGATGATCACAATATGTTCAAAGTCCGGGATGAGGGCTTTCGGCTTTGGCGTCGCAGACGGACTCATTGCTGCCGTTTGTGTCGGTACCGGCGTTTGCGTTGGAAAGTTTATCGTCGTGGCCGTAGACGGCAGCGATGTGGGTGGTTCGTTGGTTGTGTTCCCACATGATTGAATGAATAGCGCGATAATAATAAGCACAAAAAAGTAGCAAACCTTCATAGTTGATCTACCAGTCTGAAATAAGATATTCGGACTTCCTGCATAAGGACCGAGCTTCGTCAGTGTTCGTCAACGTATCCGGATGGCAGCATCTGCACCAACCGGCAAGACTTGCAAGCTCTGCATCATATTAGGGGATTATACTCAACCCAATCTTACGCTCTATATTTCATAGACAACATAATCACTTTTCCTGAATCAGACGTATAATTCCTTGCAGTTCCCTGATAGTTCAGGCGGCTGCGCAACATCTGTCTGACTGCGTGCTAGAATTTGATTTGACCGAAATTGAGGTAGCTTCTTCATGACGACAAACCGAGCGCCATCCAGAATCATCCCGCGCGCTTTTCCGGGCATCAAGGCCCCTGAGATCGAGGAATTGATTGCCTTCAGCAAGGTGCGCGCCTATCCTCCCAGTTCCGTACTATGCCGCGAGAACGCTTTGGAGGATCGTTTCTACATGATTCTGGAAGGAGAGGTGGAAGTTACCAAGGTCATCAACAACAGCCAGGTCCGCTTGTTGAAAACGCTGGGTCCGGGTGATTTCTTCGGTGAAATGGCCCTGATCCATAATGCGCCGCGCGCCGCGACCGTCACGTCCAAAACCGCTCTCACTACGCTGGAACTCGATAAAGCTGCCTTCGACCGTGTCCTGCATAACAGCAGCTCGATTGCCATGGCGATGGTGAGTGAGATCAGCAATCGGCTGCGCTCGAACGACCAGCTCGCCGTGGACGACCTGCGGATGCGCGCCAGCGAACTCGCCGAAGCGTATCAAAAACTTGCTGAGCAGGAACTGGCGCGACGTGAATTCCTTTCCAATGTAGCGCATGAACTCCGCACACCGTTGATGGTCGCGACCGGGTATTTGCAGATGCTTCAGAAAGGCATCGTCAGCGCAGAACAACTCACAGCGGGGATCGACACGGTAGCCCGCAACGTCCAACAGATCGCCACACTCGTCAACGACATCCTGTTCCTGCAGGAGATGGATCTTGTGCTGCCGGAATTTCAGGCCGTGGATATCAACGAAATTGCGAAGTCCGTGACGGAGAAATACACGGAAAAGGCAGCAGATCGCGGTGTAAAACTTCGCTTCAGTCCTCGCCCGACCCTGCCGGCTGCATCCGGAGATCTCAAGTCGCTGGAGCGTGCGCTGATGGCGCTCGTGGATAACGCGATTAAATTCAGCCCGCTGGGTGGTGACGTAGATATCAATCTGACCGAAAAAGACGATTCCGTTCGCGTGGCTGTTCGGGACCACGGCATCGGCATTCCCAAGGAAAATCAACCCCGCATCTTCGACCGTTTTTACCATCTTGAAAAACATGAAGACAATCTCTTCAGCGGCATCGGCCTGGGGCTCGCCATCACGCGTCAGGTGCTCCAACAGCACAACGGTAATCTCGAAATGGACAGTGAACCCGGCAAAGGCACTACGTTTACGCTGGTGCTAAAGAAGTGGTAAAGAATTCAGTATCGTCATTGCGAGCGTAAGCGAAGCAATCCCCGTCTGGTTGCGGAGATTGCTCACGTGCACCGAGCGCAACTGCCGGATTTGTCCCTTTGGGACAAATCGGGAGTGCAGGCGGGTGCGAGTTTGCAAGCGACATGCGCTTCGACTGCGCTCCACTTGCATTCGCTCCGCTCAGCGCGGATTATTTATCCTCCAAACTCCACAACCAATTTCTCATTCTCATCATAATACGACCTTGCATGGAACGGCGGATCGCCGCGCTTCATGCCGTGGATTTTTGAAAGCAGCACCGGTAAATCCTCCACGACCGGCAGCTCACCAATTTGCCCAAACGGAATCCATTCTGCCATTCCTTCTTCGGATGGCGTTGGCTCGCCTTCTCCTTCCAGGCATTCCCCGCTGAAAAAATATAAACAAATTCCCATTTCGCCTACATCCACGATCAAGGTTCCGCACAGCCAGAGACCCGTCGTGAGACCTGTTTCTTCGAGCAACTCGCGTTTCGCGGCTGTGAGCACATCCTCCCCTCTTTCCAGGTGACCGCCGAGACCGTTGTATTTATTCGCCCACAGCCGTTTTGTCGGCGCGCCTTTGATGAGCAAATATGAGTCTCCTCGCCGGAGAAATATCGAGGTGCGGGGAATGACGGCGTAACGATTCGTGGAAACGCCCTGATCAGATCGAGGCATAAGATAAGAGGGGCATCCTTTGGGCCAAAGCTTACTCGAGCGCCTACTTCATTCGCAAACTGGGCGCAGGATCAATCTGTCCAATAAAAGTAGTCTATCATTTTGCAGCATCATGTCCTGTAGAAAGTGCCAGGATCACAGCTTCAAGTGCTAAAGATTCACCATGCTGATATATTGATTCATAGCGGGACCTTCCCAGCTTCTTTTTACACTGCTGCAAAACGGCTTCAAGAGCAACTTCGTCCGGCTCGTGGAACGTGAGGTTTTTCTCCAGACTGCGGCTGCGCGCCAGCGCGCACAACCTGAGGGCCGCCTCGGCATCCTTTTCTGCCAGCGAACATTGTGCCATGCCCACGAGGCCCTCGAGCTGACCCGCCAAATTCCGCAAGCTGGCATTGCCGATCAGGCTTTCGCGCATGAGCACTCGGGCACGCACCAGATTCCCGGCGTGGACCGCGGCATAGCCCATCAGTCGCAGTGGGAAAGGTTGTTGAGTCTCGTCTCCGATCAATTGGAAAATGCCCAGGGCTTCCTCGGCATAGCGGTCCGATTCTTCGAATTGCCCCTGAAGGTTGGTGAGGACCGCCAGGTTTACAAGCGCACCTCCCACGATGATCTTATCGCCCACCACGCGCGACGCTTCAAGGGAACGCTCGAAGTACATTCGGGCTCCGGCATATTTTTTCTGCTGCAGATGGATCTCCCCCAGCGTTCGCAGGCCGGCGGCAATCGCCCAGGGATCGGTCAGTTTTTCCGCGAGGCTGAGGCCCTGCAGCACGGCTGCCTGTGCACGGACGAGTTCTCCCTGACGAAGCAGAATCGAACTCAGCAAAAGCAGGGAGATATCCTGCACTGCTTCGTATCCGGTCTCAACGGAGACTTCAACACTTTCAGTTAGTGATTGTTCAGCAGCAGGCAGCTCGTGGATTGCAAGATAAATATCACCGTGGACATACAGAGCCCAGGCAAGCAAATGCTTATCATTTAATTCCCTACACAATGCTACCGCTTCGTTGCTCAGACTTACAGCCGATTCAAATTCTGCCCGATGAAGGTGAAGATCCGCGGTGCGGAAAAGCAATTTGGCCAGAACTCTTTTATCGTCAAGTTCGCGGGCTTTTTGCAGGAAAACCTTGCTTCGCTCCAACCCTTCCACAAAATGGCTGTGCAGGTACCAAAACAAGCCAAGGCTGGCGGCCAGCCGAATACCGGTCTGCAGGTCCCCGCCCTCTTGCAGTGACCAATCCAGGGCGACGCGCATATTGTTGTGCTCAGCTTCACAGCGGTTGAGCCAGGCTGTTTGATTCTCATATTCGATCTCGATCTCCACCTGCTCTGCAATCTGGCAAAAGTAGGCCAGGTGACGGTTTCTTATGGTCACCTCCTCACCTGCCTGTTTCAATTTCTCGCGTGCGAATTCCTGTATGGTTTCAAGAAAATTAAAACGAGTCTCTTCATTCTGTGGCTCGCTGAACAGGAGCGACTTATCGGTGAGCTGAACCAACAGGTCAATAATTTCATCGGCGTGGAGGAA
>OELG01000904.1_pt1 | contig 12883 bp, 10 predicted proteins | sample 1503541 | NCBI WGS metagenome assembly OELG01 (sample SAMEA104379617, study PRJEB20068) | metagenome | biome: 1000743; feature: 77; material: 1998 | place: USA | collected 2012 | depth 25 m | reverse complement strand
AGCATGATCGTGGAGGTCAAGACGCCGAAGAGCAGATATTTGAAGCCCGCTTCGGCAGACTTGTCATCACCCACCATGAAACCGGCGAGCACATACAGTGGTATGGAAGTTGTCTCGATAGCCAGATAGAGCATGATCAGGTCTGAGGAAACAGCCATCAGGTTCATGCCGAGAAGCGAAGCGAGGAGCAGAAGATAGGCTTCGCCGCGGCGTCCCACTTTCTCATTGTCCATCAAAAGCAGTGCAGTTGCTGCACCCGCAAACATGAAGAGCATTTTGAAGAAAAAGCCCAGCCAGTCGAAGCGGATCATTCCGCCCAGGGTCGCGGTGGGTGTGCCGGGTTGACCAAAGAGCAGGCTGATGATCATGGAAAGGAGAAGACCGCCGGCCGTGAGCCAACCCACATTGCGGCGTTTCTCTTCCTTCCAAAACGGCTCGACGATCAGGACGAGCATTCCGAGGATGAGGATCAGAATTTCGGGGAGAATGGATGCAAACATTGTGGAGGTAAACATGAGGGGCCTCACGGATACAGAAGATGCAAAATATGCGTCACGCCTGTATCCACCATGGGAACCATGAAGTTGGGATACAAACCGATAATGATCATGAAGAGGCACAGCGTGGTGATTGCCACTTTATCCAGGGCTGTGATGCCGGTAACGTGGCCGTGAAGTTTTTCAGGCATCTCGCCAAAGAACACCTGCCGGACGTTCCGCATAATATAGGCCGCCGTGATGACAATGGAAATGCTGCATATGACAGCCACCAGCCATTGTTCCTGCCACACACCCAGGAAGATCGGGAACTCAGCAATGAAGCCGGAGAACAGCGGCATACCCATCGAGACCAGACCGCCGATGATAAAACCAATCGCAGCAAACGGCATTACCTTACTCATGCCGCCCAGCTCAGGAATCTGACGTGTATGCGCCCGGTCATAAATCATGCCGACGACTGCAAAGAAAAGGGCTGTCATGACACCGTGCGAGAACATTTGCACCCCCGAGCCGAGCAGACCATCCCGATTCAGCGTGGAAAACCCGAGCATCACCAGACCCATGTGCGAAACGGATGAGAAACCGACCATGTATTTGAAGTCCATTTGGACGAAGGCGATGTAGGCTCCGTATACAACCGCAACGGCCGCAAAGAGCATGATCAGCCATTGCCAGTAAAGCGCGCCCTGAGGCAGGAGCATGATGCCCACCCGCAGTGCAGCGAACGCGCCCAGCTTCATCAATACGCCTGCATGGAACATCGAGACGGCAGTCGGCGCGGCGACGTGGCCATCCGGTGACCAGTTATGAAAGGGCCAGATACCTCCCAACACTGCGAAGCCGAGGAATACCGGCAGGAACCAGGCAATTTGGAACGGCACTGAGAACCCGGCGCTTTCCATCGCCAGCATGTCAAATGTGCGCACGCCGGTGTTTTGAGTATGGATCCAATACATTGCCAGCACACCAACCAGAGCAATGACCGAACCAATGAAGAGATAAAGCGTCAGTTTCATTGCTGCATATTCACGTGTCACGTTCCAGCCCCAGATCACGATGAGCAGGTACATCGGGAATACCGCGATCTCGTAGAAAAAGAACAACATGAAAAGATCGAGCGAGACGAACACGCCCAACACCCCCCAGGCCAGGATGAAAAGGAAGGCGAAGAACTCGCGCGGGCGATCTTGAATCCCTGCCATGACGTGCGGATGATCGTCGCCCCACGAGATCAACACCCCGGTAAACATGACCACGCCCGTCAGCAGGACGAGCGGCGCGCTGATGCCGTCCACGCCAAAATGCATACTGATTCCCAGCATGGGCAGCCAATCGTATTTTTCGACGAATTGATAACCCGTCATGTGTTGGGTCGAATACTGAATATAAACCCAAAAAGAAAGGATTAACGCGAAGGACGCGGCGGCAAGTGCTACGGCGCGCACTTCATTTTTTCGTTGGGCAGGGATGAGTAAAATGATCAACGCTGCGACGATGGGAGTGAAGGTTATTACGCTGAGTACAGGAAAGTTCATGAACACCTCAAAGTATTGTCATTGCGAGCACACTTCGCGAAGCAATCTTCACCTTTACGAGGACGCTTTGCGACGTCGCGTCTGGTCTCGATACGCCCCTCGCGACATACGCTCGGGGCTACTCGACCAGCGGGTTTGCAATGACGGGTATCTTTTAGAACAACATCACCACAGCCTTATTAATTACATCGAGTATCCAGGCGGGATAAATGCCAATCCACAGAATCAACAGCATCAGGGGAGCCATGACGAGGATCTCACGGGCGTTGATCTCGGTCAACTTGTGTTCGCCATGGGTCCAGTGCTCGTTCATCGGCCCGTGCAATACTTTCTTAATTCCCTTCAGGATATATGCGCCGGTGAACAGCAAACCCAGCATGGAAATCGCCGTGTAGCCTGTCAGGATCGGCCACGTCCCTCGCACCACAAGAAACTCGGAGATGAAGCCATTGAGTCCGGGCAGGCCAAGCGAAGCCATGCTGGTAAAGATCAGGATGCCGCCATAAATGGGAATGAGAGGGAACAATCCACCGAATTCTTCGAGATTGCGCGTATGAGTCCGTTCGTAGATCACGCCAACCAGAAAGAACATCCCAGCGGCGGATAAACCGTGGTTGAACATCTGTAGGATCGCGCCATTCAAAGCGATCGTCGCGTCGCTCGTTTGCGCCGCCAAGCCTGCCGCGGCAATACCGAGCACTACAAACCCCATATGATTCACGGACGAGTACGCGACCAGCCGTTTGAAATCTGTCTGGGCATAGGCCGCCAGTGCGCCAAAGACAATCGCGGCGGTTGCCAGCACAGCTAACGCGCCGGCGTATATCCTTGCCTCATTAGGATACAACGGCAGGATGAGACGCAAAAAACCATACGCACCGAGCTTGAGCAGAACACCCGCCAATATCATCGAACCGGCGGTCGGAGCTTCGGTGTGTGCATCCGGCAGCCAGGTATGGAAAGGCCAAACGGGAACTTTGACGGCAAATGCGACGACAAACGCCCAGAAGGCAATCGTCTTGAAGGTGCTGGCCGGAATGCCTCCGATGGGTTCTGTATATCCGGACCAATGCGCAATAATGGTCTGCAGATCATACGTCTTGAACAAAACGCCCAACAACTGAATGGCCAGGAGAAGCCCGAGCGATCCACCCATTGTGTAAATCAAAAACTTCATGGATGCATAATTGCGGTTTGCGCTCCCCCACTGGTTGATGAGGAAGTACATGGGCACGAGTCCCACTTCCCAGAACACGAAGAAGACCAGCAGATCCAGGGACATAAAGACGCCCAGCATGCCCGTCTCCAAAAACAGGAAGAGCATCATATAAGCCTTGACCCTGTCGTTGATGCTGAACGAGGCGAGGATGGCAAGCGGCGTGAGAAGTGTGGTCAGCAACATCATCGTGAGCGAGAGTCCATCCACGCCAAGGTGGAGAGAGGAACCCAGCGCGGTATACCAGACATGCGTCTCTTCGAATTGAAAACCGGGTTGATCGGCTTTGAATTGGAACCACGCAATCAGCGAAAGCAAAAACGGCACCAGACTTGCTCCAAACGCAAACCAGCGCTGGAGTTTATGCTCGGCCCTGGGGAAGAAGAGCATCACCGCCGCCGCGATGGATGGAAAAAACAGGATGAGTGAAAGGAGATGAGTATTGATGAAATTCATCTTTTGCTCCTTAAGCCATCACGAAGAACAACACTACACTGATGGCAAGAAACACAATCAGCGCGAGCATGAGATATTGTTGAATACGACCCGTTTGAACGGCCCGCAATTTGCCGCCAAACCAGTAGGTGGCATTCGCCGAACCATCGCCAAAAAACCAGTTGATGACGGGCAGATCGAAGTAATTGCGCACCGTGTCACCAATCCCTTGCGTGCCGGGGCCAAAGAGATGCAGGATGCCGTCGATTACGCCCTGGTCCATGAACTTGTAAACAACATTCTCCGCAAACCAGTAAGCCGGTTTCACGAAGAGCACGTCATAAATTTCATCGAAGTAATATTTTCGCTTCAGGAAGTCAATTTGGAGCTTGTCTTCTGTAACAGAGTCGACATTGCGGTACACAAAATATCCAAGCCCCAGGCCGCCCAGAGCAACGATCAAAGAAGTTATTAGCGGAATCCAACTGAATTCAACGGCTTCAGGATACTCGGCTAACGTACCGCCCACAAACTCATGCAGCCAGTTTGGAATGAGTCCGCCGAGGCCAGGGAAATGTTCGGGGATACCGAACCAGCCATATCCGACGGCAAAGATCGATAGGATGATGAGCGGCGCGGTCATCGTCCAGGGCGTCTCCTGGGCATGTTCAGCTTCTTGCGTCCGCGCTTCTCCCAGGAATGACAATGTGATCTGGCGCATCGTGTAGAACGCTGTCAGGAACGCGGCAAATGCAAGCGTGATAAAGACTGCCATGTGGCCGTGACCGAACGCGTCCGCGAAGATTTCATCCTTTGACCAAAAACCCGCGGTGACCAGTGGGAAACCAGAGAGTGCAAAGCCACCGATGAGAAATGTCCAGAACGTGATAGGCATCTTGTTCTTTAGGCCGCCCATGTTGAACATATCCTGCGGGTCAACGGCGTGGTTGCCCGTGTGCAGAACACCATGCTCCATACCGTGAATGACCGAACCGGAGCCGAGGAACAGCAGTGCCTTGAAGAAGGCGTGCGTAATCAGATGAAAAACAGCCGCGATATAGGCGCCGATTCCAAGCGCCGCGATCATGAAGCCCAGTTGTGAAATCGTCGAGTAAGCCAGCACGCGCTTGATGTCATTTTGCGCAACGGCAATGGTCGCAGCAAAGAGGGCGGTGAACGCGCCGATGAACGCGACAATCGTCATCGTCTTTTCATCGAGGCTGATGAGCGGGAACATGCGGATGACCGCGTACACACCGGCGGACACCATCGTCGCGGCGTGGATCATCGCGCTGACCGGCGTCGGACCTTCCATCGCATCAGGCAGCCACACATGGAGAGGGAACTGCGCCGATTTACCGACCGTACCGATAAAGAGCAGCAAACCGATCAAACCCGCGGCAGAGAAGCCAAGGAAACCGCTCGGAACGGCTGCGAGCGTGTGCAAAATTTGTTCATTGAATATCGTGCGAAAGGAAAGCGTATCGGTTACCGAATAGAGATAGGCGATCCCCAAAAGCATGAACACATCGCCGACCCGCGTCGTCATAAAGGCTTTCACCGCCGCGTCGCGGGCAGACGGCTTGGCATACCAGAAACCGATCAACAGATACGAGCACAAACCCATGATCTCCCAGCCCACGAACAACGTGAGCAGATTATCGGAGACCACAAGCGTGAACATGCCGAATGCGAACAGGCTGATGAACGCAAAGAAGCGTGAATACATCGGCTCGACGGATGGGACAACATGTTTGTGCCCATGTTCCTCCAGCGTCGCGCCGTGAGGCGGCAGACCTTTTTGATCATGATCGCCGACCGGCTGGCCGTAGTTGTGATACCCAACACTGTACAGGAAGATCATCAAAACGGTCCACGCCACAAAGAACAAGGTCACAGCCGTCAGTGGATCCACCAACACTCCAATCTTGAACCACGTGTCGCCTAACGGCAGCCAGTTGATGGATGATTCAAAAGGATGTTCCCCTAAGTGCTCAACGCCGAGTGCCCGCACAAAAACGATCATGCTCCCAAGCCATGAGAGCAATGCCGCACCGATCGCAATCGAATGGCTAAGGGCTTTGCTCCGGTTGGTGAATAACACGATCAAAAAGAACGCCAAAACGGGAGGAAGAGGAATTAGCCAGATCAATGTTTCAGTCGTCATCAAGCCTCCAAAGCACGATATTCGACACCGGCACTTGCGCCCGGTGCAAGTATATTCGTTGTTCGAACGTCGAAGTTCGATTATCGAATATCGGTTTTCACTACCACTTCATCATATCCAGATCATCAGCAATGACGGTATTGCGGCGGCGGTAGACGGAGATCACCAGCGCCAGCCCCACCGACACCTCTGCAGCAGCAACCGCGAACACAATAATCGCAAAGACCTGCCCGGCGATATTCGCCACATCGCCATATCGCCAGAACGCGGCCAGGTTCACGTTCACTGAGTTCAGCATCAATTCAACGCCCAGCAAAATCGCAACCGCATTGCGGCGGGATAACACACCAAAGAGTCCAATACTAAAAAGAGCCGCGGAAAAAATCAAATACCATGAAAGCGGAACCATGTCTCGTCTCCTATTTCCGATTGAAAGCGACGTAGACCGCGCCCACCAGCGCAGCAACCAACAGGACCGAGGCCACTTCAAACGGCAGGACGTAGGCGTCGGGCGACACGAGTGCATTGCCCAACGCGGTCACCGCGTCAAAATCGGACGGGAAGGCTGTCGCGGTCTTCGAGAGGCCGCTCCACCCCTGGAGCAGGGCGAACAACCCACCGAAGGTCAACATCGCGAGCAGCGCACCAAACCACCAGTTCCGATTCAATTGCGGACCCTGATCGCGCATCTCCTTGCGCGTCAACATCACCGCAAAGATGAACAGGATGGCAATCGCGCCGATGTATACGATCACCTGCACTACCGCCAGAAAACTTGCGTTCAACAGCGCAAACATGACAGCCACCCCGAACAATGTGGCGATCAACCACAACGCGGCGTGTACGAGATTACGCGTCGTCACTACCAGCAAACTGGAGCCAAGCGTAAACAACGCGACAAGCAGGAAAATGATTTGTTCACCTGTCATAAGACTACCTTTTGGAATTTAGTAAATGGTAACTCCCCAATTACGATTTACCAATTATGAATGACCAACCTCCACAGTTTTTTTCACTCCCTCCACCTTTTCCCGTTCCCTGCGGCCGTAAGAGCGTGCCAGCTCCAGTGAAACCCACGCGACCAGAACATTCGTGAGGAACAGGCCCAGGACGTAGAGCCAGGTCGGCATTCCGCGCAGAAGTGCATTCATGAAGGCAGTCAGCATCAGAAGGGTAAAAGCAACCGGCGTTAAAAACTTCCAGTTGAATGCCAGCATATGGTCAATGCGGATACGCAATAGCGTGTATTTGATCCACATGATGACCCAGTAACCGATCAGGGCCTTGAACAGCACCACGGCAATCGCCAGGAACGGACTGACCTGTTCCAGCCCGAAGAAGCGATATCCGCCAAAGAACATGATCGCCCAAAAACCACCGAAGGTAAAGGCATGCAGCAGTTCCCCGGCATAGAACATACCGAACTTCATGCCAGAGTACTCAATGTTATAACCAGAGACCAGCTCGGACTCCGCTTCGCCCATATCAAAGGGCGCGCGTCCCAGTTCGGCAATCGCAGCGATGAGAAAGATCAACGCGGCCAATGGTGCAAGGACTACAAACCATATGTCCTGTGCCTGCGTGATTGCATAGACGCCCATGGATCCGGCAAAAATGGTCGGAATCAACATCGTGGTCAACATAGGGATTTCAAATGAGAGCATCACTGCCACTTCGCGGAACGCGCCGATCAGCGAAAACTTGTTGTTCGATGACCAACCAGCCATAATGATCGAGAGCGTCCCGATCGCTCCGGTAGCGATGATATACAGCACACCCACATTCAAATCCACGCCGAGGATATTGGGCGCCAACGGCACCACGGCCCATAAGACCAGGACAGACATCATGGAAAGTATGGGAGCCAAGTTATACACAACCCGGTCGGCACCGGCGGGCGTGGTATCTTCCTTGATCAACAATTTGATGATATCCGCAAATGGCTGGACCAATCCAAACGGTCCCACGCGGTTGGGACCAATGCGGCTTTGAAACCGCGATACAACCTTCCGCTCGACCCACACCAGCAAAATGTCGAGCACCATCAACAGGCTGAGCAAAACCAGAACGCCAAGAAAGCCGATCAATATCCGCGCGGCGATTTCCGGCATTCCCCAACCCGCAAAGATGCCCATAAGCCAATCTGCAGCTACTTTAAGAGGGTCTTTCAAAAAGCTCATACATGGCTCCTGTAGTCCCTCACGCCAACCCTCTCCCGCAGGGAGAGGGGACTCCCTCCTCCTGCGGGGGAAGGGCGGGGATGAGGGCGCATTACACAAAGAAAAGGCTGAATGGAATTCTTCCAATCAGCCTTCTCTAACATCTACATAAAATTTATGCCCACTCCAGCATCCCCTTGCGCCAGGTGTAGACGAGGCCCACAATGAGGATGAGAATGAAGATAATACCTTCGATCACTGCAAACATTCCCAGTTGGCTGAGTTTCACGGCCCAGGGAAACAGGAACACGGTCTCAACATCGAAGATCAAAAACACCAACGCAAAGATGTAATACTGGGCCTTGAACTGCACCCAGGATTCTCCAACCGTTTCGATTCCACACTCGTATGTTGTGCCTTTCATGGGACTTGGCTTCTTTGGTCCCAGGATCGCCGCCACACCAATGGCCGCTCCTGGAATAATTACCCCAATGATGAAGAAAAAACCAACGAAAATCCAGGGACTCATAGATTTCTCCACATAGCCTTCGTCTCATGTATACCGCGATGAGCAGTACAACGGGCGAAATTGTACCATAAAGAACAATCGCCCGACATCGAACGTACGTCCATGTTTTGGGTGATTTTCGTCCTATTTATGGCGTTCTTTTCCTTCTCCGACCGAACAGGAACTTCACGATGTCCTCGAAAAATGGAAAGCCGATGATGCCTCCGATGACGGATCCCGCGCCGCCCGCGACTCGCACCACATTGGCCGGGATGCCCAACAAATTCACCGCTTCGATCTCCACGATTTGAGCTGAAACGGGTCTTTGGCTTTCCTTCCCGCTGACCTTATCCACGAACCGTAAATACAGCCAGACGGTGCCTCGATAGGTACCGGTCTGCTCCGGGCGAATGCTCCAGAAGAATCTCACCGTCTGCCCGGGTTCCAGGACCTCGCTGGAAAGCCCGGGTGGTGAAACTTGTATTCCGGCCACATCAAACCTGGCTTCGGCGATTACGTGATGGGTCTCATAAAGATTAGGAATTTCGATGGTTTCACCGGTCGTGACGTTGCCTTCCACTACGGCGGTGGGTGTGATGTTTCCGCTTTGGTCCACTTCCAACGTCAGCCGGACGATATCAGAATCGCCCGCCCGAATGCGTGGAGGGTATTCGAGCGTGAGTCTGCGCTGCTCAGGGATGGCGGGCTCTGGCATACCGATGATTGGAAATGACGGACCCTCGGAAGTTGGAATTACAGGTAAGAGCGTCACGTCCGGTTGAGGCTGCGTTGCCTCCGCTTCCGAAGGCGCTTCGCTCGCGCTGGGAGGTGCCGCGGCCGCCCCGCCGCAGGCCAGAAGGAAGAGGGTCAGGAACACACAGAAAAGGATTCGGGGGGACGGGCCTACGCGACTCATAGCGCAAGCCCAGGCTTAGTCATTGCCGCGTGGAGGAGCACATCCAAATCCAATTGCATCGAGGACGGCGTCGGTAGTTCCATCTCAGACGGAGAAATATTCTGGATTCGAGTCTCACGGCGCGACGGCGCAAAACTCCAATACAACAGCGCAATCGAAATTGCCAGAATCAAAATCCCCACCAAAATTCGGATCCGGCGCGACATGTTTTACCAGCCTTCCGGCATGGCCAGTATCCCTTCGGCCAATTCTGTAAAGTGTTCATGGATGCGTGCTTCCACATCCTCAGAAAAAAGCGTCGAACTCGGCTTTGCCAGAATATCCTTCACACGATTCATGGCATGCGTATGAATATCCTGCGCGCCTTTCTTTGCCCATTGCGAACGTGTGTCGCGGTCTGAAAGTTTGGTGAGGATGGCCGCGGTCTTCATGCGTTTGATGGTGTGCGGCTCGACGATGTATGATCCGCCCGGGCCAATCTTCTTGATGACATCGACCGCAAGATTTTCTTCATTGAACTCAAGACCACGCTTGACGCGTTTGAGCATGATGGCGATTTCATCGTCAATGACGGCTTTGGCAAAATCGAAAGTCTTGAGCGCTTCGATCAAGCCGCCCATATTGAACATATCCATGCCCGCCAGCAAGCCTGCCGTTGTGGACATGCCTGTTTCATATCCCGATTGCGCGTCGTTGACCTTGGCATTTGTGAGGCCCACATAGCCACCGCATGGGACGTTGTAATAACGCGCCATCTGGGCATGAGCCATGTGCAAAATCCCGCACTCGATGCCGCCCGATGCATAAGCACCCGTGCGCATGTCTGCGACCGTTGGAAGCGTGGCGTAGATTAAAGGCGTGCCTTCGCGCACCATTTGCATGAGTGTAGCCGCAGCGAGAAACTCCGCATTGCCTTGCGCAAGCGTACCAGCCAATGACATCGGCGACGTTAGGCCTGCGTTGGGCACAATCGTGGGATATACCGGCAGGCCCTGTTCCGCAAAGTACATCACGGCTTCGGTGGAAAGGTTGTCCATTGTCAAGGGAGACACGACCGGACAATAATGATGCGTGAGGTATGGGTGTTCCTTATAAGCGTTCTCCCCGCCCGCGATCAGATATACAAAATCCAGAATGTCGTGCGCATCCACCAAATCCTTTGTCGTGATGCGGATCGGTTTCATACAATATTTCATCGCCGGATACAAACGCCACAACGTGAAGTGTTCCATCGGCGCATCATCAGCCAGCACGGAAACGGAGAACATATCGTAACCAGGCAATTCGTGGATGAGATGCGCGATGCGGGCAATGTCATCCGAAACCGAGCGCCGTTCCTTACCGCTCACTGGATCCAGAATATCGGGAGCGGAGCTTCCGGTCACGATCACGGGGCTGTCATCCGGAATCGTTTTGTCGAACTTCGGGTCACGCGCATAAAACGTAAATTTGGGAGGAGCCATCTTGCGATACCTCTCCACCACTTCATGCGGGAATTTGACGATTTCGTTCTCAGCCGATGTGATGCACCCGTGTTTTTCAAACAACGCACGGGCCGGTTTGAAGCGTACTTTTAGTCCAACCTCCTGCAGTATCTCTAATGACGCGTCATGAATTCGTTCCGTCTGCTCTTGTGTTAGAAGTTCTGCAAATGACATGGGTTCATCCTCTTAATCAGAATTTATCGGTGGTTGCGTAGCGATGTCTGTTGCTGTAAGAATAGTTTCTTTGCTCATAAGTTGGTCTCGATACGGGCGAGACGCTTCGACTCACCTGCACTTGCGCCAGGTGCAAGTGTCGCCGCCAGCTATCGGCGGCTCCGCTCACTATAGTCCCGATGCTTTTCGGGAGCGCGGACACTCACCTTACTCGACCAACGGAGTTTCCTGGAATATTTAAACAACTTTTCTCTTCGTTCGCGCCGGCGGATGATTCACTCGACGCGATTCCTGCTTTTCAGGGATGTGCAGCTCCCGCAGGATTTTCCGCTGGGCGCGCTGGCCCTGTGCCGCCACCTGCCGGGGAATATCAAGTATCTTCTCGATAATTTCAAAGCGATTATTTTTGAAGGCCCAATGCTCCACCCGCAAACGATCTGCCAGGTCCAAAATCTGTTCCACCGGGAACATTTGCAGCCCTGCGCGGGTCACTTTCAGCGACGCCGCAGCGGTAGCAAACCGCGCGGACTGTTCGAGAGTCCAACCCTTCAAATAACCATAAATAAACCCCGCTGAAAACGTCGCGCCGGCGCCACACGCATCGACCGCTTTCACCTGCGGCGCGAACACCCGCACAATTTGATCAGCCTGCGCAACGAGACAGCCGCCCTTTGCCAACGTGATGATCGCCGTCTTAATCCCTGATTTCAATAACTTCCGGGCCGTTTCCATCAAGGCACGCTTCCCACCAAGCTGCGCGGCATCCGTCACTGCCTGGCAGAACATGGCGCGCCGGGCATATTGCTTCAATATGTCCGGGTCTTTATGTCCATGCTCCAGATTCACGAACACCGGCACTTTCAATCGCCCCGCTTCATCCAGGGCGCGCAATATATGATCGCCGTCATACCAGTCTGCATACATGATTTTTGCGTCCCGCAGGAGGGATAAATCGGCTGTGTCGAGCGTGCTGAGAATTTGTGGGGTCCGCTGCCAGAAATAGGTACGTGCACCTTTTCTGTCGGAGACATTCACCTCGAGCGGAGTTTTGAATTCCTTCGTGAACCGCACGGCTCCCTGCACCCCCCAGGTCTTCAGTTGTTTCGCCAGCGCGTGTCCGCGTGCATCGTCGCCGAGGGCTGTGCCGATCATTCCCGAAGTAATATCCCATTGACACAGCAGACAGGCTACGATCGCGGCGTCGTCGAACACAAACTCATTGACTTCCGTCACAATTGCACCGGTATTATGTTTTGGAAGTTTTTCGAGCACCATGATTTCAACGGGGGTAAGCATCCCGAAGCCAACATATTCAGGAGCAGATTTTGCCATGTCCGTATTATATCTTTTAACCACAAAGGACACTACGAGCACAAAGGTTTAAAACCATCAGGCTTACCTCCCTCGTGTCCTTTGTGCCCTTCGTGGTAAAGGTCTTGAGTTACGCGCGCAACTTCTCACCTTTCGGGTCATACAACACCGACGACGTGACTTCAGCTGTGTATCTGCCTTCGATCAGTTCCACCTCCACACACGTCCCAGATTTCGATAACTCGACGGGCAGGTAAGCCAGCAATATATTCTTCTTCAGTGTATATCCATACCCACCGCTGCGCACACGTGTGATCACTTTGCCTTCGTGATATACGGCTTCGCCGCCGTAGATTTGTGTAAAGTCTTCACCGCTCAATACGAGCGTGCACAGCTTTGTCGCAAAGCCTTTTCGCTTTTTTTCGATCAAGGCATCTTTGCCAATGAATGGGCCCTTGTCGAAATGAACGCAAAAGCC
>OELG01000796.1_pt1 | contig 13006 bp, 10 predicted proteins | sample 1503541 | NCBI WGS metagenome assembly OELG01 (sample SAMEA104379617, study PRJEB20068) | metagenome | biome: 1000743; feature: 77; material: 1998 | place: USA | collected 2012 | depth 25 m | reverse complement strand
GGCTAAGCCCCGAAGAGAGCAGAGTTGGAAAGTTAAGAGTGCCCCAAAACAGGATGCGGCTTATATGGCTCCTCAAGCCGCTTAATATCTTCTTCCGAAAGTTTGATGTCAAGCGCGGTGATGGCCTGCTCCAGGTGATCCATTTTGGTCGCGCCAATGATGGGGGAGGCGATGTGAGGTTTGTTCAAAATCCATGCCAGCGCAATCTGTGAAGCTGTTGCATTGCATTCTTGCGCAATCTCCCGGGCGCGGTCTGCCACACTGAAATCTTCTTCCCGGAAGTAAAGCCCTTTCGCAAACGGATCGCTGTTGGCGCGCGAGGTTTCCCCTCCCCCGTCGCGTTTCCGATCACCGGCGAAGAAGCCGCGCGCCATCGGACTCCACGGGATGAGGCCGACACCTTGATCGAGGCAAAGCGGGATCATTTCCCGTTCCTCTTCACGATAGACCAGGTTGTAGTGATTCTGCATGGAGACGAAGCGCGTCCAGCCGTGATTCTGGGCTATCTGCTGCGCTTTGGCGAATTGCCACGCGAACATGGATGAGGCTCCGATGTAACGTGCCTTGCCTGCGCGGACCACGTCGTTCAACGCTTCCATTGTCTCTTCGATTGGAGTCTCATAATCCCAGCGGTGGATCTGGTACAGGTCCACGTAATCCATTTGCAGGCGCTGGAGCGATTTATCGATTGAATCCAAGATGTGCTTGCGTGAGAGTCCTTTATCGTTGATGTCGTCGCTCATTTGGCCGTTCACCTTGGTGGCCAGGACAATATTTTCCCGTTTCACGCCAAAGTGCTTGAAGAGATTCCCGGTGATCCGTTCGCTTTCGCCGGTGGAATACACATCTGCCGTATCGAAAAAGTTGATCCCCGCATCCAGCGCACGTTTGACGAAGGGTTTGGCCTCCTCTTCATTTAATACCCACTCGCGCCATTGTTCGGATCCGTAACTCATCATGCCCAGACACAAACGCGAGACTTTCATTCCTGTTTTGCCGAGGTTGATGTATTGCATGGTAACTCCATTCGTGGTGTGGGATGGTATCCCGCAAGATGGGCGGATTGCCAATCCGCCCCACGAGTCAGATAATCTTCAAATTCGCCAGGCTTGCTGATAACCTTTTTATCCCGACACTATTAAACACCACATCCACGATTTCGTCATCGTCCTGGATCTTGCTATCGAGGACGATGCCTTCGCCCCAACTGAGGTGCTTGACGCGAGTCCCGGCGTGGAAACGTATCTCGACCACCGAAGCAGTCCCCGGTTGGGTGCGATACGTCTGCCATTTTGTTTCCGCAGGCGCGCCGCGCATGGAGCGTCCCGTTCGAGTTTTGCCCACCAGCAACTCCGCAGGGACGTCATCCAGATAACGGGAAGGAAACGTTTCCTCCTGCGCGCCGCGTCCGCCACGTTGAATGGCGCGAATCAGATAAAGCTTATCTTTTGCCCGCGTAATGCCCACGTAAAAGAGGCGGCGTTCCTCTTCCATCGATTCAGGTTCGTCGAATGAACGACTATGCGGGAGGATTCCGTCATCGAGGCCCACGATGAAGACGGCGCCGAACTCAAGTCCTTTGGCGGCGTGGAGTGTGAGAAGGGTGGGCACATTGCCTTCAGCGATCGTATCCTGGTCGGAGACGAGCGCAATATTTTCGAGAAATTCATCGAGCGTCCGTGTGGAATATTCAAGGGCGAGGCGTTTTAGCTCCTGCACGTTTTCCCAACGATCTTCGCCTTCGCTGGCACCCGCTTTTGCTTTTAGGGTGTCGGATTCGTCGTCGATATATGCTTTGTAGCCAAGGTCCTTGACGACGCGGTCGAAAAGTTCGGGCGTAGTCAAGGTTTGAGCAGCGATACGCCAGTTGGCCAACATACCTCCGAAATCTGCCAGGGGTATAGTTGCACGGCCCGTGAAAGCGGACCAATACTGCGAATCAGAACCACGTGCCAGGTCAAGGAGGACATAGCCGGGTTGCGTGTTGTTCTGTCGTGCAATTAAATGTAAGGTCGTAAGAGTCTTGTCGCCGATGCCGCGCGGCGGGACGTTGATCACGCGGTCCAGGCTGGCCTCATCGGCAGGATTGTGAATGAGCCGCAGGAACCCGATGATATCTTTGACTTCGCGGCGCCCATAGAAGCGTTGGGCGCCCACAAGTCGATATGGAAGTCGTGCCTGGAGAAATGCCTCTTCAAGGAGGCGGGACATGGCATTCGTGCGATACATGATCGCGCAATCGCCTGGCTCGAATTGACGCGACGCGACAAGTTGTGCGATGGTATCCACGACAAACGCGGCTTCGGCGTAATCATCAGGCGCTTCGTAGAAAAAGATCTTTTCGCCCTCGCCGCGCTCGCTGAATAATCTCTTCTTTCTCCGGTTGCGGGCGCGGTCGATCACGCCCATGGCCGCATCCAGGATGTTTTGACGGGAACGATAATTCTGTTCGAGCAAGATCACGTGTGCGTCGGGGAAATCCTGTTCAAAGCGTTGGATATTTCTCCAGTCTGCACCGCGCCAGGAATACACACTCTGGTCCTGATCACCTACGCAAAACACATTTTTATTAATGGAAGCGAGGTGTTTCACCAGCGCGTACTGCGCCAGGTTGGTATCCTGAAATTCATCCACGAGCACATGGCGGAACCGCTGCGCGTATTTATCGCGCACCGATGGGTTATCTTCCAGCAGACGCGCGGTGTAAAGCAGAATGTCGTCGAAATCCACAGCGTTGCTGGCGATGAGCCGCTTTTGATATTCGGCGTAGACGCGCTTCACCACTTCGTCGCGGTACGTCTGGATCGGGTAATCGTCCGCGCTGATGAGTTCATTCTTGGCACGCGAAATGGCGGCCAGCACGCTGGCAGGCCGATACAATTTTTCATTGATATTCAATTCGCGGATGACGTTCTTTACAATCCGTTCCTGATCGTCGGTATCAAAGATTACGAAGTTTGACTCGATCGGCAAATGCTCGGCTTCACGCCTCAGGATGCGCGCGCAGATCGAGTGGAACGTGCCGAGCATGATGCCTTCCGTGGCCTGATCGGGGAGCAGGCGCTTGACGCGTTCCTGCATTTCCTTCGCGGCTTTATTGGTGAACGTGACCGCGAGGATCTGCCACGGCCGGACTCCTTCCTCCGCAATGAGATACGCGATCCGTTGAGTCAGCACCCGCGTCTTGCCGGACCCTGGGCCGGCTACCACTAAAACGGGCCCATTCCCGGCTGTGACAGCTTTCTTTTGTTGTGGGTTGAGTTTATTTAGGAAGTCCATCGAAAATAGAAAGTAGAGAGTAGTCTATCATATTCCTACTCTCTACTCCTCTGAATTTATTTAATTTCTACAGCTGTGACGTGCAACTCGGGCAGCGCTTGGCTTTGATGGGAATCGTACTGTAACAATACGGGCATTCCTTGGTGGTGGGTTCCGCGGCCGGCGCAGGCTTCTGCAAGCGATTGGCCATTCGAACGATCATAAAAATGAAAAATGCCACGATCAGGAAATCAATGACGGTGTTCAGAAAAACACCATAATTGACGGTGGCTGCACCGGCAGTTTTGGCCGCTTCAAGAGATTCGTAGGATTTTCCATCAAGAGCCACGAACAAATTGGTGAAATCGACGCCACCCAGTAAAAGGCCAATCGGCGGCATCAGGATGTCATTGACAAATGATGTGACAATCTTGCCGAATGCTCCACCAATGATGACTGCTACAGCCAGGTCAAGGACATTGCCTCGGACGACGAAATCCCTGAATTCTTTTAACATTGTCTGGCCTCCAGATGGGAATTTTGTTAGGAGGTATTCTACCGTCGTGAGTATGGGCTGTCAACAAGATGGACAATCCGCCGCGATTTGCTGCAAACCCCATTTGTAGACGGCTTCGGGCAGTTCTGGAGAACTGATTTTTTCCATAAAGTTAAGGCCCAATGAGTATTGCCGTTGACGGTCAAGTGGTATTAGGTATAATTTGCCATGGATATTGTCTGATCGATTGAAAGCAACTTCGTTTGAAAACCCAATATTTCATCTGAAACAGAGTGTGGTTGTTGCTAACCCTAAAATCTCATTCTCTGGAAGGAGGTGGTTCGGCAGAAGATTAATTTGAAATTTGCAAGTTTGCGCTGAAAACCAAAAAACAACTTTTTTTCTGGAGGAGAAAAAACATGTTACGTACCCGTTTGATGGTGATCCTGGGTCTGCTCGTTGTTGCGAGTATGATCCTCTCTGCCTGCGGTGGGGCAACTGCCCAACCGACAGAACCCCCTCAACCAGCAACAGAACCCCCCGCTACACCGGCGGCGACGGCTACTGAAGCCCCTACTGCTACTCCTGAACCTGTGACTCGTACCGGTCCATGGGTGGATGAGATCGTGTTCTCCGAGGCTGAAAATGCTGTGTGTATTTCACAACTTCAGTCCAATGATGTGGATGTCTGCGCGGATGGCAATACTAATCCGGATGACTTCAAGAACGTGCAAGCCGATGCTAATCTCAAGTATGCAACCTCCTTTGGTTTGAACTACGGATTGTTGTTTAATCCCGTTCCAACCTTTAATGATGGCCGCGTGAATCCCTTCGGTGACGCGAAAATTCGCGAAGCGATCAATATGCTTATGGATCGCAATTACATCATCCAGGAGATCTTTGGCGGATTGGGTCTTGCCAAATATTCGGTTTTGGTAGGTGCGTTCCCGGACTATGCGCGCTATATTGATGTTTCCCGCGCCATCGAAGCCAAATATGCCTACAATCCTGATAAAGCGAATGAGGTCATCTCTGCTGAGATGGAAGGACTTGGCGCCACCAAGAACACTGATGGCAAATGGGAAATCGGCGGAAGCCCCGTGGTGGTGACTATGATCATTCGCACGGAAGATGAACGCACCCAAATCGGCGACTATGCTTCCAACCAGCTCGAAAGCATTGGTTTCACCGTTGATCGCCAATACAAGTCCCGCTCTGAAGCCTCCCCAATTTGGGCGCGCAGCGATCCGGCGGAAGGTCAGTGGATGATCTACACCGAAGGTTGGATCAATACTGTCATCTCCCGCGATGACGGTTCGAGTTTTGGCGGTTATTATGCTGATTTCGGTGGCTGCTGTGGCAGTTCAGACTATTTGACTGCGGATGTGCTTGGACAGGATACCTACGATCTGTATACCCGCCTCTTCAATAACGATTTCAAAGACTTTAACGAGCGCGGTGAACTGTTCAAGAAGGCCTTGACCCTGTCGATGGAAAATTCCTACCATGTCTGGATCATTGATACCCAGGCTTTCTTCCCTGAAAAGAAGGATTTGACTGTGGCGGCTGACCTGGCAGGTGGTGTTTCCGGGTCCGCCCTGTACCCGTATACCCTTCGTCTTGGTGATACCGAAGGTGGTACGGCCAGAATTGCGTTGCAGGATAACTTCATTGATCCATGGAATCCGGTCGGTGGATCCAACTGGATTTCTGATGGAATGATCGGTCGTGCCACCGGTGATTATGCCAGTATGCCCGATCCTTATACCGGTCTCTACCAACCGCAACGCGCGGAAAAGCTGGATGTGACCGTTCAGGAAGGCCTGCCCCTGGCATCCTCGCTTGACTGGGTCACAGTGAACCGTCAAGCTGATGAGATTTCCGTGCCTGCTGACGCCTGGTTTGACTGGAATGCCACGGATCAGAAATGGATCACAGTCGGAGAGGCTAACCCGGACGGCTTGACCTCCAAGGTAAAGGTCACATGGACCTACCCCGCCGATCTCTTTGATAAGGTTCAATGGCACGATGGCAGTCCCCTTTCTGTCGCCGATTTTGTCATGGGCATGATCATGACTTTCGATCCTGGCAAACCAGAATCCGGTCTGTATGATGAATCCTATGCCGCAAATCTCTCAGCCTTCCAGGCCGCTTTCAAAGGCGTTCAGATCGAATCCACGGATCCGCTGGTGATTTCCACATACACCGATTCCTACGCGCTCGATGCCGAGACCTTTGGACTCAGTTGGTATCCGGCCGATAGCGTAACCTACTCCCAGGGCCCTGCTGCCTGGCATAACATTGTGCCTGCCATCATGGGCGAAGTTGCCGGCGAAATGGCGTTTGGTGGTGAAAAAGCCACAGCCAAGGAAGTGGAATGGACCAACTTCATTGATGGACCCACCCTCGCAATCCAGAAGGGCCACCTTGATGAGGCTGCCGCTCAAAGCTACATCCCCTTCCCCAACGTCATGAGTCAGTTTGTGACTGCTGACGAAGCCAAAGCCCGCTATGACAATCTCTCCAAGTGGTATGACGAGCACGGTCATTTCTGGATCGGTACCGGTCCCTTCTACCTGGACCGGGTCTTCACCACTGAAGGCAACGCTGTGCTTAAGCGCAATGAGAACTTCCCCGATCTTGCCAACAAATGGGATCGTTTCAGCGCTCCGAAGATTGCGACTGTGGATGTGAGCGGTGATGGTCAGGTGCTCGCCGGCCAGGAAGCCACCTTCGATGTCCTTGTGACCGATCCTAATGGAGATCCTTATACAGCAGACGAGCTCGATGCCGTCAAGTATCTGATCTTCGATGCCAATGGCGCCCTGGCCGCCTCGGGTGATGCGGAACTAGTCGCCGACGGTCAATATACAGTCACACTGGGTGCGGATGTTACCAACGCGCTCGAAGCAGGCGCCGGCAGGATTGAGATCGCCGTTGCGAGTAAGCTGGTGAGCATTCCGGCTTTCGCCAGTGCTGAATTCGTGGTAGTAAAATAACATAGTATATAGTTATAAAGCCCGGCCCGGCAGAGAAAATCTCTGCCGGGCAAGTTTATTCGTAAGGTAAGTCGGATTGGCAATCCGACTTACCGCTCTCAGACGAAGTACCTTCGTCTGATACAATCAGCCATAAGTGCTAAAGTGATGGCTTTGGGTTTGAAGGACGAATGTCGTTTCATCCCAAATTATTAGAGAAAGAGGCAAAAGATGACAGAGATTACCCTACAACCTTCATTGCCTGCTGCTGAAACGAAGAAAAAGTCGGAAAGTGCGATCCTGCGCGTTATTAAGTACATGGGTATTCGGCTTTTTAGCATGGGCTTTGCTATTACGGTCGGGTTATATCTGACCATCTTGATTGCAAACATGGGCGGCTATGTCGATGAGATCCAGCGTGGACAAATTCGCGAGGATGTTCAACAGCTTATTCGAACCGACCCATCCTACAAAACCTTGACCCCGGAACAGAAGGTGAAACTGACGACAGAGAGAATTGCTCTGGCAGAAAAACAACTGGGTCTGGATAAGCCTTTTGTATACCGTAGTTTTACTTTCCTTGGCAAAGCCGTAACCCTGAACCTCGGTTATGCCCAGTTCATGAATGCTGATAACGGTTCAAGGTCGGTAAGAATCATCATCCTTGAGCGGCTGCCTTCCACGTTATTGGTTTTAGGGGCAACCAACATCGTTCTCTTCTTCTTTACCCTTTTTGCGGCTTTGTCGCTCTCGCGGCACTATGGCAGTTGGCTGGATCGATTTTTTGTCGCAACCTCCCCGATGACTGCCGTGCCGGGCTGGTTTTACGGAATCTTTGTTATTGTCATTTTTGCTGCGGTTTTGCACGTATTGCCATACGGTGGCATGGTGGACTCGCCTCCGCCCATTAATAAATTAGACTATGCTTTGAGTCTGCTGAAACATATGATTCTCCCCACATTGGCCATTTCCTTGAATACCATCACGTTTGCAATATATAGCAACCGTACCTTTTTCCTGATCTATTCTTCCGAGGATTATGTGGAAATGGCAAAAGCCAAAGGCTTATCAGCCCGGGATGTGGAGCGCAAATATATCCTGCGGCCCACGCTCCCTGCCAATATTACAGGTTTTGCTTTTACCCTGGTCTTTGTCATAAATGGCGCGCCGATTTTCGAGGGCGTGTTTCACTGGCCGGGTTTGGGAGCCACAGCAGTGGCTGCCGCAGGATTTTTTGATACACCTGTCATTGTCGGTACCACCGTGATCTTTGCCTACCTGCTGGCGATTACAGTCTTTTTGCTTGATTTTGTCTACGCGTTGGTTGATCCCAGAGTCAAAATCGGTGGGGAAGGTGCAACCTCATGATTTCGATCAAAAGATTTTTTTCGGAAATATCGCAATATCCATCCGCCGTAATTGGATTGGTGTTAATCTTTGCCCTGGTTGCCTTTGCTATTTATACCGTTTTCGCTTTGCCATACAACGAAGCAATTTCCCTGTGGCGTGGTGATGAAAATGTCTGGTATAAGACCCCCAGGCTGGCGCAGCCAACCTGGATGAATTGGTTTCTCAAGGATGATCTTCCTGAAACGCTCTCATTCAATACGGCTGAAGGGCAGGGAACCAAAACCGAGGAGTTTTCCAACGGTACGAATAAGATCTCGATCTCTATTCCGTTTGACTATAACTCGACGAAGTACTTTCCGCAGGAACTTGCCATTTACTTCACCTCGACCTATACGACCAAACAACCTTTTGTTTCAATCAAGATGATTACGCCGACCGGTGAAGAGATTCGGATTGGAAGCTTTGCCATAAACAAGACGCAAACGTACCGTTTTTCACAGGATCAAAAGCTTCAGCGCAGGTTGAAAGGCAATAGTCCCGAGCAAGGTATCTTCATGGATTTGGAGTCAGAGTCTGAAATTCCAGTAGCTGTCCCGGGTCACTATGAATTGCAAATCGAAGGAGTTGGTTTCGAAAAAGACTCGACAGTAGATGCCGAATTTATTGTCTACGGCCAGGTCTATGGCTGGGCCGGAACCGACCACAGGCGTCGCGACATATCCATTGCCTTGATGTGGGGTGCGCCCGTCGCCCTGACCTTTGGATTGCTTTCCGCGCTGGGTACGAGTATAGCAACCATGATCATTGCCGCCATTGGTACATGGTATGGCGGCTGGATAGATGAGGTCATTCAACGTATCACCGAGGTAAATCTGGTACTGCCGTTCCTTTCGATTCTGATCATGATTGGTACATTTTATTCCAAGAGCCTATGGGTTATGCTGATGGCGGTCATTGCTCTGAGTATTTTTGGCTCAGGCATCAAGAGTTTCCGTGCTGTCTTTTTGCAGATAAAGGAATCTGGCTATGTGGAGGCCGCGCGTGCCTATGGAGCCAGTAATTCGCGCATCATCATGCGATATCTTATCCCGCGTATCATCCCATTACTGATCCCCCAATTAGTCATTTTAATCCCCTCCAATGTTTTTCTTGAGGCGACCCTAAATGCTCTAAACCTGGGTGACCCTGTACTACCAACCTGGGGTAAAGTTATTTACGAAGCCGCATTTAGAAATGCCGCCCTGCTGAATGGACAGTATTACTGGGTGCTGGAACCGGCTGTGATTCTGCTGATAACGGGTCTGGCTTTTGCCATGGTTGGGTTTTCCATGGACCGTATCTTCAATCCTCGCCTGCGAGGGGTTTAGTACATGCCAAAGGATAGATTATTACGCGTTGAAAATCTGATTTTGCATTTCAAAACTGGCAAAGGCGCGGTTCGCGCCGTGGACGGTGTTTTCTTTGAGCTCGGTTATAAGGAAGCCGTTGTTATTCTGGGCGAATCGGGCTGTGGGAAAAGCTCGTTGGCGAAAGCCATCTTACGCTTATTGCCGCGTAATGTGGAACGCTATTCCGGGAAAATATACCTTGAGGACACTGAGCTCATGAGAATGAGTGATGAGGAATTTCGTCACAATGTGCGCTGGGTACGGATGTCGCTGGTGCCTCAAGCCGCGATGAATTCGCTTAACCCGGTGATGAAAGTTGGGGATCAGGTGGCCGAGCCAGCCATGGTGCATTTCGGCGTGACGAAGGATAAAGCCATCCTCGAAGCTGCCAAAATGTTCCAAAATGTGGGCGTGCCAGTGGATTTCCTTGATCGTTATGCTTTTGAATTAAGCGGTGGTATGCGCCAGCGTGTTGCGATTGCGATGTCGCTTGTTACAGCACCCGGTGTTGTCATCCTGGATGAGCCAACATCCGCACTGGACGTACTGACCCAGGCAAATATCTTCAACGTTCTTAAGCGTCTCAAACAGGAACTCGAGGTCAGTTTCGTCTTAATCACGCATGATATTGCTACTTCCAGTGAGCTGGCCGATCGCGTAGCGGTGATGTATGCCGGGCAAATCGTGGAGGCCAATGATGCCTTTAGTTTCTTTCATGAGCCGCTACATCCTTATTCGCGCATGTTGATGGCGAGTGTGCCGCGCCTGCGCGCCGAAACCGAGCCAGAATATATTACGGGGCAACCGCCCAGTTTATTAAACCCACCGACCGGTTGCCGCTTTGCAGCCCGCTGCCCAAAACGGTTTGGTAAATGCACCGAAGAGCCGCCCGTTTTCAATGTGGATGGCAAACAAGTCAAGTGTTGGTTGTATGGATCGTAAATGCAAAAATGGGATGAGGTTCTAACCATGGAAGAAAAACAAAGGGAAGTGCTTCTCTCAGTAAAGGATTTGCATGTCTGGTTTGAATTGCGCCGTTTTGGTTTTGGACACGCGGGGTATGTCAAAGCTGTGGATGGAGTTACGTTCGACTTGCATTATAGCGATAGTATTGCCATAGTGGGTGAGAGTGGTTGTGGAAAATCCACACTCATGCGCACGATCCTGGGTTTGAACAAACCCATCAAAGGCAATATCACTTTTGAGGGCAAGGATATCTCTTCCTATAGCAGTGAGGCTTTGCGTTGGTATCGGTCACAGGTGGGGTATGTCCAACAGGATCCGTTCGGCGCGCTGGCGCCGTTCATGAATATTCAAAGGATATTGGAAGAACCTTTGGTGATTCATGGCATAAAAGATCCGGTGGAGCGCGAGCGACGTGTGCGTAAGGTAATGGAAGAGGTGAAGCTTAGCCCGCCGGATGATTTCATGCAAAAGTACCCACATATGCTCAGCGGCGGGCAGTTGCAGCGCGTGGTGATTGCGCGCGCGATCATCCTTGAACCAAAAATGATCGTGGCAGATGAACCTGTCTCGATGCTCGATGCTTCGGTGCGCGTGGAAATCCTCAAACTGCTGCGTGGCTTGCAGGAAAAATACAGGCTGGCGGTCATATACATAACGCACGATCTTTCAACGGTCCGCTATTTCGCGGAGCGTGTCTTTGTGATGTATGCCGGAAACGTTGTGGAAAAATCTGACGTTAACCGCCTGGTAAGGGCCCCACTTCATCCTTACACACTAGCGCTTATGGATGCCACCTCTGACCCGGATGCGAACAATGCTCGAAAAATCCGTGAACTTCCGCCGGGTGAGCCGCCCAGCCTTGTCAACCCACCGACTGGCTGCCGCTTCCACCCGCGTTGCCCTCGAATGATCGAAGACTTGTGCAATATCGAATTCCCACCTGAGTTTCAGCCTGAACCTGGGCGACTGACCGCCTGCTGGTTATACAAATGATCCTCGAATACCATAAACAGCTCCTTGTCCTGTCGATTTTCCTCCTGTTATTTGGCTGTATCATGCCGTTCCTCATGGCGTTACGAGTGGTTGAGTCCACGTTCTTTCTAAATTTTCTGTCCTTTGGGGCATCTGTATTAGGGTTATTCCTGGGGTTAGCAAGCATTGCAGGGGCGCGTATCGTGCAAAAAAACAGATCCGACCGGGAAAATCCTTACAAGTAATTGTTCAGGGTCACCAGGGACTGTAAACCCGCAAGGTTTGCAGTCCTTTTTGGTTCTCTGCACCATGGATTTTCCGCTTCGCTCCCAGCCGAGGCTTGATCGGCAAAAGCCCGGGTTTAGAACCAGGCTGGATGGACAGTATCGTTCTCCCCGGCGCGCGATCCGTCTCCGGTCCGATACGGAATCCTCGTCTCCAAGGGTTTAAGCAGTTCTCCAGAACTGTTTTTGTTTCATTTTTTTACCTAACCATCCAATTCTTGAGAGTAGTGATTGACGCTCTTATGGAATTGAGTATAATTCCACTGCTTGGTACATAGAACTTTATGTTCCTAATACTCCATTGCAATTAAGGAAGTAATTAGATGCCGGAACCTCTATTAGAAGTTCAAGGACTTGAGACGACCTTTAAAACCCCGGATGGTGTTGTACATGCAGTGAATGGCGTCTCATTTGAGGTGAATGAGGGAGAAACCTTGGGCGTGGTGGGTGAAAGTGGGTGCGGTAAAAGTGTTACCATGCTTTCCATCCTCGGCTTGATTCCGAGCCCTCCCGGAAAGATCGTTGCGGGGTCAGCAACTTTTTTTGGCCGTGACCTTTTGAAAATGTCTGTCGATGAAATCCGTGCGATTCGGGGTGCACAAATCAGCATGGTTTTTCAAGACCCAATGACATCGCTGAATCCGGTATTGACGGTGGGGCGCCAGTTGACAGAACCGCTGATATTACACCTGGGCATGACCAGGCAGCAGGCGGAGGACCGGGCGGCGGAACTCCTTGAAATAGTGGGTATTCCCAAGGCCAGCGAGAGATTATCCGATTTTCCACATCAATTTTCCGGCGGTATGCGACAGCGGGTGATGATCGCAATGGCGCTTTCCTGCTCGCCTCAGCTATTGATCGCCGATGAGCCCACCACCGCGCTGGATGTGACCATCCAGGCGCAGATCACCGATCTGGTCAAGCGATTACGCAATGAACTTGGTATGGCCATCATCTGGATCACACATGACCTTGGGGTTGTAGCCGGCCTGGCGCAACGCGTGATCGTAATGTACGGGGGGTTTATTATCGAAGAAGCTCCGGTTAATGAATTATTTGCTAATCCTTTACATCCTTACACAATTGGCCTGATCGGAAGCCTGCCGCGCCTGGATGAGTCTGGGCAGAAGCAATTGACGTCGATTGAAGGTGTTCCACCCCTGTTGTTAGAAAGACCTAATCATTGCCCGTTTGCCCCACGTTGCAAGTGGGTGATGGAACGTTGCTGGAATGAGAATCCAGTTCTCGAACTGGTTGCACCTGAACATCGCATAGCTTGTTGGGCGGACGTGAAAAAAAATGGACCGCGTTAAT
>OELG01000184.1_pt2 | contig 13048 bp, 11 predicted proteins | sample 1503541 | NCBI WGS metagenome assembly OELG01 (sample SAMEA104379617, study PRJEB20068) | metagenome | biome: 1000743; feature: 77; material: 1998 | place: USA | collected 2012 | depth 25 m | reverse complement strand
GCCAGCAAACCCGTGGCGATGTTGCCCATATAGCCCTCCACGCCCGTGATTTGACCTGCGAAGAACAAATCGTCACGAGTGATGTGTTGCAAGGTGGGGCGGAGAAGTTTGGGCGAAGCAATGAAGGTGTTGCGGTGCATTTGACCGTAGCGCATGAACTCGGCGCTTTCAAGTCCGGGGATCATTCGCAGGACGCGTTTTTGTTCGGGGAACTTGAGGTTGGTCTGGAAGCCTACAAGATTATATAAGCCGCCCGCGAGATTATCCTGCCGCAATTGGACCACCGCATACGGACGTTTCCCCGTGCGCGGATTGCGCAAGCCGACGGGGCGCATCGGTCCAAACGCAAGCGAGTCGATGCCGCGCTCGGCGATGATCTCCACCGGGAGACAGCCTTCAAAAAAGTGCCCCGCTTTGACTCCACTTTTGATGGCCTCCTCAAAAGCACGGAGTTCAATACGCTCGGCTTTTAGCAGCGCTTCCACGAAGGCGTAGTATTCATCCTTCGTGAACGGACAATTGATGTAATCGCCTTCCTCATCCTGAGCAGAATCGTTGGTCGAGTAGCCCCGTGCAAGTTGGGGCGTATCGAGACCAGCCGTAGTCGAAGCACGGACGTTTGTACCATATCTCGACGCGCGGAAAGCAATCTCCAGGTTGATAGTCTCGGCGTGAATCACCGGCGCGATGGCATCGAAGAAGAAGAGATGTTCTTCGCCACTCAGCCTGGCAATAGAGTTTGAGAGAGCAGGCGAAGTCAGCGGTCCGCTGGCGACGATGGTTGGCCCATTCGGAATCTCTTTCACCTCTGCACGCACGATTTCGATATTTGGGTGATTCTCGATGCGTTCCGTCACAAGCCGTGCAAAGAGTTCACGGTCTACGGCAAGGGCGCCGCCCGCTGGGAGTGAGGCTTGCTCGGCACATTCCAACAGCATCGAGCCCAGCAGGCGCGCCTCGTTTTTCAGCAGGCCGGAGGCGCGGTCGGGTAGATTGGAGCCAAGTGAGTTCGAGCAGACAAGTTCCGCCAGATCGTGCGTCTGGTGTGCTCCGGTTTGCAGGGTCGGGCGCATTTCGTAAAGACGGACGTTGAGTCCGCGTTGGGCAGCTTGCCAGGCGGCTTCGCTGCCTGCAAGTCCACCGCCGATAACGATAAGGTCAATCATGTGGGTGATTCTACCATTGCACGAATGGGGTAAAAAAAGAACCTGGAGTTTGGCTCTCATTCTTGAGCGTAATTCGTTTTCAAATACCCCCATTTCATTTCCCTTTGCCTTCTCTGACGTCATGGATTTTGCGTTTCGCCCTGGAGCGTCGTAGCTCGGACACTTGCACCGAGCGCACACCTGCCCGGGGAGTACAGTGTTGCCAATCCGACCCGACCTACTTTGACCTGCTGTATAATTAATGCGTCATGCCCACGAAAAGTGATATCGAATATCAACTGAAAGAAGCTAGTCAGCTAACGAACGTCGCCTGGTCCGCGTTAGTGGAGCGGGAGATGGGGAAATGGCGCGTGCTCGAGCATTATCATCTGGGGAAGAAGACGCAGCCATCCCTGATCAAGTTTCTCGGCAGAGGCGAAGTGGACTCGTGGTTGTGCGGCGCGTTAAGCGGACGTCAGAGTCGATCGGTCTCGATTCCTGAGTCGATTGATCTGGAAGTGGAGAGATTGTTTGCGTTTCCGCTGCAGGGCGTTTCACGTGTGCTGTTGGTGGGCAACGATCAGCTGGGCAACGATGCGCAGCGTCTGTGGCGTTTGCTGGCGTTCAGTATGATGGGCGATGAACCGGAGGTGGAAGACTCGGCCCTGGCCGCGTCCGTCGCGGCCTCCCTGCTCATGCCTGACCTGGAGTCGGAAAATCCGTATGATCTACCGCGTGCGCTGGACCGTGCGCTGGCATCCTTTATTCGGCTTGTCTCTGTCCAGGCAGCCTTTCTGGCCCTCCGTCGTGGCGATGCGTTGGACGTGCACGCGCAGTGGAACGCGGCCTCGCTGGCGGATTTGACGATTCAGATCGAGCCTCATACACTGTTCCGGCGCATGAACCGTAACCTGACTCCGATGGTCGTGAATCGCGGCGATCCGCTCTGGGAGCAGATTCCGCATAAGGGGTTGAAGTCCAATACGAAACTTTGGACAAGCATTCCACTGGTGATCGGTCAGCGTTTAATTGGTGCGCTGGTCCTGTGGCGTAAAGAAAATTTCAAAAGCGATGAATGGAATCGCCTGATTGATCTTTCGACACAGATCGCGCCGGCTCTGGAAACGATCATTACGATTGTCGAAATGGCCGGGCACCTGCGCCGTCTCGCGATGTTGAATGACTTCGCCTTGACCGTTTCCTCCGGGCGGAGTCTGGACCAGATCGCGCGGCGCGTCTTTGCGATCCTTTCGCGTGCCTTTGGGACGGAGCTGATCATCATCTATTTGTTGTCGTCTGATAATCGACTCGTGCACGAATACCGCGTGACGGATGGGAATATGACCTCCACCCTGCGCAGTGTGGAGGAACATCGCATCACGCCGTTATTGAGACATGCGGGAACGATCCATTTGGGCGAAGCGCAAAGTGAGATTGCACTGCCGTTGTATGCGGGCGCCGTTTCAGGTTTATATATTCCGCTGCGCTTCCGTGAACAAAGCATTGGCCTGCTGAGCCTGGAGAGCGACCGCAAGAATGCCTTTGATTCCTACGCGGAAAGTCTAATGGTCGTGATTGCAAGTCACTTGGCTAGCCTGGCCGATTACACACGCCTGCGTGAAGAAGCCGAAGGCCGCGCCCGCAACCTGGAGTTGATCCATGAAGTCGTGCAACAAGTGATCGGCTTAACCAACCCGCAGGAAGTGGCCGAGATCACCGCCGATCTGCTGGCACGTTATTTTGCCTATGAGCTTGCGACCGTGTTTATTGCAGATGAAAGCGGCAACCTCACGATTGGCGGTTTTGGTGGCGCCAGCCAGCAGGTGGTGCGGCGTGCTATGAAGTCTGTGGCCTATCCGGTCATCGGCGGCATTACCGGGCATGTGTTTGAAACCGGGGATGGCATCGTGGTCAATGATGTGCTGCAGGATCAACGGTATCATCCCATCAAAGGTTGGCAGGCCGGATCCGAGATGTGTGTTGCCATCCGTGAAGGGATGAAGATTCTCGGTATCATCGATGTGGAGAGCAGTTCGCGCAACGCCTTTACGCAAAATGATTTTATTGCGTTGGAATCGTTAGCAGGCATTCTGGCTTCTGTGGTCGTCAGCTCTGACCAGTACCAGCGCCTGCAGAGTACCATCAGTCAACTGCGTGCCATGCAGGTTGAGTTGCGTAACCGCATGGAGGCCCAGCGTTCGGCGGAAAATCGGCTCATCCAGGCCGCGAAACTTGCGGCAGTGGGCGAGATGGCAGCGGGCATCGCGCATGAATTAAACAACCCTCTTACGTCGGTGACAGGTTTTTCGGAGCTCGCCATGGAAAGTCTGCCGGAGTCCACGGATACCTACAAAGATCTTGAATTGGTTTTGAAGGAAGCGCGGCGCGCCCGCGATGTTGTTCGCCGGTTGCTTGATTTTGCGCGGCAAAGCGAAAGTACCCGCGCCAATGCGTCACTGAATGAAGTGATTGAGGATGTCGTGGCTCTGAGTCGTCACCTCATTCACACCAGCGGTGTGGAATTGAAAATAGATCTTGCGCCCGACCTGCCCTGGGCCCTCATGGATAGCAACCAGATTAAGCAGGTGTTACTCAATTTGGTTCACAATGCATTGCAAGCCATGCCCACGGGCGGTGAACTGGAAATCAAGAGCCAAGCAGCTTCCCGGAATAATCGTCAGGGTGTCATGGTTTCGGTCCGCGATTCAGGCATGGGAATTACGCCCGTGGAACAAACCCGCATCTTTGAACCGTTTTACACCACCAAAGGCAACCAGGGAGGCACCGGACTGGGACTTTCTGTGACCTATGGAATTGTGACAGATCATGGCGGGCAAATTGATGTGGAAAGCCAGCCGGGCGTTGGCTCAAAATTTATGGTATGGTTACCTCTGTAGTCGTGCGCCTGCCGCCGTCCTCGGCGGCAGGGCTGTTGCCTTGAGCATTCAAACATGGAATCAGCTTCTATCCTCGTCGTGGATGATGAACCCGGTATCGCCCTGCTGTGCAACCGGATCTTAAGCCGTGCGGGGTATGAGGTCAATGCCCTCACCGATCCACGTGAGGCGGTCGAATATCTGCAACATCAACGCATTGATCTTCTGCTTGTTGACATTCGTATGCCGGAGATCGACGGTTTCGACGTGATCTCACGCGCGCAGCGTGCCCAACCCGATGCGGCCGTGCTGGTCATGACCGGTTTTGGTACGGTCGAAACGGCCATCCGTGCGCTGCGACAGGGTGTGGATGGGCTGATCCTCAAGCCATTTGATAAGAGGGAGGAATTGCTCGAGGCCGTCAAGCAGGCGATTGCGGATAATCGTCGTAAACGGGATACGGCCCGTGCTCAGGCGTTGCGTCCGTTGTTCGATGCGACTGAGTCTCTTTTCTCTGAGACGAATACGGACAAATTGTTCCCGTTGATTGTGAATGAGATTTGCAATCATCTTCATTGCACGAACGCCGCGTACTATCAGTTGAACGGCGGAAAGATTTCGACGCTGGCGCAGCGCGGCCATATTTTGAATGTCGCTGAGAACAGTTTCGCGACACATTTGCTGGGTCGCGTGGAATCAGATGGCAATCCGATCATTATCAACGCGACCGGTCCGGGGGAGGAGGACGCGCAGGCGCTTCTCGCGTCGCTCAAGCTGAGCGCGGCGATCCTGATTCCGATTGCACGCTCCACGCCGCAGGCTGTGCGCGGCGTCCTGTTCGCGGCGCGGGATGCGGGTGTGCCCCCATTTCGCGGTGTGGATCTGGAAATGTTCCTTGTGCTGGCGCGGCAGGCCCTGGTGGCGCTGGAAAATGCCCGCCTGTATGCCGACCTGCGAGACTACGTGCGGCGCGTCGAGGACTCGCAGGAGGCTTTATTACGCGCTGAAAAAATGGCCGCGGCCGGCCGGTTGACCGCCTCGATCGCACACGAAGTGAATAACCCTTTACAGTCGGTCCAGAATTGTCTGCATATTGCCGGGCGGGAGGACGTCTCACCCGAGAAGCGTCAGGAATATTTCAACCTGGCGCGTGAGGAGTTGGAACGCCTTATGAAGACCATGCAGCGCATGCTGGATTTTTACCGTCCCGGCGCAGCCAGAACGACGGATGTGGATTTGCTGGAATTGCTCAATCATGTCTTGAGTCTTACGTCGCAACAACTGGGTCAGCGACATATCGAAGTGGTCACGAAGCTGCCAAAATCATTGCCTGTGATCCAGGCTGTTAGCAGCCAGATCCAGCAGATATTTTTTAACTTGATTCTGAACGCCTTCGATGCCATGCCGGGTGGTGGGAAATTGACGATACAGGCACGCGCGCGCGCGAACGGCGTCGAGATGTTGTTTGAAGATTCCGGACCTGGCATTCCGGACGAACAACGCACGAATATTTTTGAACCGTTCTTCAGCACCAAGGATGGAGGCACGGGCCTGGGACTGACAGTGAGTTACAATATCGTCACCTCGCACGGCGGCACGCTCGATCTGGTGGACGGTCGTGGCACCGGCGCCTGCTTCCGATTATTCTTGCCAATGGGAGATGAACAATGAAGTCGAACATTTTAGTCGTTGATGACGAACCCGTTGCCCGTCAGTCACTGTCAGAGATATTGCGTCTGGAGGGATATGCTGTGAACTCCGTACCCAACGGTCAGGCGGCGGTGGAGTATGTGCGCACGCATCCGGTGGAGCTCGTCGTGGTCGATTTACGGATGCCAGGCATGGATGGTCTGGAAGTAGTGCAAGTGGTCAACCAGATCTCCCCTGAAACCGAAGTGATTTTGTTGACCGCCTTTGGCACCACGGAGACTGCGATTCAGGCACTTCGCCTGCGAGTGCATGATTACCTGCTGAAACCCGCGCCGCCATCACAGGTTGTCAACAGCGTAAAGAAGGGCCTGGCACGACGCGACGCCCGCTTGAAGGCGCGTGGCGGCTCGTCCACGATGGAAGTGGATGAGGGCGTGGCAGAATTTTCTTTGAAAGACGGCACACACATCGATCTCTCGCGCCGCCAGATTCGGAAGAAGGACCAGATCATTCATCTCACACCCGCGGAAGGGCGATTGCTGCGTGTGTTGATCGAAAACCCCGGGCGGGTTTATTCGCATCGTGAGCTGGTTTTGCTGGTGCAGGGCTACGACACCTCCCAGCGTGAGGCCCCCGAGATTTTGCGGCCACTGGTCAGCCGTCTGCGGCACAAACTGGAGGCCTTCCCATCTCTTTCTGATCGGATTGTGAGCGTGCGCGGCACCGGATACTTATATGAAGGGGATAAATGATTTGGCATTCCTTGTGATTGTTGAATACACTTGCAATACTTAACTGTAAACAGAACAGCCATCCGTAAATGGATGGCTGTTTTTTTACGAGAATCAGCTGCCAACTAAGCCTGAGGCACATGCCCGTCATGGGATACTGGCACGGTGAAATAGAACGAAGTCCCCTTGCGGAACTCACTCTCGAACCAGATCTTCCCACCCTGGAGTTCGATCAGATTTTTCGTGATGCTCAGACCTAAACCGGTGCCGGGCGCTTCACGAATCTTTTCATCCGCTGATCGGAAGAATTTACTGAAGAGTTTTTGCTGATCTTCGGGCGTCATGCCTAAACCGTTGTCTTCCACTTTAATCTGAATCATGCCATCCTCTCGGGTGGCATGCACAACAATGGCACCGCCATCCTGAGTATATTTGTTTGCGTTGCTCACCAGGTTGGTGAGAATCTGTGCCAGGCGGTTGCGATCGCACCAGGCCTTGGGCAGCTCGCTCGGAATATCCACAGTGACGGTCTGATTCTTCTGCGTGACCTGTGTGCGGGTGAGGGTGACCACTTCATCGATCACATCCCAAACCGGAACTTCGCGCGGCTCAAGGCGCAGGTTGCCGCTTTCGATGCGCGATATGTCGGCAAGATCTGAGACCAGGGTCGCCATGCGATTGACATTGTTACGGATCGTGTTAAGAAAGTTGGTTTGATTTTCATTCAATGCGCCGGTGGCCCCGGAGATCATGAGGTCGCTATATCCTTTGATGGAGGTCATGGGCAGTTTGAGCTCATGCGAAACAACCGACACAAATTCTGATTTGGACCGATTTGCCGCTACTGCCTCATCACGCGCTTCTTGTAGTTCCTGAGTCCTTTGCTTGACGCGGTCCTCCAGGCTGGTTAATAAGTCCTTCAAATTGATGGCCATGGAGTTGAAGTTCTCACTCAAGACTGTTATCTCATCCTTGAATATTAGGTAGGAGGTAGGCACCCTCTGATCCAGATCACCCCGGCTCATATTGGTAGTGGCCTGGGTCAACTGGGCCAGCGGACGCGTGAAGGCGAGGAAGGCCGCGATCCAAAACCACAAAGCAGTGAGTCCAAATACACTGGTGACCGTGAGCAAGATCACCTGGATGCTACGGCTGACTGCAAACAGGTTTTCAATGGGTTGAGCCACCAAGACCGAGCCCTGCTGTTGGTTGGAGATAACGAGTGGACGTCCAAGTAGACGATAATCCTGGTTATCAGAATATTTTACGTTCAGCGCCGGTGTCCCGGCGGATTTCAGCCAGCCCTGATTGATTAGGGCTTCGAATCCAGCCTCTTTATCAATAGTGGAAACAATGACTGCATTGTCATTTACAATGGCAACGTCCGTATTAATGATATTGCTAATGTTATCTATATAAGCTTGATCCATATAGAATGTGGCAACTACCACACCGAGCACATTTCGCCCGCCTGCGGCAAACACCGGCGCAACGCCAATGATCTGCGAGCCCTGCGGCACGATGGCAACACTGCTGTCGGATACCTGGTTGCTTATCGCGCTCATGATCAACCCATCGCGGATACGTAACGCGTCTTCGCTGACCTGTAGTCGCCGCGCAACCGTAGGACCTCCGTAGAAATAAGCCTGATCACCACTCTGAAAATCTGCTTTATACAGCGAAAGTTCCTGCAAATTCAAGGCGACCTTCCGCTCATTGAGAGGCGTATTGGAAGCATTCAAATCACTGAATGCATTTACCACATCGGGCTGTTCAGCAAGTAACGTCGCGTTGTTTCTAGCCAAAACTTCGGAGTTTTCGATCAATGCACCTACGGAATCGGCGATTTCACCCAGCCGGCGGTCGGCCTCCTCTTCAATGCGGCTGTTAATAAGCCGGTTCGTCAGAGGGGAAAGCACGAGCACCAATAACAAGATGGTGACGGCCAGCGGAAAGACCAGCTTCGCCTGAATATTGAGATACTTTTCTCGAATTAACCTGCGCATTGCTTCCATACTGAATTATGCGGACCTACGTCTTAGGATGGCGACTCCGACAGATACCAAAAGGATGATTGCGACGCCGACCACCACCAGGATCGCAGGGGACAACGCCCTACTGCCAGCCGGCAACTGGTTCTGCCCTTCAGGCGCCATCTCTTCGAAACCCTCGTTCAAGGATGGTGCAGGGATTTCATTCTTCACTGCAGGCAGGACGTTCTTGAGGTAGTATGCCACTGCCTGCGCGTCCTCGGCAGTCAAGGCGGAGTACGCGAACCAGGGCATGAGGATCAGGCGGCGGCCATCCTTGCCTACGCCTGTAATGATAGCGCGCTGGACTGCCTCTTCTGACCATGTGCCGATTCCAGTTTCCTCGTCAGGTGTGATATTGCCGCCATAAACAATGCCCCATGGACCCTCATACGGCTGGCGGCCCGCTAGATATTTGTCCATTTGCGGCGCGCCAGTTGTAGGTTCAACAGGCGTATGGCAGTCGGTGCAGCCCATCACGTTATTGACCAGGTACGCTCCGCGCGCGGCCTTGTCAGACGGATCGGGCGCGACAATGCCGGTCTGGTACGGCAGGGAGGGGAAACCCTCCGTTGAAATAGTCCGTGGGGGCACCTGGTTACTCACGGCCTTCACGGAGCGCAAATAGGCGATCACTGATTCCAGGTCAGCATCCGCCATGCCGTTATAAACATGATAGGGCATCACCGGGAATAACACCGTACCTTCTTTATTAACGCCGGTTTTAACGGCGAGTGTGATTTGCTCATCTGTCCAGGTGCCCAGACCGGTGTCCTTATCTGGAGTCAAATTTCGGGTCATGAGAATTCCGGCAGGACCCAGATCAAAAACGCGACCACCCGATAGGAACCTGGTTTCATCTGCCGCAGAGCCCGCATTGAAAGCGATGACTTTGAGTTGTTCAAAGCTTAACTTGGTCGGATCCTGATATTCCGGTTTGAGAGGGGTGTGGCAGTCCGTGCAGCCGGCAATGGTGGCGATATATTTCCCATGTTCGACCGTGGCGCTTTGATATTGATTGGATGCACCGGCCGAGGCTGCAATTGCGAGTACAAAGATGAACGCAAGAACGATTGCCAGTGAAACGACGACCTGTTTTTTCATTTCGAACCGCCTTCCTCTTGAGACTGAATTGACCTTGAATTGGCAAATTATACAACTTCCACATGCACGAAAAGCATTCAATTTTGATAACAAAATTTTCAGGCGGAGGGCGAGGCCGGCTGAGGCAGGGACCGCTCACGGCGGAGAAAGAGGCGCTGCGAGTGTGGAGCGGCAGCAATCGAACAGGGATATGACGAAGGCGTCGATCAGGCCTGCGCGCAGACATCCAATCCACGAAGAATCGGACGCGGATAGGGGAGAGGAAAATGCCAAAAATTAGTTGAGCCAGCAGAATTGAAGGACTCCGCTCAGTCGACGTGCTCGGGTTTTGCGATGAGCTCCCCCTGACCCGACTCCAGGTCGGAAACGAAACCTCCCCAGCCGCCTGCTGCTTCGCGGACGGGTGATGTTATGACTAGCAGGCGAACTGGATGGTCGCTATTGATTGAGTAGGTATGTTCGATGCCGCGCGGCAAAAATATGAAACCGCCTTGATCCATCTCGAAAGTATCCTCACCGCAGCGAAATGTGACATTCCCTTCCAGCACGTAGAACATTTCATCTTCCGTTCTGTGCGTGTGGCCGGGCGGCTCTTCACCCTTCTTTGTCACATATTCCAGGACCGCTGTGCCGCTGCCCTCCCGCATCTCGCCGGCTTTCACAATGAAATCGACATCGAAGCGATAGGTCCAGCCCTGGCCCGCTTTCAGCGCATAAGGTCGAAGCCGACCGTCAGATTGATTCATGTAATTCTCCTTAATCCAGGTTCAGTGGCCGGTCACGGGCCGAAGGAATCAAGTTCCGAAAATGTCAACGCTGCTGCCCATGCGGGTCAGGCTCATGCGTCTCGAAATTTCTGAATGTGCTGTAGCGCAGCCTCCCGGGAATGAATCGGTCCAACGCTGACATGCATATCCGGGTATTCAGAGAATATCGAGTATATGAAGTCCTGTAACTCTTTCAGAAGTTCATCATTCAAATCAACCTCCTGACCGGATAGGACGGCCAGCACTTTATGATCGATCTCACCATCTTCATCCTGATCCAGCAAGCCGACAGGCTCACATTCTACGATCTCGCCCGCCATTACACCGCCTTTTGTCAGGAGGTAGCAATCCACGGCATCGCCATCCTCTGCCCTCGTACCGACGATAAACCCATAAGGATAGGGATACGGTCGCGAGCCATGGCGCGTCTCCCGGTACTCGAGCGTTTTTTCATCATATAGCTTCCTATCTCGGGAGCCGGCTTGAACCTGAATCAGTACCTTTATCACTCGATCCTTCCTTGCTGCTCAACAACCGCATTTGGCGAGAACAAATCAATATTCTCTTTGATGCGCTGCAATTGCAGATCCACAACATCCGCCGGCACACCGGCAGGGGCATAAGACACGTAAAGAACATGAGAAGTTTCGAGAGAAATTGGGGATCGGTTATCCTGACCATAGAGGATCGAACAACAAATCCCATCGGCGTCCTTCATGAGCATGTCGCCCGCGCGGATGGCTTTGGAAGTGCCGTTCATTTGAGTCATGAGATCGCCTTCGCGTGATACATCGATGGAAACGGTTCCATGAAGTTTTGCGACGTCATGCCCGGCCGTGAGGATCAGAGTTTCCACTTCGGCGATGAAGTTTGAATCAACCAGCGGCGAAACTTCAGGCAGGTTCTTACCCTTCATGACGATTGATTCAACTTGAAGCTGGACATGATACGTTTTGTTGAATCGTTTATAGTATGTTTCGTAGGCCAATATCACCGGGAGTGATAAGAAGTCCGGCCGGGTAAATCCCTGATAGCGTTCTCTCAAGCGCGCTTCGGTCGCCCGTTTCTCCTCATCAAGCCTGGGAGAGGGAAGTATATTTTCTACACGCGACATTTCCAGTACACCTATAATTGCCCCTGGATGAGCATTACGCCATTCATCGGTTGCTAATATTGAAAGCATCTTGATCTCTGAAAGAAAATATTTATGGGGCGCGCTATATTGCGCGTTTTTCCGGAGGCTTGCGGCTTGCTCGAACAAACAGTGGCATCCGGACGATCTTGATTTGTCCAGGCTCGGGCCAGACTGTATTCAATTTTTCTTCGAGTTGCTCCACGGGGTCCGTTCCAAGTTCGGCGAAATAGCGTTTCACTGCGGACCAGGTCCGCGCATACGCCAGGAACTGTTCCCGGTTCCATTCGAGCTTTATGGCAAAAGCCGGCAGATCACGGATTTCCTCAAAGGGGAGTAATAGATCGCGATAACCGTTCATGACCTGCCGGTTACCGCTTGCCCAGAAACGGTCAATGGGTTCGAGCAGGTCGCGGGCGATGATCCTGTCAACTTCGGGCTCGATCTCAAAGAGTCCATACGTCCAGACCGCGAAGACTCCTTTGGGTTTCAACACGCGTCCGACTTCGCGATAAAACTTTTCCAAATCAAACCAGTGAACTGCCGTAGCAACCACAATGAGATCAAATGAGTCGCTTTCAAACCGAGATTGCTCGGCAGGCGAGACACTGTAATGCACTCGTGGATGGGGGAGGCTATTCTGAATTTGTTCCGCGCTGATGTCGGTGGCTTCGACGCGGGCGAAATATTTTGCACAGCAAATTGCTGCCTGTCCATTGCCGGTGGCGCAATCCCATGCGCAGTCATGTTCGGAACAAATCTCGTTCAAATATGAAAACAATTCATCGGGATAGCGCGGTCGATGTTTCGCGTACTGGTCCGAGTTGTGGGAGAAGGTTTGGATGTTGTTCAAGATGTACTCGTGAAATTGAGAACAGAAGCCAGCTGACCAGGCGGATGGTGAGCAATGATAATTTGAAATCAGCTCAACTCTTCATGCGACTGTCAGCTCACGCAGCTGAGATTCAACCTTGGCTGCCAATTCTCGAACTTCATCTATTTCAGTTAGCAGTCCTTCAATGATGCAGCGGAGGGCACGAAGAAGTTCATCGCGTTCCAATGAAATCACCAATGAATTGCTAAAAGCAGACTGAACAGTGGCCGGAAGATCGTCGAAGCCGCGACCGTAGGCGGCTGCCAGGCCGCGGCTCCGACAGGCGAGACTCAGGGCATAGTCGCGCGTGCTGCTGATCCAGTACTCAGCCTGCCAGAACCGACCTCGCTCTATACAAAAACGCGCTCGCAGCGCATGATGCACTGAATAACCGAAGAGGTCCCTGGCTGACGGCGGTTCAGTAAAGGGCCTTTCAACCGCATTACCAAAGAGCAGCCTGAACTTGGGCCCAGCGGCACCGAATTTGGAAGCGGGCGTGAACGAGAGGTCAAACTGTAAACAGCCAGGCAGCAAAAAAACCCGATAGATGCTCGGTCCGCTGGGGAGGTCGAACAGGTGCGCCGCGTCCAGCTCGTTGATGAGAATACGCGTCCAGTCCTCAAGCACATCAAAAATGGAAAACTCATCTGCGACCGCGAAGGTCAGGTCAAGATCGGACCAACGATCTCCATCGCTGAGTGCGAGTGACCCGACGACGGCTCCGGCTACGATCCGCGCA
>OELG01000310.1_pt2 | contig 13267 bp, 10 predicted proteins | sample 1503541 | NCBI WGS metagenome assembly OELG01 (sample SAMEA104379617, study PRJEB20068) | metagenome | biome: 1000743; feature: 77; material: 1998 | place: USA | collected 2012 | depth 25 m | reverse complement strand
GTGCGGCGACTGCAATTAATGTGGCACATCGCCCCACTTGGAAGTTTCAAAATAAGCATTGAAGTATCTACATCCCCGGCTTCACCGATGGCTGGGTCCACCAATGCCGCCCCTGCTGCATATACCTCTATAGGGTCTTCGTTCGCCAGCCAGCGCAGCATATCGAAGAAGTGAATCGTTTGATCACGATACTGCCCACCCGACACTTTGATGTAGGCCAACGCAGGTGGTTTGGGGTCACGGGCAGTGATGTGCATCATTTCCAGCTTGCCAATTTCGCCATTTTGCAGGGCCCTTCGAATCCCCAAATGGTTGGCATCAAAGCGGCGGCTAAAACCAACCAAAATGGGCAGATTGGTTCGTTGGGCCTGCTGTGCCACCGTTTTGACTCGATCAATATCTAGGTCAATTGGTTTTTCGCAATAGATGGGCTTCCCCGCCTGAATAGCACTGCTTAACAAGTCGGCATGGGTGTTGGTGGAAGAGGAAATCAATACAGCATCTACATCTGAGGCCCAGATTTCTTCCGGGCTGGAAGCTACCTTCGCGCCCAGTTTTGTAGCCAATTGCTCCGCTGCGGCCGGATAGACATCATAGATATACGTCAGTTCAGATCTGGGATGTTTGGCAATATTCGCCCCATGAATTTTGCCGATAAAACCGGCGCCGAATTGTGCAAATCTAATCATTGTTGATCTCCAGGTTTTTGGTTCTTCTGTTTTGGAATGTAAAATTAATTTTCCTTCTTGAGATCAAACTTCGTCTGCTGATGGTATCGGTTGCACGCCACCGCCTTGTACGGATTGGTCGAAATCTACAATGGAGCCGGTCATCATGCCTGACTCTTCAGAGGCAAGAAATGCGACAGCACGCGCTACTTCTTCTGGCTTGAGAAGGCGGCCAAACGGCATACCTTTCTCCGCGTTTTCGAGCCAGTTGTCTCCAGCATCGTGATACTTGTGTTGGATGATATTTTCACCGGGCGTGTCCATCCAGCCGATGTTGAGCATGTTGATCCGGATACGATGGCGCATAATGGCGTAAGCCACGTTCTTTGTGAAGGTCATCAGCGCGCCCTTTGAAGTAGCATATGGTGTGAGAAAAGGGACACTTCCGTAGGCGGAAACACTTCCGATATTGACGATAGATCCTTCTATATTTTCCCGGCGCATGATTTTGATCGATTCTTGGGTCAAGATAAAAGGTGCGCGTACGTTGATGGCCATGATCCAATCCCACAATTCAGGCGTGGTATCCCAAATCGTCCCCCGGTCAGATACACCAGCTGCGTTGACCAAAATATGGACTGACCCAAAATGTTCATCGGCAGCCGCAACGATGCGGCGGCAATCATCCACATGGGCCAGGTCGGCCTGCACGAAGTGGACCTGGCAGGTGTCGGAATGGAGAGAAGTCGCAACTGCATTCCCTCGCTCGGCGTTTCTCCCACAGATAATCAGACCGGCAGCGGCGCGCTCAACAAACAGGCGCGCAATGGCTTCCCCCAACCCTTGTGCACTGCCGGTCACGATGGCATATTTTCCTGCTAAAGAAGTTTTGTCTGTCATAGAAAAGAAATTCTCATCAGTACATTCTTAACGATGTCTTCATGAGTCCATTTGCAACGCACAGCGCACGATACTCAGCTAAATCGTCATGGCGCGAGACGGCATATCGTTGGCCGTCAGCTTGCGCCGAGCGATGCGCTGCTTCGACAAACACCTGTGCATCTAACACATTGTTTTGTGTTACGGCGAATGCCTGACCGTCAGTGACAGCCTCCTGGAAGCGGCGATGCGCGTTACGGTACGCGGTCTCGAAGCGCGGCAGAAATTCCGGATAGTCACCTTGCAGGTAGGACATCTCGAAAGTGCGCGATTCGGGATGCAGTTTCCCATTGGGCTGCCAAAGCTCAACATGGATCGGTCCTGGATATCCAGCAAAGCGACCTGTTTGCAGGGTGCCATGTGTGCCGATGATGTATGTTTCGTTGTTATAGCCGGATGAATGGGTGCGGCTGAGGTCGAGGCGGCCGACAACTCCAGAGAGTGTCGTAAAGTTGACGAATGCCGTATCACCTCCCTCGTCAATTGGACTGTTGTAGCCGATTGTGTTGTGAACGGTTGCCCACACCGCGTTGGGGAACTCGTCGAGGAAGAAAATCGCCTCGTCTGCGACATGAATCCCCATGTCAATGACCAATCCGCGACTGCTGTACGTCGCGGGTGGAGGGAATTGATCGCGCAAGATGCAGCGAATCTCGCGGACTTCGCCAATCAGCCCTTCTGAAAGCAGTTTCTTCGTATATAGCAATGCGGGGTCGTAACGACGCTGCAGGCCGATTTGGAGCAGGGAGTTGGAACAGCCGATTTTCTCCACAAAATCAAACGCCTCTTCCAATCCATCGGTCAGCGGCTTTTCGAGATAGATCGGTTTACCGACTTGGACAAACGGCAAAGCGTGCCGTGCATGATCTTTGGTATGCGAGGCAATAATCACCGCGTCAATCGCCTCACCCATTGCCTCGATCATCGTTTGCGGACTCTTGAAAGTCGGTACCGATGGCAGATTCAACACGTGTCGTGTCAAATCAATCGCCCCGTCTGCCTCATCACCAATGGCTACAATCGAGTGTCCCTGTTCTGCAACGATGGCGGCATGAACGCGACCGATGCGCCCAACCCCAAAAACTGCGTAGTTAAGTTGTTGTGTCATGTTTGGACACCTACCTCCGCCAAAAATGCCTCAAATTCTGCGCCTTTGATGGGTACGACATGTTTTGGTTCAGGGTAGGTACCATCCTGTATGTCGGCAATTAACTCTTTGAAAGCGGAAATGCGCTCTTGCTGCAACCGGTCGTACTCAGCCCTGAAATTGCGGTAGGTTTTGGAGTGGCGTGGTTTATGCCCCGGGTTATACCCCAAAACATCTTCAGCAAAAAGATATTGTGCGTCTGCCCAGGGACCTGCGCCCATACCTAGCATGAGCATGGATGTATTTTCCGTGATGACTTTAGCCACGCGATCCGGCACAACTTCTAACTCTGCGCCAAAGGCACCAATGGCCTCAAGCCGTTTGACATGATCCCAGACGGCTTTGGCGCTTTTGGCAGTTTTTCCAACCGCCTTAAAACCACCCGTCCATGTGTTTTGCGAGGGAATTAGCCCGACATGTGCGACAATCGGTACAGCATTGTCACACAGCACTTTCTGGATATCCAGAGAGGCGGCACAGTAGAAGCAGTCACCACCCATCCTCATGAAGTGAAAGGCCGCACGTAGATAATCTTCGGCTGAAACCAGATCGCCGAATGGACCATAGGGTAGACCAACCTGAATGAAACAATCGCCAGCCGCTTCACGCATCTCAGGAGACATGAAGCGGCCTTCGATAGATAGCATGTTGATGCCCGCGGCAGCCGCGGCCGCAGCTTCGTCAAAGTTGGTCACATAGAGCATGGAGATTTTCTGGCCGCGCGCCTTCATTGCACGCATGTCTGCGACAGTTGGGCGATTATGATACATGCTCACGTTCTACATCAATCCTTTTGGTGCCAAATCCCCAATCGAACCTTCTAAATCTTCATCTCTAGGGCGTACCCTGGTGGACTCAGCAACGGGTGGAACAGGTGTGTCAAAGTAATAATCAGGGTCTTCCTGTTGCTTCGCCCAAGTATCCCGCATCTCCTTCCAGGCTTCGGCAAGGGTGCGCGGTTCAGGCATCTGATCAGCAATCTCATGGTACAGCTTTTTTAGGTTATAGCATGGTATACCGGCAAACATATGATGTTCTGTGTGCCAATTCATACGCCAGTACAAAAACTCAGCCAATGGATTCGCCTTGACCGACCGCGTGGCTTTGCGAAAATCATTGTCGTTCTCTTTTAAGCCACAATGCTGGGTCATACCGAGCGCATAGGAGCCCCAGTTGCCGATGAACGGTGAAAATGAAATGATAAACGCAAAGACCCAGTAGCCGCTCAAAAACGAAGCAAGGATGACGGTACCGTGGAACAACAAAAGAATACGATCCCACCAAATGGTGTTTTTATACTGGTCAGGTTGATCCTCATGTAAAGCTTCAAGCCACTCCTGGCTTGGAATATCCGTTGACCCAACGCGACCGAAGGCCCCCAAAATGGTATGGTAAATGGTTGAAATCAACCCTCCTTTGCCAAAGGTGCGTCCTGGCTGGGTGAGCAAGTTAATGGTGAGCAGTTGCACTAAAAAGAATGGTCCAACCAGAGGGGAGATGGGTAGCAGGTTTTCGCGATCTCCTTCCGGGTGAAGTGTGTAACGATGATGATAGGTATGGCTGGCGGCATAGTCGAATTGATCCCACCAACCCAAACAACTGTAGATATACAGGAATACCTGGTTGAGACTCTTGGTTTTGAACACGGTCCCATGTCCCAGTTCATGCGGCGCTATGCCTACAAAGAAGCTGGCGACTGTGCCATGAAAGAACAGAGCTACCAGGAAAGCAAACCAAATTTCATGTGCCCAAAAATAGTAAACGAATGCTCCCGTCACCACCCAAATACCGAGATGACCTAAAGATTGAATCCAGCCCTGTAGGTCATTGCGCTGATTTAGCTCACGCAGCTTTTCTTGATCGATCTTTGGGCGTATCCATTTCACTTTCAATTCTTTCCTTACTTCTGCCAACGGCTCGTATACTTCTCCTGGTTTTGCCATTTTATTATCTCCTTAAAACGAGTTGATCATAGTTTTTATTTAGAAATTAGCGGTTTTTACGTTCGTCAATGATGACAGCAATGACAATGATCGATCCTTTGACAATGGTCTGCCAGTAGGCCGACACGTTTAGAAGATCAAGACCATTATTGAGAACACCAATGATCAAAGCGCCGATGATCGTTCCCCAAATTGTGCCAACACCACCGGAAAGACTCGTGCCGCCGATGACTGCGGAAGCGATAGCATCCAGTTCATAACCAACCGCGAGCCCCGCTTGTCCAGAACCTATTCGCGAGGAAAGCACCAAACCTGCCAGGCCCGAGAGCATGCCCGCAATCGTATACACGCCAATTTTGATTCGACCTACGTTTAGGCCAGAGATGAGCGCGGCTTGCTCATTCCCCCCGATGGCATAAATATGCCTGCCGAAACGTGTATTGTTGAGCATGATGTGCGCACCAATCGCCACGACTGCAAGAATAATAACGGGAATAGGGATGCCCAGAGGAGGCTGGCCAGGAATGGGAATGACTTTCAAGATCTCACCCTGGCCGATAAAGTTATACGTATCTGTCAGCCCACTCACAGGCCGATTGGAGTAGAGCAGCGCAAAGCCGCGCGCTACTGTCATCATACCCAGCGTGGCAATAAAAGGCGGGATCTTAAACCTGGCAATGAGGCCGCCATTGATCGCTCCACACAATACACCAATTGCCAGTGCGACCACAATTGGGACGATCACTGGGACGACCAGGCCGGGGTATTTTGCATCGTGCCAGTCCGGCTGTTGAGCCAGGCTGGCAGCGAAGACAGCTGCCAGAGCCAATACGGAGCCAGACGATAGATCAATCCCCATCGTAATGATGACCATCGTAACCCCGATCGCAATCAAGCCCACAACCGCAATCTGCCGGACAACATTAACCAAATTTCGGGGTTGCAGAAACGCATCCGTAAGAAATGTCATTGCCACAAACATGGCTATAAAAATCAATACGATAGCATACTTCCTGATGAATGCATTAATCGACTCGCGGTTGAAGCTTCTGTCCAATACTTGCTGGATCGTTGTACTTGCCATGGCTCATCTCCTTTCAGGACATGACCTCTAAACGGTTGCTTCCTCTTGCTGTACCTGGGCATCCAGACCGTGGCCCGTAGCAGCCTGCATAATAGACTCCTGCGTAGCCTCTTTACGTTCAAATATTCCGCCAACTTTGCCCTCGTGCATCACCAGGATTCGGTCACTCATGCCCAGAATTTCAGGGAGTTCCGACGAAATCATAATAATTGCCTTGCCTGCCTGCGCCAGTTTGCTCATCAACCGATGAATTTCCGCCTTGGCGCCTACGTCGATGCCCCGGGTGGGTTCGTCCAAAATAAGGATATCAGGCGAGGTCAGCAGCCACCGGGAAACCAACACCTTCTGCTGATTGCCTCCCGACAACAGCTTGATGAGCTGATGCATACTGGGGCTTTTGATATCCAGACGACTCCTTTCTTGCTTATAGGTTGCTTCGATCAGCCGCCTATCCAGGAATCCCCTTTTTTCATAATTAGGTAAGCTGGCGATCATCATATTGTCTCGCACAGGCAATACGCCCATAATACCTGTTAGCTTTCTGTCTTCCGTCAGCAGGGCTAACCCATTCCTGATTGCATCGGCAGGTGAGTTAATTCGAGTCTTCTTGCCTTTAATAACAATCTCTCCTACATCCGGTTTATGAATACCGAAGATTCCTTCAATCACCTCCGTTCGTCCAGCTCCCATCAGGCCAGCAATGCCTAAAATCTCACCGCGACGCAGGTCAAAACTAACATCCTCCACAATGCCTGCACGGGTCAGGTTGCGCACAGACAAAACGACTTCTCCGATGGGAGCAACCTCTTTCGGGAACAACTCGGTCAGTTCACGCCCTACCATCATCGTAATCAGGCGGACCTTATTGGTTTGCGTAGCAGGTACCGTCGCAACATGCTTGCCGTCCCTCAACACGGTAATATCATCGGCAATCCGGAAGACCTCGTCCATTTTGTGGGTGATGTAAATAATTGTGACGCCCTTTGCCTTGAGAGATCGGATCATGCTAAAAAGATGCGCTACTTCGCGTTCGGTAATGGCAGAGGTTGGCTCATCCATGATAATCAAACTGGAGTCATACGAGATCGCCTTAGCAATTTCGACCATCTGGGTATTGGCGACGCTCAAGTCTTTCATCAGACTTGATGGATTAATATGAATCTCAAGCCGCTCGAGCAGTGCTTTCGTATTCGCATTCAATTTGCGCTTGTCGATCAAGCCAAACCTGCCCAGCGGCTCGCGGCCGAGGAAGATATTCTCTGCTACAGTCATGTACGGGATCGGCGAAAGCTCCTGGTGAATCATCGAGATACCCAGCTTTAGGGCCGTGTGTGTGGTGTCGACCGTGACGGGCTGTCCCTGGAAGGTAATTTGACCGCCTTCTGGAGTATAGATACCATCGAGGATCTTCATTAAGGTCGACTTTCCAGCGCCATTTTCTCCCATCAGTGCATGGATCGTGCCTCTGCGTACGGTCAGATTTACATCACTCAAAGCTTTGACCCCCGGGAATGATTTTGAAATGTTCTCCATCAAGAGAATATCATTCTCGCTCATGCTCTCTACTCCTGCTGTTTGATCAGATGGCGGGCGCTTCGCAGCCATCCCGCCATCTGATTATCCGATCACTTGCTATACAGGTCTATGGCATATAGTTTTTGTAGTTCTCAGGTGTCACCAGTTCAAAGGGAATCCAGGTAATTTGGTCAACTGTCTCGCCTTTCGCCACGGCGATAGCAACTTTGATGCCACCTTCCCCTTGCCCTTTGGCATTTTGGAAGACGGTGACATTCAGTCTGCCTTTGTCCATTTCCTGTAGAGCATCAGGAGAGGCATCCACACCACCGACCAGGATCTCGCCCAATTTGCCGGCGGCGTCAATTGCCTGAATGGCGCCGATAGCCATTTCGTCATTATTAGAAGCGACGGCGTCAATCTGGTCGCCAGAGGCGAGCCAGTTCTCCATCAAAGCCAGGCCCTGGTCACGACTCCAGTTGCCGGTGTCCTCTTTGATGATCTTAATATCGGGGAATTTGGCAAACACTTGTTTTTCGCCTTCAGTGCGCTTCTGGGCGGCTTCCTGCGCCAAATTCCCGTTCATGATCACGACATTTCCCTTGCCGCCTAATTTATCGGCAAGCCATTCCGCCTGCATAATTCCGGCCTGAATGGAGTCGGATCCTACGTAGGACACGCCATCAGGCAAGTTCGACGGAATTCGGTTAACGTACACCAGAGGAATACCTGCGTCCTGGGCAGCTTTTGTCATCGGATCGGCGGCATCTGTGTTGGCCGGGATGAGCACGATAACATCTACTTTCTGTGTTACGAAGTTTTCTACCTGAGCCAGTTGTGTCGCCACATCTTCCTTAGAATCCACCATGACCAGTTCTACGTTGGGTTGGGTTGCAGCATACTCGGTCATGGCATCTCGCAGCGTTGTGAGCCATAGGTCATCGAACAACATGCTCACACCGATCGTGATCTTTTCATCGCCACCGGATGCCGCGGGCTCTGTGGCTTTCGCTGGAGCACAAGCTGACACGACACCCAGCAACATCACGATCACCAAGAATAGGTTAAGTTTTTTGAGCAACATGGATTCTTCTCCTTCATTCTATCTTTACTGTGATTTGTGATTAATAACCCTATTTGCATGTATCAGTTATCTCAAGTCAACCTCCTTATCTACCGCTACGCGCGGCACTGTGTAAATCAGCCACTGAACCCACTTCAAAGTGTAAGATCCTTCAGGGCTGTTTCCTGGCTGTCACAGCCAGCTCGGTAGGGTTCCACCAGCCTGTTTCAGGCAGACCAGTTTAAGGAAGCAAGCTCCGCTACACTCATAAGTGAGTTCTCAATGGCGCTGTAGAGGCTCGTACGATCAGTTCCACCGGTAGCGTTGTCGTCTGCGGAGAGAACAGGTTGTCATTTTTCACCAGATCTAAAATCGTTTTCCCGGCAACGCGCCCCATCTCGGCAATGGGCAATTTGACAGTTGTCAGGGGAGGGTTTAAGTACGCGGCTTGAATGGTATCATCGTAACCAACAATGGAAATATCGTACGGCACGGTCAAACCGGCATGATAAACGGCACTGATCGCGCCCATAGCCAGGACATCATTATGTGCGAAAACTGCGGTTGGCGGCCGGGACAAAGCTAACAATTTCTGCATGGAGGCATATCCACTCGCCTGCCCAGCTTCACTTACTACAACCAGATCCGGATCGAGGGGGATATTGGCTGCTTGTAACATGTCCCGAAAAGCCGCATACCGTAAGTGACTTAAGGCGCTGGTTGGCTTGCGTCTGATTATCCCAATGCGGCGATGGCCCAGTGATAGTAAATGCCGGGTGGCTAACTGTCCGCCTTGTAAGTCATCAATCGCAATGCAATGAGTATTCGGGAGTTCGTGTTCTAAAACAACAGTGGGAATGTGAGCTTGTTGAAGGGGCTTCAGGATCTCCTCAGGCGATTCGCTGGGAATGATTACCACTCCATCGACTCGTTTGGCTCGCAACGATTTGGCAAATTCCACTTCGGTTTGGTGGTGGCGACCACTACTGCCTAAAATTACGCGGTAGCCTTCGGCTCCACAATAGCGCGTCAAACTGTCAGCGATTTCAGCATAGACGGGGTTTACGAGGCTGGGAATAATCAAACCAATAATGGCCGTCTGCTGGCGGCTCAAACTGCGGGCCAATTCATTGGGATAGTATCCCAACTCTTCAATCGCGCGTTCAACTTTGAGCCTGGTTTCCGGCGCGACTGGTCTGGGGCCAGCGTTCATCACGTAAGACACAACCGCAACGGATACACGGGCTCTCTCAGCGACTTGTTTACGAGTAACTGGTTTTATGTCCACGAAAAATTATGTTGGGTTTCTATAGGCCGGGATGTTCTACTCGTGTTGTCTACACGGGTAGAACGCAGAGATATTAATCGGAAATAAAAAAAACGTCAAGAGTCTTGATAGAAATTCCCTCTCACCCCTCCAACTTGGGCATCCATTACTGGTCGAGCTTCCTATAATGAACGCCTGGCAGCAGTGGCGATGGCAGGAGCTGAGCGTGCATCAGCTCCTGTGCTTGGGCAGATCGCTCCTGGACAATCCAATCCATAAAGGTACGCCTTCATCAATTTTATTCTTCGCTTCTACATAAGCAGCATCGTTAAAAAACTCCGATTATGCTAAAGAAAATATCGTTCTTTTTGCATTGCTTTTTCATAATCCGTCCGGGCTGTTTTTACAGCGTCAATCTCCGACACCTCAGCAATTGCGACATCCCACCAACTCTCGTAGCCGGGAACTCCAACATAGCGATCATTCTGGATGTAGATGACCGTAGTGCGATCTACTCCCTTGGCTGATTCCAGAGCGGCCAGGAAATCGTTGTATGTCTCACATTGGATGACGTGCGCTCCCAGGCTTTTGGCGTTGGCGGCTAAATCAACCGGGAGTGTCTTTACCGATTCTGTTGTGTCATCCGGCAGGCGATTGTTTTCGGGAAAGGCGTAGCGCGTGCCAAAGCCCTGACTGCCCAGGGAGCGGCTCAACGCGCCAATGCTCTTGTAACCATGGTTGTCCATTAAGATTATCGTGAGTTTGTAGCTTTCCTGAACGGATGTGACGATATCGGCAGAGAGCATGAAGTAACTGCCATCGCCAACCAGCACGTAGACCTCGCGCTGCGGGTCGGCCATTTTGATTCCCAGGCCTCCGGCAATTTCATATCCCATGCAGCTATAGCCGTATTCGAGATGGTATTGCTTGGGATGACGGCTGCGCCACAATTTGTGTAAATCACCAGGCAAACTGCCGGCCGCGCACACCATCACCGCGTCCGGATCGCCTGCATCGTTGACGGCCCCAATCAGTTCTCCCTGACTGACCAGCGGTTTGTTGCGGATATCGTAGATTCGCTGTACTTCAGTTTCCCATTCCTCGTGCAGGGCACTGGCATTCGCTTCGTAATTGCCCTCTATGCGATAATCGCCCAAGGCAACCATCAACTCTTCCAGGGTCACCCGGGCATCCCCAACGAGAGCCAACGCGTTGTGTTTGTAGGCGTCAAATTCGGCCACGTTGACATTGATAAATCGCACATCCGGATTCTGGAAGGCGGTTTTGCTGGCGGTTGTAAAGTCACTGTAGCGTGTACCTATGCCGATAATGAGATCTGCATCCCTGGCTAAACGGTTGGCGGCCAATGTGCCGGTCGCCCCAACCGCGCCCATGCATAAGGGATGGTTATAGTGCAAACTCCCTTTGCCTGCCATCGTTTCCCCTACCGGGATGCCCGTCTGATCCACAAACTGGCGCAAGGTTTGAGTGGCTTCGCTGTAAATGACACCACCTCCAGCGATGATCAGCGGTCGTTTTGCCTGTCTTATCCATTCCACTGCGCGCGCAACGCTGGCTCGATCGGGTCGGTTACGGGCGATATGCCAGACTCGTTTTTCAAATAGATTGGATGGGTAATCGAAAGCTTCTGTTTGAACATCCTGTGGCAGGGCAAGTGTCACTGTTCCGGTATTCACGGGACTCGTCAGGACGCGCAGCGCTTCAGGCAGCGCGGTAATGATTTGATCGGGTCTATTGATCCGATCCCAGTAGCGGCTGATTGGCTTAAAGCAATCATTGACTGAAATATCCTGGCTGTGTTCCGACTCCAACTGCTGCAGGACCGGGGCGACGTTGCGCCGGGCGAAAATATCTCCCGGTAAAAGTAAAACCGGTAGCCGGTTGATGGTCGCACCTGCTGCCGCCGTAATCATGTTGGTGGCTCCCGGCCCGATGGAAGTAGTGCAAACCAATGTCTGCAAGCGGTTTTTCATTTTGGCATAAGCTGCCGCGGTATGCACCATCGCCTGTTCATTGCGGGTTTGGTAGTAACGAAAATCGGGGTTTTGCTGGAGCGCCTGACCGATTCCGGCCACGTTGCCGTGTCCGAAAATACCAAAGCAGCCCGCGAAAAACGGCCCTTCCTTGCCATCCCGCGCCACATATTGATTTTTCAGAAAGGCGATAATCGCTTGAGCCATTGTGTAGCGGATGGTGGTCATCAGAAGCCTCCTCGCTCTTCAATAAATTTCAATGCTTCCTCTTCGTATGCCATAAAATTCGCGCACCCGTGCCGGGTGACAACGATGGCACCACAGGCATTGCCCATGCGGGCGGCTTTATACCAGTCCCAACCCTTGAGGTAACCGTAGATCAGGCCGCTCGCGAAGGCGTCGCCTGCACCGAGAATATTATAGATTTCGACCGGGAAACCGGGGACTTCGACAGAAGACTGTCCCTTTTGGAAGATGGTTGCGCCTTTTGCGCCGCGTTTGACGATGAGGGTGGAAGGCCCGAGGGCGAGAATGGTTTGAATGGCCGCATCCAGGTCCCCGGTGATTTCCGGGGCGGAGATCTGGGAGTGTTTGATTTTGAGTTGGGTCGGGTCGGTAAGCATCGCAGCCAGGATTTCTTCTTCTGTGCCAAGGGCAACGTCTACATTTCGCAGAACAGCGCGAGCGTTGACCCCAAATGCGCGGACATCGTGCCATTGGTCGGCGCGGAAATCAATGTCGAAGAAAACTGTTACCTTGCTTTTTTTAGCCTGTTCAGCCGCAAAAAAAGTCGCGCTGCGAGACGGCTCTTTGCTCAAGTTCGTCCCTGCGAACTCGAAGGCGCGGCAGTACTCGAAAGGCGTGGCGATTACGTCGTCAATCGTGAGTTGAATGTCGGCGGCGTTGTCACGGTAAAAGACGAGAGGAAATTTGTCAGGCGGTTCGATTCCCAGGACGGCGGCGCTGCTCCGGGCGGTGGGCTTTCGGGGGATATATCGGGTTTCGACACCTTCGTTATTCAAGAAATTCAGGATGAAATCCCCCACTGGATCGTTGCCAACAGCGGTGAGCAGGGCGGTTTTGACGTGTAAGCGTTGCGCGCCCACGGCGATATTCGTCGGTGAGCCGCCTACGTACGCCGCGAAGTTCGTGATTTCGACGAACGGAGAGCCAACATCATTGGAATACAGGTCAATGGAGGAACGCCCCATGGTGATCAGGTCAAATTGGGCGGGAGGGTTAGCAGCCATTTTGCTCACTCAATAAAGCGGCAGACGTGGATCAACGTTTTGATAGGATTCCTTGACCCATGAGTAGCGCGGATCATCCTGGTTGGCAAGACTTTGAGCCGAACCTGCCAGCACATTAAGGTAATAAGTTGTATAGCCTGGCGCACTCACGACAGGGTGATAGCCTTCGGGGATAAGGACGGCACAATTATTTTGGGCTTTTACCAGCGCCTCAATAGGATAGCCCGCCTGATGCAGAGGTGAATTTTCATCGGTGTACACACGCTGATAGGCGTAGCCTTCCGGCTTGTCAATCTTGTAAAAGTAAACCTCCTCTAAATCCGCCTCGATGAGATGGCCCGCCTCATCCTCGATATGAACATCATGTTTGTGGGGAGGATAGCTGCTCCAATTACCG
>OELG01001298.1_pt2 | contig 13400 bp, 11 predicted proteins | sample 1503541 | NCBI WGS metagenome assembly OELG01 (sample SAMEA104379617, study PRJEB20068) | metagenome | biome: 1000743; feature: 77; material: 1998 | place: USA | collected 2012 | depth 25 m | reverse complement strand
CGAGTGGCTAATTGAGCGGGCCTGTCAAGGGCTTCACGACAGAGGGCACGGAGAAAAACTCTCCGAGAACTCCGTGTTCTCCGCGGTGAGCGGTTTTCTGAGCCCACGGTTTTTTGCCACTCCTCAGAAAGATTGTATCACCAACGAAAGAACGAAATGTAGTATAAGAGTGTATCTACACAAGGAGAATCATATCTATGGAAACATTGCAATTTTTGTCGATGATAGAGTTGGAAGCGGGTATGGAATATGTCCGCGAAGCGCCGCATGATAATGGCATATTGAAGATGATCGTGCGGCGCCCGGCTGTGGATGAGCGGGAGGTGATCGACGAAGGCGAACTCAGCATGGATGACGGACTGGTGGGTGATACATGGAAACTCCGCGCCAGCAGCCACACACCGGATGGCTCGGCGAATCGCAAGTCGCAGATCACGTTGACGAATTCGCGGGCGATTGCGCTGCTGGCCCAAAGTGAAGACCGCTGGGCGCTGGCCGGTGATCAGCTCTATGTCGATATGAACATCGGTGAAGAAAACCTACCGCCGGGCACGCGGCTTTCGATCGGTTCGGCGATCATAGAAGTCTCTGACCAGCCGCACAGCGGTTGCAAAAAGTTTTCAGCTCGTTTTGGCGTGGAGTCGATGAAGTTCGTCAATTCGCCGGAAGGGAAACGGCTCCACTTAAGAGGAATCAATACACGGGTCGTTCAGTCCGGGACGATTCGCGTAGGAGACGTGGTGAAGAAGATCTAGGAAGCACGTATGACCGTTCAAGATGTGCAACTCTCGAGCAAGCACCAGCAAATTCTCGATCGCTTTCTGGCCGCCTGCGCGGCAGACGAACGCGTCGTTGCCGCGTTCTTGATCGGCTCCAATGCCAAGGGTAATGCGGATGAACATTCTGACCTTGACCTCTATCTCGTTACCACGGACGCCGCGTTCGACGAATTTGATGCTACTCGCGAGTCGTTTGCCAGGCTATTGGGCGAGCCTTTGTTCATGGAAGACTTCGGCCATCCAAACATCCTGTTTCTGATATTCGCGGATGGTTCTGAAGTTGAAATCTACTATACGAGTGAAAATCAGTCAGGCGGATTTTTCAACGCGCCATACAAAGTTCTGATGGATAAAAAGCACAGCTCAGAAAGAATCGCTCTAAGCGAAAGTGAGGTGGATCAGGCCCAACAGACCGAGAAATTGCGCCGTCTCGTCTACTGGTTCTGGCATAACTTCTCACACTTTGTCACGGCGCTTGGACGTGATCAACTCTGGTGGGCCCGAGGTCAACTTGAGGAGCTTCGCACTGCGTGTGTGGGGCTGGCGCGGCTGAGAAATAACTTCTCCGATACGGAGGTGGAGGAGGAAGTCTATTTCAAGATCGAGAATGCGATGCCGGTCGAACAGCTAGCGCCTTTACGGGAAACGTTTTGCCCGATGGAAAAGGAGGCGATGCTCAAAGCTGCCTTTATCATCTTGAATTACTACAGAGAACTCGCCGGACCGTTGGCACATGAACACGGAATCATCTACCCGGAGAAGCTTGAACAATTGATCGTTGAAAGACTCGATGAGATAGGGAATGGTAATTGAATCACTTTGAGCATGTCATCTGTAATTGCTCTTCTATCCGATATTCATGGAAACTCTCCAGCGTTAGAGGCCGTTCTCGGGGATATTCAAAGCCAGGGCTGTTCCCAGGTTTTCATGCTGGGCGATCTCATCAACGGTGTTGATCCGCATGGCTGTGTCCAAACCCTTCAGCAATGGCAGGCGGACAATCATGTGCAACTACGCTGCCTCAAAGGGAATGGTGAAGCCTATCTACTCACGCCCGAACGGAATGCTCTTCCCCGACAAACCGAAGCATGGAATATCGATATGATTCAGTTGGTGGATTGGTGGGAGAGGCATCTCTCCGAGGAGGATATCGAGTGGATTCATACGTTTCAGGACGTTATCCTGTGGAACGATGCCTGCCTTGTCCATGATCGACCCATGGATCGTTTATCGCCGGAAAGCTGGCATATGCCGGACCTTGAGCCAAAGTATCAAGAATGGTTTTTTCACTCACCCGGTATCCATCCAGACTTGACGGAAGAAGAATGGCAAACGTTGTGGATCTATATGGATGCACACAATTTTTCGCAAGTGTTTTGCGGACATACTCACATTCCGTTTTGCCGGGAATTTCAGGGAAAGCTCGTCTGCAATCTAGGGAGCGCCGGAGCCTCACTGGATGGCGACCCGCGTCCGTCCTGGATCCGGGCGGAGCAATTACCAGATGGCACTTTGGATCTCAACATTCGACGAGTGGATTACGATTTCAATCTAATTTATCAACTCATTGATCAAAACCCCGATTATTATGGCTTCAACGCGCCTGGTTATCTTGAAGCTTACAAGAAATGGTTTTCAACCGGAATCCATTGGAAGGTTCATATGGATGCGCGATAATACTAAACCATGGTGTCGCGATGCTGAGGATCTTCGACTGGCCCAACCAGGCACAAGTGTTGGAATTATTGTGAACGTTGCACTTTACACCACATCCACCCCGGTGACGCGCGCGAGCAATTTATGAAATAAAGCGGTGGGCAGCACTAACACCACATGAATAATTGCACTTAAGCCAAAGATGACAGCCACCGAAGTGAGGAAATTGCTGATCATCGGGGCGATGTTGTTCCACATCCAGGGTCCTGCGCCCACTAGCAGCACCAGAGAAAACAAAATGCCCACCGCGATGACCAATTCCAGCCAGGCGTGGCGGTCTGACTCAGACGGCATCATGGTGCTGCTCACAGCGAAGACGAGATAAACCCACAGGTAAAAATCTTCCACAGCAGGCAGGCTGCGCACGCCCATCCAGAAGAGATTCAGTTGTCCTTCACGCAGGACGTCCAGGAGCACTTGCATTTCCAAATGGTAGAAAGCGATATACGCTACCAGGACGGTTCCCGTGATCAGAGGCGCCGCGCCGATCAACGAATCGCGCACGATATCAGACCGGGCGGTTTCCACATAGCCAAGCTGAAGGCGTCCATTGGGGAGCGGCCGGGGCAGAATGGAAAAACGTCCGGTTGGCACACCTAAAAGTTTTGCCATGAGAAAATGACTGCCTTCATGTAAAAAGACACCGGGGAGAAAGATCAACTGGAAGATGGTCATGGTCACCCTCGCATCGCGTGAGATTATCAAAAATACTGCCTGAATCTCGCGATGCAAAAACCGCTGAAGAAAAATCAGTGGCACAAGCATGAGCACAAACCAGAACAAACCTGAGAGTTGATCCATGAATCTTGTGTCATTGCGAGCACTACCGCGCTGAGCGGAGCGAGCGATCCTTGCGAGCGCAGTCGAAGCGAGTGCGAAGCAATCTCCCGTTCGATGAAGACGCTTCGCGGCTTCGGCGGTCGAACGCCGCCTCGCAACGACATTATCTTAATGCTGCTTTTGTAATTGCTACAAACTCATCGGGCTTCAAACTCGCCCCGCCGACCAGAGCCCCATCGATATCAGATTGCGAAAAGAATTCCGATGCGTTTGCGGCCGTCACTGACCCACCATACAGGATCCGCATCGATTCGCCATTCCTGGCTCCGAAAAGCTCGCTCAACGTTGGACGGATGACCTTGCCATGCACCGAATTGGCATTCTCTCCGCTGGAGGCTTTGCCCGTGCCGATGGCCCAGACTGGTTCATAGGCAACAACGATCCGTGAAACGTAGGCGAAATCAACGCCCGCGAAACCGTATCTAATTTGATGCTGAACGACCTCGGCCGTCTGGCCGGATTCGTATTGATTGAGCGTTTCGCCCACACAGACGATCGGGATCAGGTCAACTTTGAGGGCGGCGCGCAGTCTTCGATTCACGGTCTCGTCCGTTTCGCCAAAATAGGTCCGACGCTCCGAGTGACCGATGATCACGTAGCCACAAAATTCCTTCACCATGTTTGGCGCCACTTCACCGGTGAACGCGCCTTTTTCCTCCCAGTGCAGGTTCTGCGCACCCAGGCCAATGCCCGAGCCTTCCAACAGAGAAGACACAGCCGGGATCGATGTGTACGGTGGACATAAAACTTTCTCCACGTTCGAAATCTCACGCAGCGGCGTCAACATTTTCGAGACCAGATCGCGCGCTTCAGCAGTGGTCTTGTTCATCTTCCAATTACCGGCGACAAAGGGTGTTCGATTCATTTATTTCATCCCATCCAGAATTTTTTGTGCGAGCAAACGAATCCACTCGGGTGTGGATGTTGTGTCTTCAACCAGCGCGTTCAAATAGATATTAGCAAGGTTCTTCTTGCCTTCGCGCGCGTTCATTTCTCCATCCAGCAGATCAGCCTCACGCAGCGTGTCCTCGATCTTGCGCGCCCTCATGAGAAATTGAACGGATTCATCGATTCTGCCATTGAAAAACGAGTGTCTCGATTGAGCAATCAAAAGGATCGGCTCATCCACTTGCCTCACCAGGTCAAACGGTATGACCATTGGGAATTCGGGTCGATCGGCGCCCTTATACAGGGCTTCGTGGAATGCCTCTGTGACATGATTGGGGATATCACCGCTGGCAAAGGATCGCTCTGCCTGAAAATACATGGTCGCTGCGGGCAGCCAGCCATCCTGCTGGCTCCGGAACTTATCACCTGCTTGCATGAAAAAATCTCGATCATCGGGGTTTACAAGGTGAGAGATTTTTGCCAGCGTATCGTACGTTGCTTTCGGCAAATGCGCATTCCAGAGCGCGAGGGCCAGGTCGAGCTGTGCGTTCGGATCATTCGGGTTCTCATCGGCCTGTCGCTGCGCATCTTTTAGCTGAGGTGGGACGGATGCATTCGGCGGGGTAGCTGGAGGCGGTGGCGGCAGTGTATTCTCCACCACTTGCGTCGGTGGAGGTTGCTGTATCTGCGTTGCGGCAGCAACAGGCGTCCGATTGGGTTGCCCTGCAAGGAACCTGCGAAGCAACTGATTATTCCGGGCAAAGGCAAACATGACCAGGCACAGGACGAGACCCAATCCCACGCTGACCCACATCCACGGCGAACGCTGCTTATTCGCCTCCGAAGCTGCTTCTGCGACCCTGGCCGGTGTGCCTGTCTGCTTTGGCTCCGGCGCGGGTGGGGCGGCGCGTGCAACCAGTTGGGCAGGTAGATCGATTTTTTCAACAGCCGGCATGGCTTGTGAGACGCGTATGAATGTTCCCTGCATGGGAACGCCCGCTTCATTCCACGCTGCCTTGAACGCGGTGACCAGCTGGCCGGCCTCTTCAAAACGATCGTTGCGTTCCTTGGCAAGCGCCTTCAACAGAACACGTTCAACCGGTTCCGGCACCGCGGGGTTGACCTTGTGCGGCAGGGGCAGAGGAGAATAAATGTGATCGTGGATGATGGCGAACGGCGTATCCGCATTGAATGGCACGCGGCCCACCACCATCTCATACAACATCACGCCAAATGAATATAGGTCAGTGCGAGCATCAAGGTCGGCTTTCCCCATGGCCTGTTCGGGCGAGATATATTGCGGCGTCCCCATGACCGTATCCGACGACAAAGTCGATTCACCGGACTGCGCCATGCGCGCCAATCCGAAGTCCGCGAGATACAGACTGCCGTCGTTCGCAAGCAATACGTTGGACGGCTTGACGTCACGATGCAAAACGCCTTGCTTGTGGGCATATGCCAGTGCCAACCCTACCGCCTCGACAATTTTTGAAATTTCCTCCGCCGAAAGCGGACCCTTATCCATGCGGGCCTTAAGCGTGTCGCCTTCGATGAACTTCATCACGAGATACGGACGCGTTTCATGCTCGGCAAAATCATAGACAGGCACAATGTTGGCATGTTCCAACCGTGCCACGACCCGCGCCTCCCGCTGGAAACGAGTTGCAAAGGATTGATCTGTATTGAAGGCTGGGTGGAGCACCTTGAGCGCCACGTAGCGATCCAAAGAGGCATGATACGCTTTGAACACCGTTGCCATGCCGCCCTGACCGAGCTGCTCCACAATCCGATATGGACCGATGTTTTCGCCGACATTGAATGACATGAGATCCTCTATGAGCTCTGTTACCCCTTATTTTACATGACAATTTCTTCTCTAACATGCCAGGCGTGTGGTTAAAAAATGGCAGGAAGAACAACGGGTGCTTCCTGCGAGGTCGCCGATTTATGGCAACGGCAATACTGAAGGTAGTATTGGGGGGATATCGGTCGCTTGATTAATTACGGTTTCAATGACGGGAGGGATTTTAGTCACCTGTTTCACCGCGGTTTCAATGACCGGTGGCGGTGTCAAAATATTTTGTACTGGCTCTGTAGGTCTGTCTGTAGGTTTAGGAGCCGGGGTTTTTGTTGGTCTTGGAACCGATGTATTTGTTGATGCCCGAACGGGAGGGGTATTCGTTGCTTGGCTGGCAGGCGAGGGTTGAGCAGTGAAAGTCGGTGTGCTGCTGAACCCCTGAGCCGTGGGCGTAAACTCAACAGACAGCGCCGGAATTTTTATGGACGCTAGGGCTCCCATCATTCTGCCTCTAAGACTGGGCACCAATGAAAACGCAAGGACGATGCCCAGTGCGATCCCTACAAGGACATATAACCACTCCCAGCGTCTCTTCTTCGGAGGCCCTGCTTTCTTTTCTGCCAGGTATTCATTCGAAGTTGTAAGATGATGAGGCACGAAAGGAACAGATGGAGTCAGCCCCTGCGTCGTGTTGTCCGCGTTCAACCAGGCATTTTTGAACGCTGATACCAATTGGTCAACAGTATCAAAACGGTCATTGGGATCCTTCTCAAGTGCTTTTAGCAAAACCTGTTCAACGGATTCAGACACATGAGGGTTCAAGGTCCGCGGCAATGGCGGCGGGGTGTAAATATGATCATGGATAATTGCATATCCTGTTTTGGCATTGAACGGCGCCCGTCCCACGACGAGTTCATAAAGCATCACGCCAAACGAATAGATATCCGTTCGCTTGTCGAGATCATGCCTGCCCATGGCTTGCTCGGGTGATACGTAATGCGGCGTTCCCAGATTGGATTCAGCTGAAAGAGTGGATGGTTCTGCCTGCTCAATACGCGCCAGCCCAAAATCTGCAAGATACATCACGCCATTCGCGCCAAGCAGCACATTCGAAGGCTTGATATCACGATGTAAAATACCCTGGCTGTGTGCGTATGCGAGAGCGGAGCCGACCGAATCAATCACCTGCAAGACCTCGTAGAAAGTCATGGGCCCTTGGGCGAGACGGTCCTTGAACGTACTCCCCTCGATAAATTTCATGACCAGGTACGCAACTTTTTCGTATTCCGAGTAATCATAAATGGGAACAATGTGTGGGTGTTCCAATTTGGCAATCAGACGTGCCTCGCGCTGGAAGCGCGCAATGAAGGTACGATCCTCGCGAAAAGCGGGTTGAATTATCTTAAGCGCTACGTAACGGTCCAGGGCAGGGTGATAGGCCCTGAAAACTGCACCCATACCGCCCTCCCCGATTTGTTGAAGGAGCTGATAAGGACCGATATTTTCGCCAACTCTCAATGACATCATGACCTCTAATTTTCAGCGTCATTTTATCTTACACGAAATGAAAACAGGCCTGCATAACAAAAGTGTGAACAAAAAAACTGGCAAAGGTACGCCTTTGCCAGTTCGAGTCTTGCCAGGATGGTCAGCGGTCCATCAGTGCCGCGACGCCGGGCAGTTCCTTGCCTTCCAAAAACTCCAGCGATGCGCCGCCACCCGTGGAGATGTGAGTCATCTGCTTGGCCACGCCGGCCTTCTTGACCGCGCTTGCCGAATCGCCGCCCCCGATCACTGTCGTAGCGCCGGATTCGGCCAGCATCTTTGCAAGAGCGAACGTGCCTTCGGCAAACCTTGGCATTTCGAAGACGCCCACGGGTCCGTTCCAAACGATCAATTTGGCTCCGTTCAATGCGCGTTCATAAAGCTCGAGCGTTTTCGGTCCCACATCCAGCATCCGCCATCCGGGCGGGATTTTGTCCACGTCGACGGTCTGGGTGTTTGCATCTTCGGCGAATTTATCTGCGATGACCGCGTCCACCGGCAGAATTAACTTATCGCCGGAATGTTGAAGAATATCCTTTGCTGTCCCGATCGAAGACTCTTCCACAAGGCTATCCTGCATGTTCAGCCCCTGGGCGGCGAGGAACGTATTCGCCATACCGCCACCGATGATCAACTTGTCGGATTTGGTCAGCAGAGTCTCTACGACCAGGATCTTGTCGCTGATCTTGGCGCCACCCAGGATCGCGATGTATGGATGTTCAGGGTTGGCAACGGCCCGTCCCAGATATTCCAATTCCTGTTCCATCAAAAGGCCCGCGACAGCAGACAGGAAACGCGCGATCCCTTCGGTGGAGGCATGCGCACGATGGGCGGACCCAAACGCGTCGTTGACATACACATCGGCCAACGATGCCATTTGTCGGGCGAGGTCAAGATCGTTCTTCTCTTCGCCCGGGTGAAAACGGGTGTTCTCAAGCATGATCACTTCACCGGGCTTGAGGGCCTGCGCCATCGCTTCCACTTCCCGGCCGACACAATCGGGCGCCATTTTGACAGGAATCCCTAACAGGGAAGATAAAACTTCCGCAGCGGGACGCAGGCTGAATTCGGGGTCCGGACCGCCCTTGGGTCGTCCCAAATGGCTGGCCAACAAGAGTGACGCCCCTTGATCCAAAACATATTTTATCGTTGGGAGCGCGGCCCGGATGCGTTTATCATCGGTTACCTTACCATCCTGCATCGGCACGTTAAAGTCCACGCGCATGAAGACGCGTTTCCCTTTGAGCTCGATGTCTTTGACTGTCTTCTTGTTCATGATTGCTCCACAGGGATAAAACTAGACATGAAAACAGGTACACAAGTGTTGGACTTGCCTACTTGTGTACCTGTCTACTGTTTACCTTTTTATAGACTCTTCGCGATCATCGCAGTCAGGTCAGCCGTCCGGCAGGCATAACCCCATTCATTATCATACCAGGCTACGACCTTGACCATATTACCAATCACGAGTGTATCCATAGAACTAAACACAGATGAGTAGGTGGTGCCGCGTAGATCGGTGGAGACCAGCGGCTCGTCAGTCACATCCAGGATGCCTTCCATGGAACCGCGCGCATATTCGATCATCGCGGAGCGGATGTCTTCTTTTGTCGCTTCCTTGTTCAGGGTTGCGGTGAAGTCAACGACAGAGACGGTGGGCGTGGGCACGCGGAATGCCATGCCGCCAAATTTACCCTTGAGCTCAGGGATCACTAAACCGACTGCCTTTGCCGCGCCCGTCTCAGAGGGGACAATGTTTTGTGCGGCCGCGCGCGCGTCGCGCATATCCTTTGCGCCCAGGTCCTGCAATTTCTGTGAATTGGTGTACGCATGCACTGTCGTGAGCACGCCCTTTTCGATGCCAAATTTGTCGTTGAGCACCTTGGCTACCGGAGCCAGGCCGTTGGTGGTGCAGGAAGCATTGGAAACGATGTTGTGTTTGGAGGGATCATATTTGTCATCATTCACGCCGAGCACGATGGTGATGTCCTCATTCTTGGCAGGCGCCGAAATGATGACTTTCTTCGCGCCGCCGGACTCGATGTGCGCTTTGGCCTTGGTCGCATCAGTGAACAGGCCGGTGGATTCGATGACGATATCTACGCCCATATCCTTCCACTTGATCGCAGCCGGGTCCCTCTCAGCCGTTACTTTGATGGTCTTGCCATCGATGACTAGGTCGCCATCCTGAACTTCGACCGTGCCCGGGTATTTCCCATAGGTTGAATCGTATTTCAACAGGTGAGCATTTGTGGCGGGATCAAACAAATCATTGACGGCCACGACTTCGATTTCGTTCGGGTGACGCTCTTTGATCGTACGGAATACAAGGCGCCCAATGCGCCCAAATCCATTGATGCCAATTTGTACTGTCATATTAAACCTCCACGGTTAAATTGTGATGTAATTTGCAAAAATCATTGTATCACAGAGGTTTCGGTCAAGAAATGATGACAAATGTAATCATGTTATTCAGCTAGTCCGGAATGTTCGGCCAGAATCTCCATGAGTGTTTCGGCCAGCCTGATCGAGTCGTGCCGCCATGGAAAATTCTTGTTCGTCAAGTCTGCGCTGCGGACGCGGGCATCTGTAAGCGACTTATCATCCAGGCGCACCCAGAATGAGTTCTCATTGAGCTGACCCTCGTAATTGTCGTTGCAGAGGACCACGTCAAAAAGGCTATCCCCGATATGCTCCTCTAAAGAGCGGACGTGGTCATAACAGCTGTATGTATCGGTCTCACCGGATTGCGTAGCGATGTTGCAGATATAGACTTTTACTGCGCGGCTGGCTTGCATGGCGCCAAGCAAATCCTGCACGAGCAAGTTGGGTAACAAACTCGTATACAGGCTGCCTGGCCCAACAACGATCATATCGGCATTTAGGATCGCTTTCAAGACGGGTGGATAAGCCGGCGCATCATTCGGCTCAAGCCAGATCCGGCGGACACGTCCCGCCATTTTTGGAATTCGGCTCTCTCCCTGCACCCGGACCTGAATCGGGACATTCGGCAGCTGCATGTCTGCAACCAGTCTGACGTCATGTAACGTGGAAGGGAGCACGCGCCCGCTCACGGATAGCACTTTTCCTGATTCTGCGATAGCGCTTTCAAAACTTCCCGTGATTTCAGCCAGTGCCGTGATGAGTAAATTCCCAAAAGAGTGACCTTCCAATTCGCCTTTGCTGCTGAACCGATACTGGAACAGCTGTGTGAGCATTTGTTCGTCGTTGGAAAGCGCCGCGAGACAGTTGCGTATATCGCCGGGAGGCAGAATCCCAAAACTTTCGCGAAGCCGTCCCGATGAACCGCCATCATCTGCGACCGTGACCACGGCAGTGAGATACCGTGTGTATAGCTTCAGGCCGCGCAGCAGTGTCGCCAGTCCGTGCCCGCCACCGATGGCCACCACGCGTGGACCGCGTTCGCGGCGGTAATAATTCGTTAACTCGTCCACAATCGTATGGCCCGGCCGCACGAATGGGCGCATCAGGGAAAGGTTAAGACGATAAATCCCGTATGACACCAATCCGACACCCAAACCGGCGAAGATCAGGACGCGCAAAGCGCGGGGTAAAAAGCGCAGCGATGCGTAAGAAAGTAGGTCGAGTAAAACCGGGTTGGTTGAATCGGTGCGATAAAGATCAAGGAGGAACAAGGCGAGCCCAACACCCAGCAAAGTAATGCCGGCGAGGACAAAGAAAAACCAGCGTTTCACCCCCAGTCCTGGTGCAAACCAAAGGCCAATTTCCCGGATTCCTTGCGAGTACCGTTCGCGCGTCGTCGGTATTTTTTGCATATGAGGAAGTCTAGCAGGGATAAGAGGCCCAGTCAATCGAGATTTCGTAACTTTTCAGCCAATCTTTGTAATATACCTCTCGATTATAATTACATGGATGAACAACACCATCGCCATAGATATCGGCGGCACGCATATCCGCGTGGCCGCCTTTGAACCGAATAGCATCACTCCGATAGCCCACCAACGTGCACGATCCCGGGGAAACGAACCGGGAGTCTACGATCGTCTTGTGAAAGCGATCGAAACGATCTGGCAGAATGGCATCTGTGCCATCGGCATTGCTTCACCAGGTCCGCTGGACCCGCATACCGGTGTAATTCTCGCCACGCCTAACATTCCGGAGTGGCAGAATTTCCCGCTGGCTCCAAACCTGTCGAAGCATTTTGGTGTGCCCGTTTATCTCGATAATGATGCCAATATGGCCGGGCTGGCCGAATGGCAATATGGGGCCGGGAAGGGACATCACGACCTGGTCTATCTCACTATCAGCACGGGGATTGGTGGCGGTGTGATCAGCAACGATCATTTGCTCCAGGGCTTTCGTGGCATGGGCGCCGAATTGGGTCATATGGTCATCGATGCCGATGGCCCCCTGTGTGGATGCGGCCAACCCGGGCACATCGAATCATTTTCCTCAGGACCTGCCATTGTGCGTTACGTGAATGAGCAGATTCGGGCAGGAACCCAGTCCTCGCTCCAGACTCAACCGGACCTGACTGCCCGCCATGTAGCGGACGCGGCACTGAAAGGGGATGCGCTTGCGATCTCTGCCTTCGAGCGGGCGGGGCATTATCTCGGCATTGCAGTGGCAAATTATCTCGCCATTTTTGATCCGTCCCTTTTGGTTTTTGGTGGGGGCGTGTCGCAGGTGGGGGATTTGTTGTTCGACCCGTTCAAAGAGAGTTTGCGGAAGCATGTGTTCCATCCGCATTATCTGGATAATTTGGTGATCGCCGGGGCCGCGCTTGGAGACGATGCGGGGTTGTTAGGCGCGTTGGCATTAGCCCGGCTTGCTATGAGTCAGTCGAAGGGATGATGTGCTATGGTTTTGAAAGAAATCGTTTTGTCATCGCCTCCTGATTGGCTGGCAACCAAGTGGTGGACCGCAGAAACAGCATAAGCAGAGCTTCGAAAACAAAATCAACTCTCGGCTGAAAAGGCCGCGCTTTGTCCATTTACAGAGTGCCACATAATTATTTAAACTTGAACTTTGAAATTTGACCTACATTGGAAATCAAAAGTTCAATTACTTCTGAGATAAGCGTAGCAATCCTGTGGACAAGCGGTAATGGGTGAGGCGAAACTGGTTGCTCGTGCTATGCCGAGTGACACTGGCGCCGATTCTTTGGCGGGTGTCCGCGGTGTGAGTGGGCACGATCCGCAAATAGTAATCAAGCAAGGAGTTTTTATGAATAAGCTAAATGTGCCGGGCCCCAAGGCCCTGGCTTTAATTGAACGTGATAAGAAAGTCGTCTCATCTGCATATCCGCGCGGGTATCCATTTGTGATGGATCATGGCAAGGGCGTGGAAGTTTGGGATCTGGATGGGAATCGTTTCATTGATATGATGGCCGGCATTGCAGTGCTTTCCACCGGTCACGCACACCCCCGGGTGGTAAAGTCAGTACAGGATGCCGCTGAAAAATTTTTGCATATCTCATCCGACTTTTATCATGAAGGTTGGGTCCGCCTAAGCGAGAAGATCGATGAGATCGCGCCATTTCAGGAAAATGCGAGAACTTTTCTGACGAACTCTGGCACGGAAGCGGTTGAGACAGCGATCAAACTGGCGAAGTATCACACCAAACGTCATAACTTCATTGGTTTCTTTGGTGCCTTCCACGGGCGCACTATGGGTTCAGTGGCTTTCACGGCAAGCAAACCACATTATCATCGGGGGTTTTATCCCTTGATGCCCGGTGTTACCCATGTGCCATTCCCCTATGATTATCGCCCGATCATTCACCGTAAATTAGGCGAGGATTACGGAGAGGCGGTCGTGCGTTTCATTGAAGAGGAAGTATTTGGGCACAA
>OELG01000366.1_pt2 | contig 13738 bp, 13 predicted proteins | sample 1503541 | NCBI WGS metagenome assembly OELG01 (sample SAMEA104379617, study PRJEB20068) | metagenome | biome: 1000743; feature: 77; material: 1998 | place: USA | collected 2012 | depth 25 m | reverse complement strand
CAATGTTGTTTGCAGGCGGTGCATTTCGCACACTGTGAATTTTGCGTGGCGCGCAGGGAGTTAGGATCGGTATAGATGCGTTCCACGGCGCCCACCGGGCAGAGAAAGTTGCACCAGGTCCGTCCTGAATAGGTTAGATTTGTGAATGCGGCCAGGCCACCCATCAGAATCAGTGTCATACCCAGAAAAATGCCGTCGCCGTTGATCAGCACCAATCGGAGAACCAGCATGATGACCAGGAATGCCAGGGAGATGATAAAGAACCAGCGCTCCATCCATTTTGGGACGCGTCGCATCGTTGCCTTCTTTGGTCGAAAGCGCACTCCGAATGTGCCCCAAAATGCCAGTGGACAGATGCGGCGCCAGGGGTTGTATCCCATCAGGACAATGCACATGATCAATAGTGGCAATGCCACTGTCCAGAAGATTCTTGGACCCACATGGGTAGTGAAGCACAGTACAATGATCGCGATGTAAAGAAGGACCAGAGTTCCCCTGATCAGGTCATCGAGAGGGAAAGAAGGAGGGACGACTGTCTTCGCTTTCACGGCGTCTCCATGCTATTCATTTAGGATGGTTATTCCTTTGCCAGTGGTACAAAGTTGATAGTTACTTAAACACAACTCATTTGAGCTCGTTGCTTTGATAATCAGCAACAATTAACTCTCAATACATGAGAGTCGACTTGGGTCCATAGGCTGCGAAAGTTCCCTTCGTTGACATTCCCTGGCTGGCTAAACTACTCTAAACGTGGACCAACAAGTTCAATTCCAAATTGATCAGCTGTCATTGCAGTCGTTAGCAAATTTTCCGGGGACATTTCTTCGCCAGATGGTGGCACATCAAGATGTTCCGCAGGCCGTGCGAATGCGCGCACAAAATTTTCATAATCAGTACCCACTGTGATTGTGAGCCAGTGTCCGGCTTCGGGCGATTCGATGCGGAAAGTGTGAGGAGTGCCTTTTGGTATCAGCTGCACATCGCCAGCTCCAAGGCGCATTTCTCGATCGCCCACCTTGAGGCGAAATTCACCTTCCAGAACACAAAAAATTTCGTCTTGAGCACGATGGCGATGCAATAGCGGTGAGGCGCCTTGTGGAGCGCGTTGTTCAACGACAGAGAGTTGATCGGCTCCGCTTTGCGCGGAGACCCGAATCGCAGTGAGCGAACTCAGGTACCAAAAGTATTTTTCTGAATCTGTGCTCATGGTCACTCCTCGTTAGTTATAGATTACGAAAGAAGGCGTAAAATCCAGATTTGACTTCGCGCCGCAAGCAGAAGATTTCATCGAATGCTTGAAGGTGATGCTCTTGCTTCTCATGACAATTTCAATGGTTTACCAGAATCCCACATGTACGGCGCGGGCTTCGGCGTCAAGTTCCATCGCTGGACCTTCCACCTCCACCGGACTTTGACTATGTGTGAACACTTCGCGGCAGGGGAGCAGGAGATGATCTGGCGAAGGACCCGCGATTTCATACAAGGTTATTTCACTCAATGCGTAGACGACGCGTCTCACATTTCCCCAATAGATCGCGCCGGCACACATTACACATGGCTCGGTGCTGGTGTACAGCGTACAGGTCGCCAGTTTGTCTTCTGAAAAATGCTGGGACGCAAGTCGCATCAGATTTGTTTCGGCATGGCCGGTGCAATCCCTACCAGTGACGACGGTGTTCTCGGACTTCAACAATACCTGATTATGTTCATCCACCAAAATTGCGCCGAATGGATGATTGCCATGTTCGCGCGCGTCTTGCGCAACTTTGATTGCAACGCGGAGGTGTTGAACGTCGGCTTGGTTCATGGGCCATATCCTTCTCATTTAGAACTCTGTGATTGCTCATCTGTCGCGTCATTTGCCTTTAGCTTTTGGAGAACATCCCCGATGTTGGTTTGCTCGTGATTAACCTGAATCTTCCCATCCACGATCTGATAGATATTGATGCCTGTAAGTTCCAGTGCCTTGCCAGTTGGCGGAATTCCCATAAAGTTACCTGTTTGCTGGCCACGAATCGTCCAGCGAATGACCACTTTATCCGCTTCGGCAACGATTTCTTGCAACTCGGCTGTGATGCATGATAAGACAGAGTGAAGAAATTGCACAGCCTGTTTCACACCAGCAGAGCCCACCAACGCTCCATTGACCGTGTAATCTCGCGCGAATATCTCATCCAGCACGTCGCGATCATTCGTGATCCAGGCATCAATCCATTTATGAACGAGGGTTTTATTTGTTTCCAGTTCCATAATTTTCTACCAAATGGAGAAAAGGTTGCGTTTTTATGTATTATATACCCACTACCTGACCGTAAATTTTCCGCCACATGCTAAGCTCTCAAGGCACTTCTTCGAAATCACGCACGCATCGAAAGCCAATAACGCTCGAAGCGTACTCAGGATCATATGGGATTCGTTGAGTCACCCGAAGCAGGAAGTCTTGATAGGATGCCCATGAGCCACCGCGCGCAATCCGTAGTTCACGGTTTTCCGCAACTTTAGGGCTGAACGGCATTGGTATGGAAGCTGGGTCGAATACATCGGCAACCCATTCCATCACATTCCCACTCATTCCGTGTGCACCAATCCACGATATGTCAATGTTGACTGACTTTACATCCTGCGGATTGAGCATTTCTGCTTCCTCCCGATAAGCAGGACTCATTTCGTTTCCCCATGGGTAGAGCCAACCGTCGGGTCCGCGGGCCGCGTATTCCCATTCTGCTTCGGTTGGAAGCCGGGATCCGATATTGCCGCAAAAATCGGAGGCCTCCTGCCATGTGATGGTTTCGCGCGGCCAATTTGATCCCCTATACATGGATGCCATGTCGGTGCTGGAACTTGATCCATACTCACGATTAGTGATTTCCGCAGCGCCAATCCAATACGGTTTTTCAATACATGCTTGAGAACCAGGTCTCTCGACCATGTCAAATACATATGGGCAGTTCTCGCCTGCGTAGGTTTTGCACGCATCCAAGGCTTTTTTAAACTGCGTCTCCGTACTTCCGATATTGAAACAACCTGCTGGGACGAGCGCCCAATCCAAATTGCTGAAATGGTGAATGGTCGGCTTCCAGTCTGCGTTGTCTGTAACACCCTCTTGCGCCCGATGGATTTGTGATTGAGATAAGCGGAAACGCTTGGCGACCGAATCGTAGCCTCGCAGCATGCCGAGTATGATTAAAAGCACGGATAAAACACCGACAATACCCAGGCACAGTTTACCTATGAAACTTTTCCTGTTCATTGCTATAAGAAGGCTCCCGTGTCAAGTATTTGGTTTTCCTGGATGCCTACCTCTTCATATTTTTGATCTTTTCTTTCCAGGATTCCAACTGACTGGCCAGCATGCCAACCCAGGGTTTTATATCGCCAACATCTGGAGGATCGGGAACAGTATATTCAAATAAATGAACTACACCGGGAAAATCATATTTTCCCTTTTCAACCGATTTGCCAGAGTTCTGAATAATTTGCCTCGCCCTCTGCTCGCCCTGCGCATCAAACGCCAACCAGAAGTCTGCATATTCGGCATCTACGGAGGCCGGTTTTGCAATTTTTGCCGCGTATTTTTTGGGCGTTCCGTTACGGACTGTTGCCCTGCACGCGTTGATGAATTCATCCCGGCAGGTGTTGTAGCTGGAGACTGGCTTTACAGTCAGGTACGTCATGGTCAATATCGTGGAAGCCGCAACGACGATCTCGCCCGCTTTGGGACCGCGTTCGCTAATAATTGCGATGGTCATAATTGGATGCATGTTTATCTTTCTTTTTATGAATTGATGAAACGCATAATCTGTATTTGACACCCTTTGGTCTGTTCATATTGTATCACTGGCTCTTGCAATTTCGGGCAGGTACGCCTTCCTGCTCCTAAAAGGAGAGGGGAGGAGGTGAGGTTACCGCACGAACAAAAACAGCATAATCATTTCCTTTCACAGACTTATCGAAGAGTTAGGATATGGCGGCTAGTGATTGGTTTCACTTTATATTAATTCCATCGTCCAGTTTCGGGAGGAGAACGATCAGACATGCCACTGCGACAATATAGATCAGGTAGCTCAAAAGTGGAAGCTGGTGAGCTACTAAAACAGCGGAAAGATAGGAAGCATTGACTATGGCGTAGACTGGCGTATGCCGGCGCAAATATTTTTCACTGAACTCAGGAGCAGCCAAATGTGGACGAAAATGGACATACAACAGCATGAGGTACCCGACGGCATTGCAGGTGATCAAGGTGATGCCATAGATAATGATCGGACCCGCCTGAAAGGGATACCGACCCAGCAGTGAAGTGGGAAAAGGAATAAAGCTCACACACAACAGAAGAAGGATGTTTAGCCAAAGAAAGCCCCGGTCTGTTTTTCTCATCGCATGCATGGAATTGTGATGTACGACCCAGTACAACCCGATAATAATGAAACTCATCACGTACGCCAGGATGCGCGGCAGCAAGGAAACCAGAGTCTCTTTAAACTGACTGTACTCTACCTCAGGGAAACGGATATCCAGGATCAACAACGTGATGACGATGGCGAACACACCATCGCTGAAGGCTTCCAGGCGGGATTTTTCCATGATGTGAGATTATACGGGAAATATCCTCTATGAGGTTTTTGGACCCAGATGCTCGACCAGTAGTAGCCATCGGTCCGCCTCCTCAATTAGAATGGACGTGCCTCTTCCTGCTCCATTTGCTGGTTTTCCATTAATAGTTCCACTCCAATTGAAATCAAAAAGATACGCGGCCATCTCAGGGCTTTTCATGACCCAATGTACGTTTGAAATGGAATATTGTTCATCCTTGATGAGAGAAAAGTTTGTTTCAAATGCTTTCTGCACTTGAGGCTTGCCTTTATGCACAGTTCCATTTGAAAAGATAACGCATGCGTCCTTATGAACCAGTGGGTCAACACGGCTCCAATCCTGTGTTCCCAAGGCATCGGCATAGGCACGAATGAATTCTTCAGGTTCCATGATATATGCTCCTTTCTTGCATCATAAACGATTTTCAAGTGCACAAAAACTCCCCTCTCCTTTAGGACAGGGGAAGGGGCGAGGTCAATAGCAAACACCCCATCGCTAAATGCTTCCAACCGTGATTTTTCCATGATGCGATTGATTATATAGGGAAATATCGAAAAGATTGTAGTGACCCTCTGCTTTTAGGAGAGGGGATAGGGGTGAGATCCAAGCCCCGCACCCAAAATCTCCAGCCGCAGGGAAAGAAAGCCTTCCGATTATTGTCCATTCAATTTCTTCAATTCATTTTCCACCTTTTGTCGCAAGTCGGGGTCTGTTGAAATTTCAAGAACTTTTTCGAAATCTTTTATAGCATCACTTGTGTGACCCAAGGATTCATGAAGCAAGCCGCGATTTATATAGGCTTCGATGTATTCCGGATGTAGTTCAATCGCCTTATCATAATCTCCCAAGGCGTATTCGTAATTGCCTAAGCTTTCATAAGTAATGGCGCGATTATAGAATGAAAATGACTCATTTGGGTTTAGTGTAATCGCCCTGTTGAAATCAGCGATGGCTTTGTCATAGTCACCTTTGAAGCCATATGCTATTCCACGATTTATGTAAGCATCAGCATAACTCGGGTTAAGTTCCATTGCCTTGTTGCAATCAGCAATGCCGCGATCATAATCACCCAGGTAGATATAAGAAAGCCCGCGATTGTTATAAGAAATGATGTCATTAGGGTCAAGTTCAATTGCCTTGTTGTAATTGGCAATGGCGTTTCTATAGTCGCCTTTATCGAAATAAAAAGTTCCCTGAGTGTAGTAATGTGAAGAGGAACCCGGACCTAAAAATTGGAACAAACCTATGGCAATTACTATGACTATAAATATTCCCCATTCTGCTAGACCAATTATAACCCCACGAAACAGTGTGCGTTTTGAACATCGAAGCCGTCAAGTTTTTCTATATCACCTTTCATCTGTTGGCGGAGCAATGATATATATCCAATATTTATTGCCAAGCCTAAAGTTCGACCAAGGCTATCTGGTAATAAAAAGAGTGTTAGTATGCCTACGATACCTAGAAGAATGTGGGCAAACGCTTTTCTTTTCATCCCCATTTTTATCCAATTGATAGCTGCAAGAGTAATTCCGCCTGGAAAACCGAGAAAAAAAGTGAGAGTGCCGATTGTGTTGGGTGTCCACAACTTTATGGTTGGCTTTGGTTGTGAAAGTGACGGAGAGATTTCTATTGACATATGTTACCTCCTGGTAAACTTACCTAAAACTCAACGACTTAACCATCTGTTCATTAAACCCCTTATAATTGCCTTTGGTTACTCCAAATCTCCAATTACTAATCCCCAATTACTATGACCATCTCCCTCATCGAATGCATCCCCAACTTTTCCGAAGCGCGGCGACCCGAAGTCATCGCTCAGATCGTTGCCGTCATCCAATCGGTCAGTGAAGTCAAACTCCTTGATCGCTCCTCCGACCTTGACCACAACCGCACCGTGCTCACCCTTGCCGGGTCACCCGCGGGCGTGGAGGAAGCTGCCTTCCGCGCCATCAAGACCGCCTCCGAACTCATTGACCTCGATGCGCATACCGGCGAGCATCCCCGCATCGGCGCTACGGACGTGGTTCCGTTTGTGCCGCTCAGCGGCGCGACCATGGACGATTGCATTGCCATCGCCAAACGACTCGGTCAGCGCGTCGGGCAGGAACTCAACATCCCGGTCTATTTATATGAAGCGGCGGCCACACGGCCTGAGCGCACAAATCTAGAAGACATCCGCAGGGGCCAATACGAAGGCCTCAAAACCGAAATCGAATCGGACCCCGAACGCAGGCCGGATTATGGTCCCGCCAGACTCGGCAAAGCGGGCGCGACGGTCATCGGCGCGCGCAATCCACTGATTGCGTTCAACGTCTACCTCACTACCGACGATGTGAATATCGCAAAAAAAATTTCTAAAGCCGTCCGTCACTCCTCGGGTGGGCTTCGTTACGTCAAGGGAAGCGGTTTCTTTGTGGATGGCCGTGCGCAGGTCTCGATGAACCTCACCAATTTTCGCGAAACGCCGATTGCCCGCGTCGTCGAATTCATTCGACGTGAAGCCGAGCGCTATGGCATTGGCATTCATCACTCCGAGCTTGTTGGCTTGATTCCACAGGAAGCCCTGGTGGATGCGGCGGTCTGGTACACCCAGTTGGATCAATTCGACAAGATTCAAATCCTGGAATCGCGACTTTACTCATCAGACGATGGACAATCGATAATGGACCATGGCCCATCGTCCGCACTTGCACCGGGCGCACACTTGCCCCGGACGCAAGTGCGATTTGCCAAGCAAATCGGGAGTGCCGGTGTCGTCCCTGGTCTTTCCACGCCGGAACCTGCTTCCTTTATCGAACAGTTAGCCGCCCCGACACCGACTCCCGGTGGGGGATCGGCAGGCGCGTACGCGGGCGCGATGGGCGCCGGGCTGGTTGCGATGGTCGCCGGACTCACCATCGGCAAGAAGAAATACGCGGACGTCGAAGCCCAAATGCAGGCCATCCGGGTTGTCGCGGAGAACTTGCGCAAGGAGCTCACCCAGGCTGTGGACGATGACTCCTCTGCATTCGAAGTCCTGATGACGAAATTCAAAATGCCGAAGGACACCGAGGAGCAAAAGGCTGCGCGCAACGCGGCGATCGTTCAGGCGACGCTCAATGCTGCCTATGTGCCACTTCACGTGGCTGAAGATGCGGTCAAAGTGATGGAACTGGCAGTGAAATGCGCCAAAGAGGCCAACGTCAACACGATCAGCGATGCAATGTCCGGCTTTGCCATGGCCCGCGCCGCGCTGACTGCGGCCGGCTACAACGTGCGAATCAACCTCAAGTCACTTGGCGAAGTATCCTCATCGGGCGGCAGGATGTTAAAGGAACTGCCGGAGTTTGAAAAGAAAGCCGAAAAACTGGAAAAAGAAATGAAGTCGGTCATGAAAGAACGCGGAGGAATCTGATCTGGAGTGCGGGCATCTGCGGTTCACGCCCAGATTTGAAGAATCGTACATTCCGTATGAAGTATTTCATAAACTATATTATTATCTTCTTTTTACTCGCATCTTGCACTTCTTCCCAAAATGCTTCCCCGTCTCCCGAGCCGACACAAATCATAGATCTTGCCCCGCGGACAGCGAATGTTCGACCGACGGCGACAACTGTTGCCGCACCCACACGAACCGCTACCGTGGTCATACCGCCGACGCCAATTCTGATTACGGCCACACTCACACAAATTCCCTGCGACCCGCGCACCGCGGACTATTGCATCACCGACGGGCACTTTATCCTTCAGCGACCGATCAAGCCGCCCGCGAATGATTCGGTGGACACCACATATCGATATGCCTCTACGGCCGAGGGGACGCGTGATCCGCATCACGGGGTGGAGTTCCTCAATAAATTTGGCACCCCCGTCTACGCTGCCGCGGACGGTACGGTCCTCTTTGCGGGTCCGGATATCGAAGCGATCTATAGTCCCTGGCAGAATTTTTACGGCAATCTCGTTGTGATTCAGCATGCGGATGATCTATGTACCCTGTATGCGCATCTTTCCAAGATCGATGTGCAGCCTGGTGAGGTTGTGCCGGCAGGGGAGAAGATCGGCGAAGTGGGCCAGAGTGGTGTGGCAACGGGCAGCCATCTCCATTTTGAAGTCCGTCGGGGAGATGTACAAAATTATGGTTCCACGCAAAACCCGGAGTTGTGGCTCCTCCCCGAAAAGGATGAATTCCAGATGCAATATGGTGTGGTCATGATCTCAATTCGGGATGAGCAATCCCAATTGCGCTATGCAGAAATGACACTTGGGCGTGCATTGGAATCATCGGACCTGACCGGTATGCCTTACTATCTGAACACGTATGTCAATGACATGGCCGTCGGTGAAGAGAACGCGGCCATGAGCGATTTACCGCCCGGCCGGTACCGGATCGCTTTGGAATTTAACGGTTATCTTTACGAACGTTGGGTTGAAGTACAATCGGGCAAACTCACGCAGGTTGTGATTATTGTGCAATAAGGTGACAGTCACTTTCAAAGTGACTGTCACCTGAAATCAAATTTTGGAGAGAAATATATGGGCCTCAAACCTGACCACTGGATTCGCAAGATGTCGCTGGAACAAAAGATGATCGAACCATTTGTGGATAAGCAAGTTCGGCAAGGAGTCATTTCGTACGGCGTCTCATCCTATGGATACGATATTCGCGTCGCGGATGAGTTCATGATTTTCACCAATGTCCATTCCGCCATCGTTGACCCGAAGAACTTCGACCCGAAATCCATGTTCGAGTTCAGGGGCGAAGTGTGTGTCATCCCGCCGAATTCCTTTGCCCTGGCGAAGACCGTCGAATATTTTCGGATCCCGCGCAAGGTGCTCACGGTTTGTTTGGGAAAATCCACATATGCGCGTTGCGGATTAATCGTCAACGTCACACCGTTCGAGCCGGAGTGGGAAGGCTATGTGACTTTAGAAATTTCGAATACCACTCCTTTGCCCGCCAAGATCTATGCCAATGAAGGTGTTGCCCAGGTTCTGTTCTTTGAAGCCGATGAGGAATGTGAAATCTCTTACGCGGATAAGAAGGGAAAATACCAGAAGCAACAGACCATTGTGTTGCCGAAGTTGTAAAATGAAACAGGCTAAACAGGCTGAGGTTTTACCTCAGCCTGTTTTTGTTTAGTGCGAGTTGTCTCGTTTCGCATCTTCCATTGCCTTGTCTGTATTGACGAAGGGCAGGATGAGCAAACCGACAACAAAGAAGAAGATCAGTGCAAGAATGGCGATACGCAGGTTGCCAAAGACGGTGACTGCGATGCCGAATACCAGGGTCCCCAGCCAGGATGTGCCACGCTCACTGATTTCGTAGATCGAGAAAAACTCGGCTTCTTTACTCTTGGGAATCATTTGTGCGAATAGACTGCGGCTGATGGCTTGCGATCCACCAAGGACGAGGGCAATGATTGCGCCCAGGATCATGAACTCAGTGGCACGTGATTCGCCTTTCATGCCGCCATAGGCATATATGACGACACCTGCCCAAATCACAAGGCTGACAATGATGGCTTGTTTTGCGCCGATCCAACCAGCAAGCTTGCCCCAGAACAGTGCGCCAAAGAACGCCACGAATTGGATCAGCAATATGACCGAGATAAGGACTTGTTGATCGAGTTCGAGGCCGCCTCTGATCAATGGGGCCGCGGCAAATGTGGAAGCGATGGCAATGACTGTTTGAATGCCATCGTTATAAATAAGATATGCAGTCAAATATTTGGAAGTTTCCGGTGTGGTTCGGGCTTTGTTACGCAGGAAACGAACCAAAAGAATGATCGGACCAAACAAGGGTATGAATACCGGCAGGATGGCGAGTTCAGGGTTTAATTTACCGCTATTCATGAGTTGGGTGATATAGGGCGTAATGAGCGGAGCCCAAATAAAAATCAAAAGAGGAGAAAGCAGGTAGAACGCGATTGACTTCGCTGGTACTTCCATAGTTTTGGAGAGTTGCTTGAAGGCGACGCTGAGCAGGTTGTCGCCCGGAGGGATTTCATGCGCGGCATGACGTGACCGAAGTCGCCCCCAGGTAACTGTCGAGAAGGCCAGCCACCAAACCCCGGCGGAAGCCAGGTTGATGCGGACCGACATGCTTTCTGAAATTCCAAAGTTTTCGTGAAGCAAAAACAATACCAGGTTGAGGGCGAGCAGAACAAATCCACCGATATATCCCAGTGCAAAACCGTAAGAGGAGACCCGGTCACGTTCTTCTTCACTGGCAATATCTGGAAGATAGGCATTGTAAAAAACAAGCGCCGCTCCAAATGCCAGATTGGCAATGATAAATAATATTGGGCCAAGTATCCATGTGTCTAAAGTTATAAAAAACATGGCGATTGTCGCAAGGGCACCGATCGACGCGAAGATTTGAAGCATTTGTTTACGGCGATGAGAATAATCGGCGATTGCCCCTAAGATTGGCAAAAAGCCAGCTTGAAATACAACTGAAAGTGAAATGGCAAAGGCTATTACTGCTTCGGGCGCCACTGGCAGACCCAGGAAATTAACCACTAATGGCTGTCCGCTGGTTTCAGTCCACTTGGTGCCGGTTCGAGCAAGAAATTCGGCTTCGGCAACTGTTGCGGCAAGACCTCTGACATAAGGTCCCAGGAATACCGATCCAATTGTTGTGCTGAATGCGGAGTTTGCCCAGTCATACATGGCCCAGCCAAAGATTTCGCGCCGGTCGTTCACTGTCGCCTGTGATGTCGTCATGGTGCCTCCGGGAAGATATTTCGCTTACAAAAGCCTAAACCCCGCGTGACCTTTGTAAGTTGCGAAACGTCCAAAATGTGATAGAATGGATGCAGTGGATTGTTAGGGCGGAGATTGAAAATCAAGGGAAAAACCCTTGCGCATATATAAATTTTCATATATAATTACGCTTCGCTATCCCGCCAAACCAGCGGGATGGCTTCGTGTGTTTACTGTCTCTTGCTTTCATCCCGGAATTTGAATTGCACCTGTTACCTGGCAAGCACTAAGTTCGCGGATGAGAGACGGTAATTCGTAACGGCGCACAGATTCAAGGTCAGGAGTGAACCGAATGTCTTCTTCTTTACCTCGCAAAAGCTATGCGCGTATTCCAGTCAATATCAATCTTCCAAATCTGATCGAAGTTCAGCTAGACTCATTTGAGCGCCTCAAACGCGACGGTTTGGGTGACCTCTTCCATGAGGTCTCGCCGATCGAATCTTACAACAAGGGGATGAAGTTATATTTCCCGGGCCGCGGTCCGGAGGCCAAACAATGGGGCCTCAAATACTGGTTCGGTGATCCGAAGCACACCATCGAAGAATGTGTGGAGCGCGATCTCACCTATGCCAGCCCGCTCTATGTATCCGTATTGCTGGCAGGCCCGGATGTCCCGGAGCCTATCAAGCAGGATATCTTCCTCGGCGACTTCCCCGAGATGACCGACAAGGGCACATTCATTATTAATGGGACAGAACGAGTCGTCGTCTCGCAGTTGATTCGGTCTCCGGGCGTCTACTTCGAGGCCCCGACCGATCGCGCGACGGGACGCCTGCTCGCCATGTCCAAGCTGATCCCTGATCGAGGCGCGTGGATGGAGTTCGAAACCCGCAAATCGGATTATCTCATCCTGAAATTCAACCGCAAGCGCACCGTACCGATCACTGTTTTTCTGCGCGCGCTCGCTGCTGTGAATGATGGTATTAAGGATACGCCTCTCAAGACGGGAACCGATGAAGAATTATTGGCACTCTTCCAGGATGTGGACAACAATCCCGAGCGCCTCTTTATTGCATCTACTTTGAAACAGGAGCCTGAATGGGATCTTTCCGGCGGCTTGACCATTGCTGAAGCTGCGTTGATTGAGTTCTTCCGCAAGATGCGCCCGGGCGATCCCGCTACGTTGGATAATGCCCGTCAGTTCCTTGAGGAGCAGTTGTTCGATCAGCGCCATTATGATCTTGAGCGCGTAGGTCGTTACAAGCTGAATCAAAAGCTGGATTTGGATGTACCTATTCCGCACCGCACCGTGTCCAAGTCGGACGTAATTCGTCTGCTGCGCCGCATGATTCAAATCAATAATGGAGTTGAGCCGGCTGACGATATCGATCATCTGGGCAATCGCCGCGTCAAGACAGTGGGTGAGTTGATTCAGAATAAGCTGCGCATCGGCCTCCGACGTATGGAACGCGTCATTAAAGAACGCATGTCCATTCGTGATCAGGAGCAGTTGTCGCCGGTAACGTTAGTCAACATCCGCCCGGTTGTTGCAGCGCTGCGTGAGTTCTTTGGTTCTTCTCAGCTTTCCCAGTTCATGGACCAAACCAACCCGTTGGCCGAGTTACGTCACAAGCGCACACTCTCCGCGTTGGGACCTGGTGGACTGCGCCGTGAGCGCGCCGGCTTCGATGTTCGCGATGTGCATCACTCCCACTACGGACGTATCTGTCCTATCGAGACGCCTGAAGGTCCGAACATTGGTTTGATTGGTCGTCTGGCTTCGTTCGCGCGGGTGAATGAATACGGCTTCATTGAAACACCGTATCGCAAGGTCTTCAGGACCATGGAAACGGAAGATGAACGCCTGGAGGGTCGCACGCTGCGCGAGAATGTGCTTGATCCAAAGACAGAAGAAGTCCTCTTCAAAGCTGGTGAGACGATCGATTCTAAAATGATGAAACGCATCGCTCGAATTGGTACGCCGGTTTCGATTGTGCCGTTTGTCTCCGATCAATTCGATTATCTTTCTGCCGATGCGGAAGATAAGTATGTAATCGCGCAGGCGAACGCGCCTCTGACCGATATCAAGGAATTTGTTCGTGAGCGCGTCTCCTGCCGTTATCACTCGGGCTTCATCTTTTCCGTCCCGGAATCCATCGATTACATGGACGTCGCGCCGCACCAGGTGGTGGGCATCAGCGCCGCGTTGATTCCGTTCCTCGAGCATGACGATGCGAACCGCGCGCTCATGGGTTCGAACATGCAGGCGCAGGCCGTTCCGCTGGTTCGTCCTGAAATTCCGCTGGTGTCGACCGGCATGGAATATCACGCCGCGCTCGACTCTGGTCAGGTGGTTGTAGCAGAGGCCAACGGGGAGGTGATCTCGGTCACGGGCAGCACGATCACTGTCAAGGAAAGAGGCGGTATTCGTACTTATCAACTGCGGAAGTACCAGCGGTCC
>OELG01000014.1_pt1 | contig 14150 bp, 6 predicted proteins | sample 1503541 | NCBI WGS metagenome assembly OELG01 (sample SAMEA104379617, study PRJEB20068) | metagenome | biome: 1000743; feature: 77; material: 1998 | place: USA | collected 2012 | depth 25 m | reverse complement strand
GCGAAGCAATTCGAGTCAATTTCAGCGGTTTCCAATACGATCAGCTCCACAAGAAACCTGGATCATCTCCTGCCACAAATCACATCCATCATCAGCAATGAATTCGGCTTTTATCACGTCGGGATCTTCCTCCTTGATACTGCGAAGGAATATGCTGTTCTCAGCGCAGCGAATAGTGAGGGTGGGAGAAGAATGCTGGAGCGAAGTCATCGCCTCAAGGTTGGCGAAACGGGCATGGTCGGTTACGTTACGAGCGCCGGCAAACCCCGAGTGGCCCTGGACACCGGAGCAGATGCCGTATTTTTCAACAATCCAGACCTACCTGAAACGCGCTCGGAGATGACGCTGCCCCTGCGGGTCAGTGAAGAGATCATCGGCGCACTGGATGTGCAGAGTACCCAGCCGGATGCCTTCAATCAGGAAGATATTCAAGTCCTCAGCACATTGGCCGAGCAGGTAAGCATCGCGATCGAGAATGCCCGTCAACATGAGGAAACGCGGAAAGCTTTGGTTGAGTCTGAATCTCTTTCCAAGCAGTTTATTCAAGCCGGTTGGAGTAGCTTTACCAGGTCGCAGCAAATTGAGGGCATACGACATACGGGAGCAAAATCGACGTTACTGTACCGGCAACCTAGCAGTGAGAACGGCAAAAGCCTCTCGAACACGGGCCTTTTGAAACCGAGAGGTCGGGGCGCTGTATTATCTCTGCCTGTCAAACTGCGCGGCGAAGTCATTGGCACCGTAGACATCCGCTCCCCCGAAAATCGACAATGGGATCCGGACGAATTAGACATCGTCGTCGCCATTTTGGAGCGTGCTGCAATTGCCATGGAAAACGCTCGATTGCTTACAGAAAGTCAGAAGCTGGCTTCCAAGGAACGTACCATTGGTGAAATCTCTGCACGAATAAGCGCACAAAGTGAAATTGAAGAACTTTTGAAAACGGCCGCACAGGAATTGGGTCGTACCCTGCCAGGTATGGAAATCGCAATTCAACTCGCGAAGGAAGAATCTGAATGATTCGAAGATTTTTTAGCCCGCCGGATTTTGAACGTGACGAGGATAATTTCCGCGCGAAGTTCATTTATTACTTCATATGGATCGCGCTTGTTTCGTTGGCATTTGTGATGAGCCAATACCTAAGCGGGCCGGCAAACGATCTCACCGTGCCTGTCCTTGCAGGCTTGATTGCCGTGCTCATTGCCGCGATGTATCTCTTACAGCAGCGAAACATTATTGCAAGCGGGTTACTTATCATCGTATTGGGCTGGTTGGGCTTTGGCATTCAAGCTTACACGGCGGATGGCGTCAAGGATGTGGTGATCATGGGCTATATTGCCCTGGGTTTACTCGCCAGCATCGTAGCCAGTCGCACGGCCGGCAGCATTGTCATCATCAGTAGTATTGGAGTGATTTGGATCCTCAGCATTCTCGAATCCCAGGGATATATTCGAGCACGGGTTCAGGATCCGTTCGGATATTCGCGCGATCTTTCGATTATTTTTGTTTTGATCGCTGCGCTAATCCATATCAGCACGACCAGTTTACGCGACGCAATCAGCCGTGCGAGTCAGAGTGAGGAAAGCCTTCGCATCTCGAATCAAAACCTGCAGGAGCTGAACCAAAACCTGGAGACTCGGGTTGCCAGCCGCACGGCTGAGCTCGAGCTTGCGAACCAACGTAATGAAAAACGCGCCGGACAATTTGAAGCGATTGCGCAGGTCGCGCGTGCGACAGCCACCAATCAGAACCTCGAGACGCTGCTCCCCGGCCTTGTAAGCTTGATTAGCCGGCAGTTTGGTTTCTATCACGTAGGCATTTTCCTTTTGGATGAGAACCGTGAATATGCAGTGCTGCGTGCCGCAAACAGTGACGGCGGCAAGCGTATGCTGGCGCGGGGACACAAACTTGGCATCGGGCAAAGCGGCATTGTAGGCTTTGTCTCGGCGACTGGCAAGCCCCGCATCACACTTGAGGTTGGGGATGACGCGGCATTTTTCAATAATCCGGATCTTCCGAATACGCATTCTGAAATGGCTGTGCCTCTCCGTGTAGCAGATGAAGTGATTGGCGTACTGGATGTCCAGAGTATCACATCGAATGCCTTTCGGGAAGAGGATATTGAAGTGGTCTCCACGCTGGCAGACCAGGTTGCCATCGCCATACACAATGCACAATCGTATGAGATCACTCAACGATTGCTGACGGAGGCCCAGCGGGCCTCGGGGTCGGTTCTGGCTGACGCCTGGCACGTCCTACAGGCCGAAGAAGAAGCCGTGATTGGATATCGTGTGGCCGAAAATAAGCTCACGTTGCTCAACAGGCCCTTATCATCGCCTCCAATCAACCGGGCCATCGCCAGTAAACAGATTGTCAAGGAGGATGGAGACGGGGCCACTTTGGCTGTCCCAATCCGTTTGCATGATCGGGTCATCGGCGTGATGGATATTCGTGTTCCCACGGCCCATGAATGGGAGCCAGATGAGGTCGATATTGTCCAGGCAGTCGCGGAACGTTTGTCGCTCGCATTAGAATCATCACTACTATTGAAATCGACGCGGCGCCGGGCCGAAATCGAACGCATCACGGCCGATATATCTGGAAAGATTGGCGCCACCGCCCAGTTCGATTCCATTCTGCGAACAGCCGCGGAAGAACTCAGCCGAGTGCTGGGTGGTTCAGAGGTCCTGGTCCAATTACACGGCGAAGCACTCGAAGAAGACGAATCCGATTCAATAAGAGAATGAGTTTGAAGATGAAGAGTCCAACAACCGGCCAATTGCGTGATCCAAATATCGCCCTGCGCGCCAGGAATGCCTTCAGGATTTCAGCGATCCTTGTGACAGTTTTCCTGATCCTGCTGGGTCTTTTCGCTTATTTGGCCTGGGACACCAACACGGGGTCATTATTTGCTCTTTCAACCGCCATCCTGATCAGCCTCGCTGCAAGTATCCTTGCTCTACGTGAGAGCCGTCAAAGGCGGATTGAGGCTGCCGCATATCTCCTGTTCGGCAGTATCGTGCTGTTTGGTCTGGTTGCCACATTTACTCTTTCTGGTGTCGGCCTGGCCTTGGGTGTAACCAGTCTGGCTGTCATTCAAATTATTGCGACGCTCACTCTACTTCCTCCTCATCTAAATAGAGCGAATACAGGTGGCCTCCTCGTCGGTATTGCACTCATCCTATTGGATACTTTCTATCCATCGGAACGGCTGGAATTTCAGATTGTCAATATCGGCCTTCAGGCGGTTGCTGTAATCAGCATCGGGTTCTTCGGCTATTATGTTTTGCGGCAATTTTCGAATTATCCCTTGCGCACCAAACTGGTGATATTCTTTATCATCGTGGCTGTCTTATCGGTTGGCGCAGTGGCTATGGTGACGAACACTCTCGCCCGGAACGCGGTTGCGCAACAGGTTGGGCAACTCCAGCAGAGTCTTGCAGAGAGACTCGCCTTTGAAACCGGCAAGGAACTTGAATCAAACGTCGAGATTCTACAGGCTATAGCAACTCAATTTGAGGAATTCGCTGCGACATCCAATGCTGTATACACCGGTGAAAATGACGAGATCACCAATCGCATCCTCGAATTAGACGGCGAATGGCGCAATGCAGAGGACCAGAATTTGCTGGTGCGTGGTGTCTTGGATAACGCGATCGCCGACGAACTACGTGAGTTTCGAGAAGCCTTTCCCAATCATGTCGAATTGTTCATCACGGACAAATATGGAGCGAATATTGCCGCCAGCAACCGCACAACCGATTATTACCAGGCCGACGAAGATTGGTGGAAGGTTGCCTACAGCCTGGGCAACGGCAAAATCTATATCGGTCAGCCGGAATTCGATGAAAGCAGCCAAACCTATTCGGTAATCATCGCGGTACCACTAACTTCTGCAGGAGAAGTGGTGGGTATATTTCGCAGCACACTGGATGTCACAGTCCTGCTCGAAAACCTGCAACAGGTGTCACTAAGTGATACAACAGCTATCGATTTACGTATCGCGAATGACACCTTGCTAAATGGTCGAAAACTTCGACCAGAGGAACTTCCGGGAATTAACAGCGTGATGGGGAAGTTTGGAGAGATCGTTTACGACAATAAGACCAGTCTTGTTAGCCAACAACGCGTATTTTCGCCCGTGAATAGTTCGGTTCAAGATGCAGTCTCTCAATTAGGTTGGAGCGTAATCGTTCATCGTGATCTCCGTGATGCGCTTGAACCGATCCAACAGCAGACCCGTGTGATCACACTGGTGGCCCTCATCATTACGGTGCTGGTGGGCATTCTGGGCCTGCTTGCTTCTCAAAGGCTGGCTGCACCAATTCTCTCACTGACCGACGTAATCCAAAAGGTGACGGACGGCGAATTGGCCATTCGGGCTCAAATCACTACTCAAGATGAAATTGGGGCACTGGCAAGTTCCTTTAATCGCATGACCAGCCAGCTTCAGGATACCCTGGGCGGGCTCGAGCGACGGGTAGCTGAACGCACTGCTGATCTGGAACTGTCCCGCCTTGTGAGTGAACGGCGTGCACAGGAACTTCAATCCATCAGCGAAATTTCGCGCACGATTTCCACCGAACAAAGATTGGAAATCCTTTTACCGCTGGTGACACGTCTCGTTAGTGAACGTTTCGATTTTTATCACACAGGCATCTTCTTTGTGGATGAAACCAAGCAATTCGCCATACTTCAAGCCGCGAATAGTGAAGGCGGTAAAAGGATGCTGACACGCGGTCACCGTCTCGAAGTTGGAACTGGGCTGGTTGGGACTGTGGTTCAATCCGGACAATCCCGCATCGCTCTGGACGTGGGGACGGATGCCGTTTTCTTCGATAACGCCGATCTGCCGGGAACTCGCTCCGAAATGGCTCTGCCGCTGAATTTTCGCGGTGAAACCATCGGCGTTTTGGATATCCAAAGTATCCGGCCCGGTGCTTTTACTACGGACGATGCCAATACCCTGAGTATCCTTGCTGATCAGATCGCAATTGCCATCGAAAATGCGCGCCTTTTTGGCCAAACGCAGCGGGCTCGTGACGAGGCTGAGAATCTCTACAATCAGTTCCTGCGGGCAGAATGGAAAACGTTCCTGCGGCAGGACAACAAAGTTGGATATCGACAGACTATCAGCGGCGGGCAGGTATTGCAAAAACCGATCCAACGTGAGGATATCCGCAAGGCATTGGAGGAGGGCAAGGTTGTCGTAGTGGAAGGAAGCAACGAAAATGCAAAACCATCCATGGCCATACCTGTGAAATTACGCGGCCAAACCATTGGTGTTCTCAATATCACAGCCTCTAAAAATCGTAACTGGAATCAGGATGAGATCAGCCTGGCTCAGGCCATATCAGATCGGCTTGCGCTTGCGTTGGATAACGCTCGCTTGCTGCTGGAATCCCAGCGCCGCGCCGCCAAGGAAGCGAAGATCGGTGAAGTGACATCCAAAATTAGCGGATCCATTAATATGCGCAATGTACTACAAACAGCTGTTGAAGAACTTGGGCGCGCACTACCGGGATCTGAAATCATGATTCAGTTTCAGAATTCCCCGGAGAACTAAGATATGTCAATTGAGACGCCAACTCCTGCAGAATTGATCAAACGCTACCCGCTCAGCCTGCGGGCAAAACTGGTTCTTGGTTTTACATTGCTCTCGGCCTTCGTTTCATTTCTCACTGCGAGCGGTATGTACAACAATTTGCGAGGCCAGGTAATCAATGAATTCCGTAACCGCGCTTCGTCGATTGCTAAATTAGCCGCAATTCAACAAAATGGTGACCAAATCAATGAACTCACATCGGACCAGGATCAGAATTATGAGAACATTCGCCGCCAAAACGTGCAAATTCGCTCCAAGCTGACTGAGATACACCGCATTTTCGCCATGCGAAAAGATGCTCAGGGCATATACTTCGTGGTAGATGCCGGAGAACCCGGGCAGGCCAACATTGCAACCTTTGGCGACAGATATACTGCCGCATCGAAATTCCTCACAGAAAATTTCGATAGTATGGCGGATGCTTTTGTGGAGCCTGCGATTACTTCCAATCAAGATGGTTCCTTCCTGACCGCTTATGCACCTATTCTCACCAGCAGCGGTGAACGAGTGGGCGTTCTCGGCGTGGACATCCTGGCCGATACCATTCTTCAAAGGCAGAGACAGATTTTGTTGCAGACCGCTGTAGTCTTTCTCATCACACTGATGCTGGGGTTATTCTTCGGGTATGTGGCTGGGAACGCATTAACGGAACCCGTTATAGTACTGATCAAGGGTGCCCGCTCATTTGCAGCCGGCGACCTGGCGCAACAGATCAATATCACAACGCGCGATGAGATCGAAGATCTTGCCAACACATTTAATAGCATGGCTGGCGAGATCCAAGGATTGATTAGCGGCCTCGAATCCCGCGTGGCGGAGCGCACTCAGGATGTGGAAAACCGTTCAAAGGAATTGGAATCCGCCAACCAGAGAATCCGCCGCCGTGCAACACAATTCGAAGCCCTGGCTCAGGTGACACAAAACATCACGTCCATCCGTGACCTTCAGGATTTGCTTCCGCGCCTCGCTGCCGTAATTAGCGATAGATTTGGGTTCTACCACGTGGGCATTTTCCTGCTCGATGAGATTAGCGAGTACGCAGTGTTAATCGCTGCGAACAGTGCCGGTGGCCAAACCATGTTGGCAAGAAACCATCGGCTGCGGGTTGGAGAAGAAGGCATTGTGGGTTATGCAGCCTCCACTGGCAAACCCCGCATTGCTCTGGATGTGGGCCAGGATGCCGTCTACTTCAACAACCCTGATCTACCTGAAACCCATTCCGAAATGGCCCTGCCCCTGATCAGTAAAAACATTATCGTAGGTGTTCTGGACGTCCAAAGCACAGAAGTAGCAGCCTTCTCTAATGAAGATATTCAAATGTTGAGTCTGCTGGCAGATCAGGTCAGCCTTGCCATCGAGAACGCCCGTTTGTTCGATGAAACCCGCAAGGCCCTGGCCGAATCTGAAATGATGACGCGGCGTTCCACCCGTGAGGCCTGGACGCGGCTGCCCGAGCAACAAAAACTCCTGGGTTTCCGATACGATGTATCCGGCGCATCACCTATTAAGCAGCCCGTCGGCCTGCCAAAGCTAGCTTCGGGCGACGGCAAGCGCAAGAAAACGGAATCAAATCACACCGTTGTTCCCATCGAGCTGCGAGGTGAGGTGATCGGAGAACTCGTTGTCCAATCGCCGTCTGGAAAGATGTGGTCGCAGGACCAAATCGATCTCATCAAGGCTGTCGCGGACCGCGTGGCCTTGTCTGCTGAAAACGCGCGGCTCTTTGAGGAAACCACTGCGCGCGCTGACCGTGAAAGGCTGGTCTCGGAAATTACCAGTAAAATCAGAAGTAGCAATGATCCGCAATCCATGATTCAAACCGCGATCCAGGAACTGCGCGGTGCGTTGGGCGCCAGCCGCGTCGACGTAATTCCACAAGACGACAACAGCCCGGAGAAAGACGAACCCAAGGTGAAACCATGACGTACGTAATAGCAATGTCCAACGAGAAAGGTGGCGTCGCCAAAACCACCTCCACTTTGTCGCTTGGCGCCGCCTTGGCCGAGTTGAACTTACGCGTTCTGCTCGTCGATCTGGATCCGCAGGCCAACCTCTCTCTGGCGCTCGGGTTGGAAACAGGTGAATCGAATATTACTTCTGCCAATATCCTGATCGAAAATGCCAGCTTGCAGGCTGCGATCAAAAAAACGGACATCCCAAACCTTGAACTAGTTCCATCCAGTTTCCGGATAGAGACCGCCGAACAATTCCTTCCCATGCGGACACATTATCTCACCACGCTCCGCAGCGCCTTTGAGGTTGATCGGCTGCCCTTTGACTACGTCCTGCTGGATTGCCCTCCCGCTCTCGGCGCCATCACGCTGAACGCCCTCTCTGCCGCAGACTTGCTGATCATCCCGACACAGGCAGAATACTTTTCGGCCTACGCCCTGCGTAACATGATGGGAACGATTCGCCGCATCCGCCAGGAGGTCAACCCACGACTCGCGTACCGAATTCTTGTTACCCTGCTCGATCGTCGGAATCGTACACACCGAAACATCTTCGAACAATTGCAAGCCACCTTTGGGCAAGGTGTGTTTACAACGGTCATTGAAATCGATACAAAACTGCGCGAAAGCCCGATTGCCGGTGTTCCGATTACACAGTACCGCCCGAACAGTCGTGGTTCCCAACAATATCGCGTCCTTGCCCAGGAGTTGATCGAATATGCCAAAGAAGAAACCAATCGCCAAGCGGCTCAATAAGCTATTTGACGATATTCAACAGGAAGAGCCAAAGGTGGACGCCTCCCCGCGTCCACAAAAGAGCCTGCCTGCTTCCACGGAACAAGCGCAGCCTGTTGCAGAAGTCAAGCGCGTCGCAGCGCAGAGTTCCCGCTCCAGAGAGGTCAAACAATCGACGCTGCCACCGACGGATACCGCGATCATGCAGCCGTTCGACATCGGACAAAACAACTGGGCCGTCCTGCATGTCGCTGACGATCTGCCGGATCGTCGCTGGACCGATGATGAAAAACTGCTGGTCGAGCAAGTGGCTGATCAACTTTCACTGGCGCTCGAGAACGCCCGCCTGTTCCAGGAGACCCAGTCACGTGCTGAGGAACTGGTCGTCCTCAACGAATTGGGGAATGAGCTCGCCACACAAATGCATCCCACCGGGATAGCCAACATCGTACACAAACACACTTCCCGGTTGATGGACACCCGGAACTTCTTTGTGGCGCTCTATGATGAAAAGACCAACGAAAAATCCTATCCGATCGCTTTTGAGGAAGGGCAGCAAATCCAGTTGGGAAAAAGCAACGTTACCGGCAGAGGCTTTACCGACTATATTATCCAGAACAGAAGAACTGTTTTTGCGCCTCAGGATGTGCTGGGGCATATGCAGCAGCTTGGGATTTCATTCGTTCCGTTAAACGAGGACGACACGCCATCTCAAAGTTGGCTCGGTGTCCCGATGATGATCGGTGATCGCGTATTGGGTATCATATCTGTTCAAAGTGTTGAGACCCCCAACCTGTACGATGAACATGCTCGCGATATTCTAACCACCATTGCCAGCCAGACCGCCATTGCATTGGAGAATGCCCGCCTCTTCCAGGAGACACAACGCCGGGCTCAGGAAACTGCCGCTCTCGCCGAGGTGGGACGCGAGATCTCGGTGACTCTCAATCTGGAAACCGTCCTGACCCGGATTGCAGTGTACGCGCGGGATTTGTTCCAGGCAGAGAGCAGCGCGGTCTATTTGCCAGAACAGGATGGAGCCATTTGGCAAGCGATCGCGGTTGTCGGCGCCGAAGCCGATGAAATCAGGAATGATCCGATCGAAAGGGGCCAGGGCATCCTGGGAAATATTATTTCGCATGAAACAGGCCAAATCGTTAACGATGCTTCCAATCAGCCCGAGGCAATTACCGTAAAGGGCACACAAGAGAGGCCATTCGAGCATATCATGGCAACTCCTGTTTTATCGATCGATCGCATCAGTGGCCTTATCTCCGTCTGGCGCACCGGTGAAGGACGCGATTTCGTCCCTTCGGAATTGGACTTCCTGGCGAACCTGGCCCGTCAGGCAGCGATCGCGATTGAGAATGCCCGCCTGTTCCGCGAATCTGAGACACGGGCGGCAGAATTGGCGACCCTCAACGAATTAGCGCCGTCCTTATCTGCACAGCTGGATCTCAACCAAATTGTGAGCACGATTTATACGGGTATCGTTCGCCTGCTGGATGCAAAGAATTTCTATGTTGCATTCTATGATCCTGAAACGAATGAAATCGTGTTTCCACAAAATGTTTCTGAATCTGAGTTGGACAGCAGCGTTACGCGTCTTCCGATGGGGCAGGGCATCACTTCGTACATGATTCAAACCGGTGAAAGCGTTCTGATCACCGACGGATCAGATAAATGGATGCAGGAGAAAGGTCTCATCTCGGCGGGTGAACCAACCAAGTCATTTATGGGTGTGCCGCTCGTTCGTGGTACCCAGGTTCTGGGTGCCATAGCAGTGCAGAGCTTCGATAAGTTCAATGCCTATGATCAACATGATCTGCAACTTTTGACTGCCTTCGCCACTCAGGTGGCCGTTGCTTTTGAAAATGCACGGCTCTTCCAGGATGTGAGCGAAAGCCAGGCACAGCTTTCCGAAGCGCTGCAAATTGCCCGCATCGGTTATTTTGAAATCGATTGGAACTCGCAGATCATCACTTTTACGGATGAGTTATTCTCCCTGCTGAACACGTCCGCAGGGAAGGAACGCGGGAATCAATTCCCTCTGGAACAGGCCCTGCAAAGGTTTGTGATCGCGGAAGATATTCCTTTGGCAACCCAGGCGGTACAGGACGCGGTAGAAGGCAAAATCGCCCCGGGCGGTCTCACGTCTGAAGTCCGCTACAGGACAACGGACGGAAGAGTCATTTGGGTTAGTTCCATCTATAAAGTTGAGCGCGATGCGTCCAACCAACCCGTTCGGGTGGCCGGTTCATCGCAAGATATCACAGAACGCAAGACCAATGAATTAACCCAGTCGGCCATTACTCTAATTTCCGAAAGCGCGCTCACTTCCAGAACACTGGAAGATTTGATGCACGCGATCCATGAGGCTGTTAAACCACTCCTGCCAGCCACAAATTTCTACATTGCACTTTATGATGCAACCACAAATCAGATCAGCTTCCCCTATTACGCCGATGAATTTGATACAGACTGGGCACCCAGAAGACTTGGCCAAGGCCTGACCAGTTACGTGATCCGCACTGGGCGGCCATTGCGCACCACACCCGAAATTTTCTCCGACCTGGAAGCTTCCGGTGAAATTGTGAATGACGGTGTGCGCAACGTGGACTGGCTCGGTGTTCCCATCCGTGCGAAACAGGTAGTTTCGGGCATTATTGCCACTCAAACGTATGATCATGTGATCCGAATCACCGAAAAACACCAGGACATTTTGTCGGTCCTGGCGCCTCAGGTAGCTTCCGCGATAGAACGCTTTTTGGCAGAACGTGAAATTCAAAAATTCAAGCTCGGCATTGACCGGTCGGATAGCGCCGTCTTCATCACAGATATTGAGGGCGTAATTGAATATGCCAACCCGGCTTTTGAGACAGTCTATGGCTTCGACCCAACGGAAGCAATTGGCAAGACGCCGCGCATCATCAAATCCGGTTTAATTCCAGATGAACAATATAAGCAGTTCTGGGGCACCCTGCTTTCAGGCGGTACAGTTTCCGGAGAGCTCATCAATAAAACCAAAGATGGCCGTCTGATACCCATTGCAGGAACAAACAGTCCCATCCTGGATGAATCCGGCAAGACAATCGGCTTCCTTGCAGTCCATCAGGACATTACGGAACGGAAGCAAGCCGAACAAGCCCTGCAACAGCGCAACACCTACCTGGCAGTCTCCTCCGAAATTGGCCGTCTCGTCACTTCCACGCTGGACTTGAACACAATCTTCAGCCGCACCGTAAGCTTGCTGAGTGATCGGTTTGGTTTTTACTTTGCAGCCATTTACCTGATCGATGAGACTGGTTTCCATGCCACCTTGCGGGAAGCCAAAGGTGAAGCCGGTGAAAAAATGAAGGCGCAAAGATATACCATTTCTGTCGGCTCACAATCCATGGTCGGCCAGGTCGCAGATGCCGGCAGTCCCACAGTCGCCAACGATGTCACACTGGAGCCGCTGCATCAACCCAACCCATTCCTGCTGGATACTCAGTCCGAGGCTGTGATCCCGCTGCGGGTTGGCGAACGCAAGATTGGCGTGATTGACATCCATTCGAAGGATTTGAACGCCTTCCCAGAGGATGAAATTTCAGTGTTGCAATCGCTGGCTGACCAGATTGCGATTGCCATCGACAATGCCTCCTCCTATGAGCGCTCACAGGCTTTGATCAAGGAATTACAGGAACTTGATCAACTCAAGAGCCAGTTCCTGGCCAATATGAGTCATGAACTGCGCACGCCTTTGAACTCCATCATTGGCTTCTCACGCGTGATTCTGAAAGGTATCGATGGCGCTGTGACCGACATGCAGCATCAGGACCTCACTGCCATTTACAACTCTGGCCAGCACCTGCTTGGTCTGATCAACGACATCCTCGATCTCGCCCGCATCGAAGCTGGAAAAATGGAACTTAATTTCGAGGAAGTCAAACTGTCCGAAATGGTCAACAGCGTGCTTTCTACCGCCAAGGGTCTGGTAAAGGAAAAGCCCATTCAACTGGTCGCAAAAATTCCGGCCGATATGCCTGCGGTGCGCGGCGATACTATGCGTGTACGTCAGGTAATGATTAATCTGCTCTCGAACGCCTCCAAATTTACTGACGAAGGTTCGATTACGGTGGAGACCCGCGTACAAACTGGCCCTACTGGCAAGACGGAAGCGCTTATCAACGTTATTGATACGGGACCCGGCATTTCAGAGGATGGGCAGGCAAAACTGTTTCGAGCCTTTTCACAAGTGGACGGTTCCGCCACGCGTAAGACCGGCGGTTCAGGGTTGGGTTTGTCCATTTGTGCAAATCTTGTCCAGCTGCATGGTGGTCGCATTGGCGTGACCAGTGCAGAAGGCAAAGGCTCCACATTCTGGTTCACACTTCCACTGTTCAATCAGCCAGTGGAGCAAATTCCGGAGGGCAGGAAGATTATCCTCGCAATCGATGATGACCCGCAGGTAATCAGCCTGTACGAACGGTATCTTAACTCTGAGGGTTATTACGTCGTTGCACTCAGCGAACCAGACAAGGCCAAGGAAAGGATCCTGGAGCTTCAACCCTACGCGGTGACGCTGGATATTATGATGCCCAACACGGATGGCTGGACGGTTCTTACTTCGCTCAAATCTGATCCTGCGACCAGGCATGTGCCTGTCGTCATCTGTTCGATCATCGAACAAACAGACAAGGGCTTCAACCTGGGCGCGTCGGACTATTTGGTCAAACCGATCCTTGAAGAGGATCTTGTCAATGCCATCAACACGTTGAACAGGAATGGTGATATTCACGAGGTCCTGGTCATCGACGACGATCCCAACGATTTACGCCTGGTTGAAAAAATCCTGATCGAACATGGTCACTACAAGACGACCATCGCGGAAGGCGGCCGAAAAGGCTGGGATGCAATCAACGCCAATCCACCTGACGCTATCATCCTGGATATCTTCATGCCAGAAATGGATGGGTTTACAATATTGGAAAAATTACGGGAAAATCCGGCCTTGAGTGAAATCCCGGTTCTGGTGGTCAGCGGAGGTGGGTTGACGAATGAGCAGCACCAGCAAATTGCCGACTATGGCAAAAGGTTGATCACCAAGGGTTCGCTCAAGGAAGATGAACTGATCGCAAGTATTGAGAATGCCTTGAAACGGATCCAGTAATCGATGTCGATTCGTTTCGCTCAACCCTGCAAGAGGGAACCTACTTTATGTCTTTTGTAATTAGGTGCTTAGATTGCGGCCATGCCGCACCATTCATACCCAGCTCGATGCATTGCCCACAATGCAATAGCCAGTGGCGCGAAGCACAATACGACATGGCTGAAGTCGCCAAAACTTTCCCGGCAGAAATCAAGGAACGACCCTTTGATCTGTGGCGGTATAAGGAGCTGCTGCCGATTCGTAATCCCAATCCGATCTTGCGACTCGGCGAGGGAGGCACACCGCTGATACCAGCCGCAAATCTTGGAATGATGCTTGGTTTGCAGAATCTATATATCAAGGATGAACGTCAGGGACCGACCGCCTCATTCAAGGACCGGCAGGCCGCCGTCACGATTTCTGCGCTCAAGGAAGGCGGCATTACAGAGATGGTGGCTGCATCCACGGGCAACGTTGCCATTGCGCTTTCGGCCTATGCGGCGCGGGCGGGGATCAAACTCTGGGCATTTGTCACCAGCCTCGTTCCCGGGGTCAAGATGCGTGAAATTGCCTTGTATGGAAGTCAGGTGGTAAAGATTACAGGTTCCTATGATGAGGCCAAGAAAGTGGCCGCTGAATTTGCCCGTCAACGCGGCCTGTATCAGGATATGGGAGCACGGACGGTAACGGCCGTCGAAGCCATGAAAACCATCGCATTCGAAGTGGC
>OELG01000740.1_pt1 | contig 14153 bp, 15 predicted proteins | sample 1503541 | NCBI WGS metagenome assembly OELG01 (sample SAMEA104379617, study PRJEB20068) | metagenome | biome: 1000743; feature: 77; material: 1998 | place: USA | collected 2012 | depth 25 m | reverse complement strand
CGTATGATCAGGCGCGCGCCGTCTTCTACGGCGGGTTTGACCGCCGGCCGGCGATCATCGTTCGGGTCGCGGATACTTCCGATATTGCCCGGGTGATCGCGCTGGCGCGTGAAACAGGGCTGGATCTCGCGGTCCGCAGTGGTGGTCACAGCAATGCCGGTCACAGCGTGAACGAGGGCGGTATCGTATTGGATCTTTCCGACATGCGAGGTCTGCAGATCGACGTCGAAACGCGTACGGCCTGGGTCGAGCCGGGCCTCACGGCTGGCGAATATACAACCGCAGCCAATGCCTACGGCCTGGTCACCGGATTCGGTGATACGGGCTCGGTTGGGATCGGCGGGCTTACACTGGGTGGCGGAGTTGGCTATCTTGTCCGTAAGTATGGCCTGACGATTGACGACCTTCTCGCGGCGGAAATCATGACCGTGGATGGCGAGCTGCTCCGTGTGGACTCCGAATCGCACCCGGACCTCTTCTGGGCGATACGCGGCGGTGGAGGCAATTTCGGCGTCGCGACCCGCTTCCAATTCCGCTTGCACGAGATTGACATGATCATGGGAGGCATGCTCTTCCTGCCAGCGACGGCCGACGTCATCGCTTCCTTCATCGCCGAAGCGGAGTCGGCGCCCGACGAGCTTTCTACGATCGCGAACGTCTTGCCCGCGCCGCCCATGCCGTTTTTGCCCGCTGAACAGCATGGCAAACTGATGGTCATGGCCATGCTGGTCTACGCGGGTGATCCTGAGATCGGTGAACGGGTCGTTGCGCCATTCCGCGCAATTACCAAGCCCGTTGTAGATATGGTCAAACCGATGAAATATCCGGAAATCTACCCTCCGGAAGATAATAGTTATCACCCGATGGCGGCAGGGCGTACCATGTTCGTTGACAAGATCGATCGCTCCCTTGCTGAAACGATCGTTGAATATCTCCCGACATCGACCGGCTCAATGTCCGTGGCGCAGCTTCGGGTGTTGGGCGGAGCCATGGCGCGCGTGCCTGCCGAGGCCACGGCCTTCGCGCACCGCGCCTCCCGGATTATGGTGAACGTCGCGGCATTGTACGAACGGCCGGAGGAGAAATCCATTCACGAGGCCTGGGTGACTGATTTCGCGGCGGCCCTGCAACAAGGTGACAGGGGCGCGTACGTTAACTTCCTCAGCAACGAGGGGGAGGACCGCGTCCGAGTGGCGTATCCAGGCCGGACCTGGGAGCGGCTGCGCAGGATCAAGGCTCACTACGATCCGACCAACCTCTTCCACCTCAATCAAAATATTCCGCCAGCCACCTGAGAGGGTTTGTCCAGCTTTACAAAAGTTCCTGGAAATTGAGAGGTCGTTTTCTAATCTATGACTTAGATATTGATGTGACGCAGCCAGATTTTGGTGTTATTATTGTTGGTACTCCAGGGGAGACAGCGTACCATGACTGCTCATTAATTTCACCTGCTTCGACCTTCTGGCACATGTAATACACTTTACAGGTATCTGCTGACAGCAAGAAAAGCAAGGAACATACGGATGAAAGAGAAATCAGTCGTGAGCAAACTCAAGAAGTTAAGCTCAAAGAGGCAAATGCCGAATATAGTGGAGCTTCCACCGCCGAACGGGGAAAATGACGCTGCATATTCACAATCAATTTTCGATGCGATCCCTATCGGGGTTATTTCGGTTAACGCGCTCGGTCAGATTCAATACATGAACGAGGCTGCAAACTTATTATTAGGTGATGCCGATCAGGATCTGGCACCAGGACAGTGGCCCAAAAAATTCGGTCTTTATACTAGAGATGCCGGTGTTTATTTCCCGGAAGACATATTCCCTCTGGTGCGAGCCCTGGAAGGTGAAACGATTGAAGCGCAGGAGATGATTCTGCGAAGCAAAGGCGCTGAGCAGGCGATTTGGATTTCCATGTCCGCACAGCCCGTACGCGACGAGCAGGGGAGAACGGAAGGGGCAATTGCATGTATCCAGGATATTTCGCAGCGTAAGCAAGGGGAGCTTTCGCGCGAAAAACAAGCTCAGCGTATTGAGGCGCTTTATAACTTCCTGTATACGATTGCTGAGGCCGGGAATGACCTCAATAAAATTATGAATCTGGCCGTCGAATTTACCGCTAATGCGGTAGGGGATGTAGGCATTATTGCATTGTTGAATGCGGAGGGTGACAAGCTGAAAATTGGCGCTTTTCGTGCTACGAACCCCGCGGCCCAAACCTGGTTGCATAGATCGTTACCTCCCAACTTGGAATATGAGCCTTCTCAAACTCTGGCAAACAGTGTCGTGCGGTCTGGTGAAGCCCTGTTATTGCCTTCAGTTACAGCAGAACAATTGCAGGCGATCACGCTGCCCGTTTTCGATGAGTTTGTGCGCGAGTTTGGCTTGCAAAGTGTGCTGATCGTTCCATTGCTGGGCAAGACCGGAGTGGTCGGCGTAATTAGCTTATCCCGCCATCCGGGGGCCACGCCCTTCCATGAGGATGACCGGGCTTTTCTGACCGATATTGCCTATCACATTGCGCGTGCGATAGAAAGATATCGACTGTTTGAATCACTACTTAAAGAGGTTACAGAGCGTCTTTCTGCCAAACAAGCGCTTCAGAGGAGTGAGGAACGTTTCCATATCATCTTTGAATCGGTCACAGCAGGAATTAAAGTTCTGGCGCTCAATGGCGATATTTTGCAGACAAATTCGGCCTTCCGGGAAATGATCGGCTATACGGAAGAGGAACTGGTCGGCCGGAAGTTCCATGATTTTCTATATCCAACGGATGTGAATCAGGCAATCAAGTTGTTTCAGGATGTGAAACGCACAGAAACGTCTCACTTTCGTTTTGAACATCGCGCGCTTCATAAGAAAGGTTCCATTTTGTGGGTCAAAACGATATTTACTGTCATAAAACATGGCACGGATAATGATGCGCCCGTATTTATTGTTGGCATCGTTGAAAATATTACCGAACAAAAACGTCTTGAGGCCGAAATGGCGGAATTAAACAGCCGCCTGCAAAGCAGTACGGAATTGGAGCGCTTGCGTGTGGCTCAGGAGCTTCATGACGGACCCATGCAGTCGTTGCACAGCGCCATTTATCGCGTTGAAGAATTGCGCGCGAAAGCAGACCCGCCCCTGGCAGATGAATTGGAAGATGTGAAAGAGACCGTTCAAAGCGTATTGCAGGACTTGCGTGCCACCGCAAAAGAGCTGAGACCGCCCACGATTTTCAATTTCGGCCTTGAAAACGCCATTCGCTCGCATGCCAGTGATATTATTGAAAAGCACCCCCAGCTTGAGCTGAGTCTTTCGTTAGCTCACGATCGTCAAAGTCTGCCGGAAAAAGTCCGTTTGGCCCTGTTTCGTATTTTCCAACAGTCCATGGCGAATGTGATTCGGCATTCAGAGGCAACTCAAGTGCGGATACGCTTCTCGTTTGACGCCGAAGAAGCGCATCTCGAAGTTTCGGATAATGGCAAGGGTTTTGAAGTGCCATCAAACTGGATAGAGTTTGTGAGGCACGGGCACTATGGGCTGGCGGGTGTTGCCGAACGGGCAACCGCGCTCGGCGGAGTCCTGAGCATCGAGTCCAAACCTGGAAAAGCAACCGTGGTGCGCGTCACGATTCCCGTGGAAGTAGATTCATGAAGAAGCAGATCGGCTGGAGAGGAGTTCAGAAATGGCAGATATTCATGTATTAATCGTTGATGATCATCCAATTATTTGTAAAGGTATTCACGATTTGCTGGAGCCCGTTGTGGGAATACGAGTGGTGGGTGAGGCTCATACCGGAGCCGAAGCCTTGCAGATGATCGAAACCTTGAAGCCCGACGTTGTTCTTCTGGATATGAAATTGCCGGATATGAGCGGCGTTGAAATCATCAAGAGAGCATACAAGGTCGGAAGTAATGCGCGTATTCTGGGACTGAGTTCCTATAACGACCGGGAATTCATCTCTCAACTGCTGACCTATGGCGCTTCTGGATATCTATTAAAAGACGAATTACCTGAACAAATCGTCGAAGCTGTACGCGGTGTGGCGCACGGTGAAGTGGGCTGGGTAAGTCGCAAGGTGGCTGCGATGTTGAGCCAGATCCTGTTGAAGGAGCAGGAAGGTGATACAGACCTGACCGCAAGGGAATTGGAAGTATTGAACCTGGTGGTGGACGGAAAAACGAATAACCAGATTGGCATGGCACTTGGGATCAGCGTCAAAACGGTTGAGAAGCACCTCCACGCTATTTTCCGAAAATTGGGCGTCGTTTCACGGGTGGAGGCGGCGATTTTGGCAGTGCAGGAAAGCCTTGTAAAAAAGGAAGTAAGCTCCGGGGTTGGGGATACTTTCATGCAGGATTAGGGAGATTCCCCATGTTAGGATTGTCCCGTATAGGGTACATTTTGACTGATTATGCCCGAGCTTAATGGAATAACCTCACTCATAGAAGATGCCGGCGAAACTGTTTCAATAACTGACGATCAAATAAAAGTCTTGATTGTTGACGATCATCCGGGAGTACGAGCGGGTATCAAGAAACTGCTGGGGGGTGCAAAGGATATCGTCGTGATGGGCGAAGGAACGAATGGCGCGGACGCACTAAAATTGATCGACACCAAAAAAAGTGATCTTTTATTGCTGGATATTGAATTACCGGATCAGCGCGGCGATCTTGTCATGCACCGTATTCACAAGGTTAAGCCTGAAATGAAGGTGCTGGCGGTAAGTTCGTATAGCGATCGGGAGTATATCCTCGGCATGGTGGAAAACGGTGCGGTAGGATATATCACAAAAGATGAAGCTCCTGCCATGTTATTGGACGCGATAAGAATCATTGTCAAGGACGGGAAAGACTGGTTCAGCCCGCGCGCTATCAAAAATAGCAACTTAGCTCCGCTTGAAGAACAAATACTGACAGAACGTGAAATTAATATACTGAAACAACTGATCCTGGATCAACCCCTGGAACAAATAGCCACTTCCCTTCAAATGGAGGAAAAGCAACTGGAGAAATATCTCGTGTTGTTAATGAAGAAATTCGAAACGGAATCTCTGGATGTGTTGAAACATACTGCCAGGCGAATTTTATCGCCTCGTGAATCCTGAGAACGCTGGAAACTAAATCAGGGCTGTGATATCGTGTCGCAGCCCTGTTTTTTTGCCCAGGAGGCGCCGATAGGGAATCTCCACAGTCAGTAGGTACATCCCCCATTGATATGAGCCTGACTCACTTTTATAGTAAGAATACGCTTTTGAAAAAGCGGCGTGTAAGTAAATACAAAGCGACCCTTCAAATTTGCTTCTAGAAAGAACCGGTTATGGTTCTCCATAGATTCGGAGGTAGAAATGACAATCACAGGAATCCTAGTACTACTGCTCATTGCCGGAGTGGTTGGTGGTTTGGGCCAGGCTCTCTCTGGATATTCCTTTGGAGGCTGCCTGGTTTCAATCCTGGTCGGCTTTATTGGAGCCTATGTAGGCATATGGCTTGCACGACAACTTGGCCTGCCTGAAGTTTTTACGATCACAGTAGAAGGTGAACCCTTCCCGGTTTTGTGGGGCATCATTGGCTCAGCGATCTTATCGCTGTTCCTGGGTTTGTTGACCCGACGCTCAATTGCCTGATGGGCGATTGTAAAGGAGGTGTCAGATGACACTCAATAGAGATCAAATTGACCGTCGCAAAAAGGTGGTCGTTCAACAGCATGGTGAACATGTTCACGAGGAACATGTGGTTGAAGACATCAATCTTGAATATCGAGAGTCAGTTTACAAGGTTGTCCAGTTTGTCTGGCTGCTTTTTGGCGGACTGGAAGGGCTGCTGGCCATTCGTATGGCTCTTAAACTGATTGGAGCGAATCCAAATAGCTGGTTTACTGTATTAGTTTATCGGTTATCGGACCTGTTCCTTTGGCCCTTTCAAAATATAACGCTCAACCCATCCTTTGAAAGCTTCGTCCTGGAAATTACCACCATCATCGCAATGCTTGTTTACGCCCTGATCGGTTGGGCACTCGTACGATTGATCTGGGTGCTGTTTTACCGGACACCCACCACGCACGTAACCACGTATGACCGTGAAGAAGACTAAACGGTTATTAGCAGATGACGATAACCTATAACATCGCGTTGGATAAGGTTTCTCAGCGGGGTGGCCGTTCCAGACTCGAAGCCGAGCGGCAAATTGACGATTTTCTGAGCGGATGGGACGAAAAAGTTCGCTAGCACGGAACGGCTATAACGTTTCGAAACGTCGCCAGAGGGGAAGTTCTTCCCCTCTGGTGTTCGAATAAGATTAGAAAGGAGAAAAGTCATGAGTACCATTCTTCTTATTGTGCTGTTGCTCCTGCTGTTGGGTGCATTACCTGTCTGGCCTCACAGCCGTAGTTGGGGATACGGTGGCAGCGGAATCCTTGGGTTCCTCCTGCTGCTGCTGATCCTTGGCTTACTGTTCCGCTGGTTCTAGCTACCTTGCTTAGAATGGTTGTCTGGGAAATACAGGCCTGGGGCGGAATTGCACGATAAAGTCAGGACAACCATTCCGCCGAACCATGAAAGCAGCAACCTCTTCTTCTCCAGAAGAAGTAACAACGTGGACCACAAATCAGGTTGTTTTCGCAACCATCTTTGTGGTCTGCGTCTTTTTAATTTTCTGGCTTCTCTATCGCTTACAAACGGTGCTTTTGCTCTTTTTTGTAGCCATCGTTCTGGGAACCGCGATTCGTCCGGCTGTAGAATGGTTATATCGCCGTGGTGTATCTCGAACGAACGGGGTAATTTTGATTTATGTTCTGATTGCCGGTTTGTTCACCGCGTTTCTGGCCCTCATCCTGCCACTGCTGGCGGAACAAACGACCCAACTCTCACAGAATCTTCCTGAATTTTATAGAACAGTTCGCAATTGGCTGCTTGATTCAGATAACCGCTTGTTGCGGAATATTGGTGCACGCATCTCCCCACAGCTCGGGCTCTTGTTTAGTACCAACCCGACTACCGAGAATGTACTCGACCAGGTAACTATAACCATCCTGTACGTGAACCTGTTGACCAAGGGACTACTCAGTACGCTGGCAATTTTTCTCCTGGCCTATTATTGGAATCAGGAAGGTCAGAGCGTTATTCGAACGATCCTGCGCCTGATCCCCTCGTATCGGAAGAAGGAATTTCTGGAATTTGTCGATCATGTCGAAACGAAATTGGGCGCTTATATTCGCGGCCAGGCCATTCTCTGTTCGATCATTGGAGTGTTGTCATTTCTGGCTTACATATTGATCGGACTTCCCTTTGCCCTGGCATTGGGTATTTTCGCCGGTGTGATGGAAATGATCCCTGTTTTTGGGCCCGCGATAGGTGCGATTCCGGCCTTATTGATTTCCTTATCGATAGCACCTGAAAAAGCCCTCTGGGTAGTGATCGCGACAATCCTGATTCAATCAGCTGAGAATGTGTATTTGCTGCCCCGTGTGATGAACAAGTCCATGGGGGTGAATCCGATTATTATTCTGTTGTCCATGGTGGCATTTGGTTCGGTATTTGGTCTCGCTGGTGTACTGCTTGCCCTGCCACTGGCGGCCATCCTGCAGTTTGTCATTAATCGTATTGTAACTTCGCCAGACAACCTGAATGACAATGCTGAACTGCAGGAAGGGGATATCCAGCCTCTCGTTTATGAAAGTGAAAAACTTATACGGACACTCCAGGGCGTTTCATCCAATGGCAGTACGGCTTTCCAGGAATTGCCGGAGACGGCGCAACTTGAGATCCAAACCCTGGTGCAGGAACTACATGAATTCCTTACACAGTTGAAGAGTGAGGATGAAATGCTATGATGATCAGAGTCATCCGCTATGCCGTCATCGTGATCACCACACTGGCTGTGCTGCTCTTAATTTGGCAATTCGCAGGTGCGATCGCGTTATTCCTTTTATCTCTGGCCGTCTCGGCGATTCTAAGGCCGTTCATCACCAGCCTGACCAACAGACTGATGTCAAAACGCCTGGCGCTGGGCATTGTGTATGCAATTGTTACCATTTCACTGGTTTCTTTTTTTCTGCTGATTGGCCCACTCTTGTTACAAGACTTGCAGGATGCGACGAATGACTTTATCAGCAATTATGACCGTGCAAAACTGGAGTGGGCTGAATCAGGTTCCGTATTTCAAAAAACAGTAGCGGAGCAACTTCCGCCCTCGGCTGATCTTTTTCAGGCCGCAACAAGTATGGAAGATGCGGTTCCTCTTCTGACCGGAGCACTCACCGTGGTCCAGGGCTTTTTCTCAGGCCTCGGCAATCTTGCCATCGTGGTCATTCTCAGCCTTTATTGGAGCGCAGACCAGTTGCGTTTCGAACGTCTGAGCCTCTCGCTCCTTCCCGATGAGTACCATCCGAAGGCTCTCCAGGTCTGGCGGTCGGTCGAGGCCAGGGTGGGTGCTTACCTGCGGGGCGAACTCGTTCAAAGTATTCTTACCGGGTTCATCGTTTGGTTTGGATATGCAGCCATGGGTATCAGATATGCAGTCCTGCTGGCGCTATGGGTGGCTGTCGTGAGACTCATCCCGTGGTTTGGAGCATTGATCGCGGTAATCCCGGCACTGTTGATCGGGATTGGAACGTCCTCTGTATTAGGTATGCTGGCTGCATTTTATACCATTGTCATATTACTGTTTGCCAAACTGGTTATCGAGCCGCGCTTCTTCCGCCGGCAGCGCTACAGCGCACTGTTAATCGTTCTTTTTGTGATTGCCATGGCGGGAGCCTTGGGCGTTATCGGTATGGTGCTGGCACCTCCACTCGCAGTTGCCATCCAGATCCTGTTTGAGCAGCTCTATCCTTTCCCGGAGCAAAGATACTCACTGGAGGCCCTGGAAAAAGCACGCGCGATCAGAAAACGGCTCTCGGAAATGCGGAGCCGTCTGCCAGATCCCGTACATCGAAAGAATCTAATTCTGATGAACCGGATCCAGCGCCTGGTGAGAAGAACCGTGGATCATGTTGAGGAGTATTGAACTTCGATAATCCGCCTCAAAATTAGCCAATCAAGCACAAAAAGTGCAATTCCGATCACCGCAATCCCGCTGAAAATCAAGAGTGGGATGGGAGCTCCGCGGAGCATAATATCCTGTAACATCCGAATACCATAGGTGGCGGGCAACGACCAGGCGATGACAGTGATCGGCTTCCACATCAGGCGCAGATCGAGCAGAAAGCCACTGAAGAATATGCTGGCCAAAAGCAACAGCATGGAATACTGAACAGCCTGTGTGTCCGTCCTGGAGACGAGTGAAATCAGGAAGCCCAACCCCAGGGAGGTGAAAAGCACGATGACTACGGCCAGTGCATAGTGCCACCAATTTCCGAACATCGGAATTCCCAAGCCCCAAACAATGAGTGCACTAAGGATCGCCGCCAGGATCATTTCGAAGACCAGATAGCTGAGAAACTTACCGAGCAGGATCTCAAAGGCCGTAAGCGGTGAGACTCGGAAGAGTTCCATAATGCCCGAGCGACGCTCCCGGACAATGGATAACGACGCGAATGTGATGGACAAATGCTGCATGAGCAGGACGATCACTGCCGGAGCGAAAAAATCGGTGGGACTGAATTCTTCAGGGGTAATTGCTGAGACGGCTGAGGTGAAGGGGTTAACGATCACACTGGAACTCATCGAGCGAAATTGGCGCAATTTGTCATGGGTGTCGTTGAGAGATTTCAAGAGATCGTCCACTTGCGTCGCCGTGCTCGGATCTGCCAGTGGAATCGTCTGCCGCAGGGCCTGGGTCTTTGCGATTGCATCTTCGAGACCGGTCTGAAGTTCACCGGCACCCCCTTGCCCCTGTTCGGTTGCAGATTCAAGGATGCGGCGATTGACTTCATCCACATAAATGTTGCCGACCGAGTAGATATACCCGATCTGGAAAGGGTCAACTTCATTATGATAAATCAGGAAGGTGGCTTGTTGATTGCTTTGAATGGTTTCAACAGCATTGGCTGGGACAACGATTACCAGGTCGGCTTCATTACGGGCAAGCCGTGCAAGCGCATTTGCCTTGTTCGGCTCGACCTGCGTTTCGGCGATGGATGGATTAATGGACTCCGTGAAAAATTTCAATTCCTCCGGCGGAAGGTTTTGATCCTCCAGCACGAAGATTGTTCTAAGCGTACGGTTCTGATCCGGATAACCGAGTCCAAACAGGAACATGAGCAGGAAAGGGCCCAACACGAGAAGAAGGATCAGTGCAGGCTGGCGAAAGATCTCAGCCAGTTCCTTGTTCAGGAAGGAAAAGATACGGGTAATAAATTTAAGCATCACTCGCCTTTTCCATTTCGATCAGCTTGACAAAGACATCGTCAAATGGGGAAGATATTTGTTCAACCGTTTCGGTATTCAGCCTTTGTGCGTTGAGATCTTCCATCAGCAAGGGGATGGCTGTGCTGGAATCATCAACAATCACATCTATTTCCTGATCAGAGATCAGCTTTACCTTGCCGCGCACGAAAGGCAAATTTGCCAGCTTTTGCCTGTTCCCATATCGAATGGATTCGGTGGTTCTGATTCTAACCACGTCCCCGCCGAAAGCTTTCCGGCGCAGGTTTTCTGGAGTCTCGACCATCAATAGCTTTCCCTGATACATAACGCCCACCAGATCGCAATCTGCAGCTTCACCCACATATTGTGTCGTAATAAACAGTGTATGGCCCTGTTTCTGAAGCTCCTTGAAATAGTCCCAAAATTTCCGTCTCAAGATTGGGTCAATTCCCGCGGTAGGCTCATCGAGAAAGAGCAGGGGTGGGTTGTGCACCAAAGTCGCGGCCAGGCTGAGGCGTCTTTGCATCCCGCCTGAGAGCTGGCTGGCGCGTTTGTTTGAATCCTTCCTGAGTTCCACAAAATCAAGCAATTTCCGTAAATGCCCGCGGCGAAAAGGGTTGACCCCATAAAAAGACGCCGCGAAATTCAGGTTTTCCCAGACAGTTAGCTCCGGATATAAAACAAAGCGTTGGATGAGATACCCTATTTTTTCCCGGTCATCTTTCGAAAAGCTTACTGGATTCTTGCCGAGTACATTTACCTGCCCTGAGGTTGGTGTATAGACGCCCGTTAAAAGGCGGACAGTTGTGGTTTTGCCGCAGCCGCTCGGACCTATAAAACCGAAAATGGTTCCGTGCGGCACCTCCATCGTGAGAGCATCCACCGCTACCTCTTCTCCAAATTTTTTGGTTAACTCACTGGTTTCAACAACATTGCCTTCTGGCTTGGTATTTTTTGTAGAGTTCATTTTGGCCTGTCAGGTTGATTTGAGGGCAGTGTTGATTTTATACATCGGCCTGTCGGGATGGATGTATTTGCCTTGCCCATTTTAGATTTCATTCTTTATTTTGTAACTATAACATCTCCATTTCTTGCGCCAATTGGGGATATGACTATTTGGCGCATAGGGATTTCCCGTATGGTTATTATTCCAAACGCTGAAACGCTCGTTCTTTGATCTTCCAGTGCGGCTGTTATGTCATCCGACCTTCTGTTCGCCCTGCTACAACTTTATCTGTCCCCTTGATATGGAGTGTCTGGATATTCGCCCGGAGGAGGTTGCCATGGCCGCGCTGGAAATGTTGGATGAACAGATATTCAAATGAACGGCGATTCGCCCTCTGGGAGTGAAAGTCTGAGCTTAAGAAGCGCGGATCGACAAGCCTTCGAAAGAATCAAATTGACCATGAAGCAACATGGTCAATTTGATTCTGGCATTCAATTATTTCTAGCCACCTGACAGTTTGTTTCAAAAGCAAACCGTTGGTCGAGTAGGCGGTGCTTTTCCGCCGTATCCGCTGGGTTGAGCCTGTCGAAACCGAGACCAAAAGTATCAGGCAAACAAAAGATTTCCTGAAAATCTGTGGTCTCGGCACCTGACGTGATTTGCTTAGCAAATCACGCCAGGTGCCGATGTACGCCCCTCGGCTGACACTCGGGGCTACTCGACCACCGGAACTCGCCAGAACGCTAAAACTGTCAGGTAATTAGAATTATTTCAGGTAGATCAAATAGACTGAGGGCATACACTCTGATTCACGAAGGGCCCGTTTCCTCATTTAAAACATGCACGGCGCCTGATATCTCAAGCGCCCAATTTTCATTAAACCTTATAAAAGTGGTTCGGGCTGACGATGCATACGTCAGCCCGAACACGGACTGGTCTTACACAACTCGCCGCCCGGCTAACAGTGAGACTGCAAATACCACCAGGAACACCACAAACAGGAGCTTGGCGATTCCGGCGGCCGCTCCCGCGATGCCAGAAAAGCCCAGCAGTGCGGCGATCAGTGCAATGATCAGGAAAGTGATTGACCAGGATAACATTTAAGTCTCCTTTGCGGATCGAAACCTTTGAGTTCCAACCGCTGTTGAAATTTTGACTTGCAACAATCTACTTTATACTTTCAACGCGCCTGAATTTCAATTGAAGATGTGCCTGAAAGCGGCGTGGGTAATGACGCCACGTAGGACTAGGGCATTCCCTGCATCTGCATAGGCATTCTCCCCATAAAAATTTTTCCATTTTGCTTTTATAGTAGGTTAGCAGGGAATTATTACATCATTGACCCACATCGAAAATCAGGACCCTCATTATTCATAATCCTCGGCAAATTGCAGAGTTTAAGCAAAGGAGAAACACCATGAGACGAAACGATATTCAATACTATGACAGTAATGGCGGAAGCGCTGGCAGAGTTTTTGCGGGTGTGCTGATCGGCGGCCTGATCGGCGCGGCCGTAGGCTTCCTGATGGCTCCCATGTCTGGCGACGAATTGCGCCGCACGATCCGAGAAGAGTTTGATGAGGCTCAGGACCGGGCCAAATCCATGATGGAGGAAGCCCAGGAAAAGGGGCGCCAGGTGCAAGATAGAGGCCGCGAAGTCGTGGAAGGCATCCGAGATGATGTAGAAAACATTCGCGAAAACATCAAGGATACTGCCCAGAAGCGCAAGAAATCCCTCTCCAAAATATTGGGTGGATAAAAAATCAGGACAGTTAAACATGGGGGTCCGAAGAAACATCCGGGCCGAGCAAGGTAAAAAGGCCGCCGGCGATTCCCATGTTCTGTCTTTTAATGGATCGCTTTTGCAAACTGCAGAGAATAAGAGATTTTCTGTGATGAATATATTATTGCACTGGCACCAACCAAACCGAAGTGAAAGAAGCTGCTTTCTGCGTGTGAATCTCGATTGGGAGGAGATGTAGATATGGGATTGGAAGCGGTCATCTTTGATATGGATGGTGTGTTGATCGATACCACCGAGTATCATTATCTTTCCTGGAAGAAGGTTGCCGAACGGCTGGGAATTCCGTTTACCCACAGCGATAATGATCGGCTGCGCCGCTTATCACGCCAGGAATCGCTGCATGTGTTATTAGGTGGAAAACAAGTCTCTGATGATCTCATCCATGAATTGCTGGAATATAAAAATTCGTGCTTTATGAATTATATCGAACAGGTGGAGATGCACGAGTTGCTGCCTGGTGTATTTGCCCTGTTGTGGGAACTCCATGCTGCTCAAGTACCCGTTGGAGTTTCTTCTTCCAGCCGGAATGCCCGGTTGATTGTTTCCAGGCTGGGCATCAATCACCATATCGAAGCCATCTGTGATGCAAGCAATGTGGAGAAACGGAAGCCCCATCCGGATGTTTTTTTATGCGCGGCTTCCCTGTTGGAGGTGAAACCAGAAAACTGCATGGTCATCGAAGAAGGTGCAGCCGGTGTTCAGGCTGGTCTCTCTGCTGGAATGTGTGTCGTCGGAGTAGGGGCGGGCCCATTGACCCATGAAGCGTATACAACAGTTCCCAGTCTTGAGAATGTAAGATTGATCGACCTTCAGGAAATTTACACGGCCTGGCATGCAGAAATGATGAGGGGTGAATCGCAGGTGATGCAACAACCGGGCTTTGACTGAAACGCCGATACCAACGCCATCGCCCAAAGGATCAACAGCATGGCGACGATGATAAGCCGTTGCGTTGCTCTGCTCCAAATCATCTGAGATGATTTGACAAAATCGCCTGGGATCTTTGTAACCCTTTTCGCCTTTCGGAGGGACATGAAAACCCTCCACAACCACGGATTTCATCGGTCGTAGAGCCATCATGATGTATTTCCTCGTCGAGCGGAGGCTTTC
>OELG01000309.1_pt1 | contig 14280 bp, 10 predicted proteins | sample 1503541 | NCBI WGS metagenome assembly OELG01 (sample SAMEA104379617, study PRJEB20068) | metagenome | biome: 1000743; feature: 77; material: 1998 | place: USA | collected 2012 | depth 25 m | reverse complement strand
ATATTTCAAAAGCAGGTTGGCGCGGTTCGCGCAGTCGACGACGTTTCGTTTGAGGTGAAGCGCGGTGAGACGCTTGGTCTGGTAGGCGAATCGGGTTGCGGTAAATCCACCACCGGGCGCGCAGTTCTGCAGTTATATCGTCCCACTTCTGGCAGTGTTTATTATGATGGTGTGGATCTTACAAAGCTCAAAGGCGAAGAGTTGCGAAAGATGCGCCGCAAAATGCAGATGATCTTTCAGGATCCATATGCCAGTTTAAACCCGCGCATGACTGTGGGGGAGATCATTCGTGAGCCGCTGATTGTCCACAATATTTCTACAGAGTCAGAAGCGAATGAGCGTGTGAAACAATTGCTCGAACTGGTCAGATTAAATCCCTCGTTTTCAACCCGATATCCGCATGAATTCTCCGGTGGTCAACGCCAGCGTATTGGTATCGCCCGCGCCCTGGCGTTACAGCCGTCTTTTATCGTCTGTGATGAACCCATCTCTGCCCTGGATGTTTCCATTCAGGCGCAGGTGGTAAACCTGCTGGAGGAACTTCAGGATAAATTTGGCCTGACTTATCTTTTCATTGCGCACGATCTTTCAATGGTACGTCATATTAGTGACCGCGTGGCTGTGATGTATCTGGGTGTGGTGGTCGAGATGACAACACGCGATGATCTTTACTATAATCCTTTGCACCCTTATTCGCAGGCATTGCTATCAGCCGTTCCCATCCCTGACCCCGTAGCTGAAGCCACGCGCAAGCGCACGATCCTGGTTGGTGATGTGCCTTCGCCGGCGAATCCGCCGTCTGGCTGCCGCTTTCGGACGCGTTGTCCGATAGCAGAAGCGGTCTGTGCCGAGAACCGCCCTGAATTCCGTGAGGTGAAACCGGGCCATTTTGTGGCCTGTTTCTTTGCTGAAAGATTTGTAAAGTAAGAGGAGCAAAATTTCGAAAGGAGGTGGTTGCTACCCACAATACATTCATCACTTTCAACTACTATCGTGCGTATCCTATTTAAAAAATTTTGTGAGGAGAAGAACAAAATGCGTAAACTGTTTAGCTTAATAAGCCTTTTGGTCCTCGCCAGCATGGTCCTTACGGCCTGCGGTGGAGCGGCGGCACCAACTGAGGCTCCTGTTCAACCTGCTCAACCGGAGCAGCCTGTGGTTACTGAAGCCCCTGCGGCTACCGAACCGCCTGCGGCACCCGCTCCCAAGGAAGCCGTCTTGCGCGTCAACACGGGTGCCTATCCCGATGTGATTGACCCGCAAAAGTCCTCTTTCGTCACTGAAATTGCCCATTTGGACAAAATCTATATGGGCCTGACTGCATTAAACGAAAAACTTGAGACGGTCCCCGGCTCTGCGGAATCCTGGACGTTCAACGATGACGCGACTCAGCTGGTCTTTACCCTGAAGCCGAATTTGGTCTATAGCGATGGTTCCGTGCTCAATGCCAAGCGTTTTGAGTTTGCTTTCCAGCGCAACATCGACCCCGCCACGGCTGGTGAGTATGCTTCCATCACGGATGAAATCGTGGGCGCTCCCGAATGGCGCGCGGCGGATACGGCTGCCGAAGGGTATGACCCCGAGACCTTCAAAGCCGCTTTGGGCGTCAAGGCCTCGCACGCCGATGGTTCGGACTGTGCTGACTACGAAGATGCCGAATGCAATACCTTCACCCTGAATTTCTCGAAACCAGCCCCTTACTTCGCGACCATTGCAGGTATCTGGGTTTCCTACCCGGCCAAGCAAGAGAATATTGAAGGAGGTGGCGATATTTGGTGGACCAGTTCTGTATACCAAATTGGAAATGGCCCCTTCATCTGGCAGAGTGTTGAGCCCTTCGTGAAGTCCGTGTTTGTGCCGAATCCCAACTTTGCTGGCCCAGGCATCCCCACCTACAAGCTCGAATTCAGCTACATCGTCGACACCGCCGTGGCGTTTGAGGCCTACAAGAACAATGAATTCGATGTTGTTCCCGCTGTTGCTGAAGACCTCCCCGTTATTGATGCCGATCCTGATTTGAAAGCACAGTTCGTAAGTTATGCCGGTTCCTGCACGCTTCAAATCAAGTTCAGCCTGCACCCCACCTGGAACGGCATTACGAACCCCTTCACCGATAAGAAAGTCCGCGAGGCCTTCACCTATGCCTTCGATGCAGAAAGCTGGTCACGCGATGTGGATGGTGGTCTCTCAACCCCGACCTGGACCTGGATTCCCCCTGGATATCCTGGATACGACCCCACCGCCCCCTATGGCTACGATGTAGAAAAAGCGAAAGCCACTTTAGCTGAGGCTTCCGAAGAATTCAATAGCGCTGAGAAGTTGAATGCCCTCGGACTCAAACTGAGCTTTGGTGACAGCCCGCGTAACCGCCAGCGCTCTGAGTGGCTTGCGGCCAACTATAAGACGAACCTTGGCGTGGATCTTGCACTCGACCCTGTCGATGCAACTACCTTCACGGCTCTCCAGAAGGATCCCAATACGTACCCACTGCTGTTCCGCGGTGGCTGGTGTGCAGATTACCCCGATCCTCAGAACTGGCTGAGCGTGTACTGGCGCTCTGATACAACCTTCGCTCAACGCCAAGGCTATTCGAACCCTGATTTCGACGCTTTGGTGAATGAAGCCGACACAACAACTGATCAAGCCAAACGCCTCGAACTATACAAACAGGCGCAGCAAATCCTGCTCAACGATGCTCCCTCTGTCCCTGGCTACAATACCCTCAACGTCTATCTTGTGAAGCCGTGGGTGACCGGTTACCTGACGACGCCTCAAGATGGTCGGTTCCCTGGTGATATAACCCCGTGGACCATCACCATTGATACCTCAATGGTTCCGTAAGTATTACCATCCATTGAAGTGACCCATTTGGGCTGGGGGGCGCGAGTCTCCCAGCCCATTTGTACGATGAAATTTATTAACTCACCTTACCGAATGTCATTCTGAGCGAAGCGAAGAATCTCTACGATTGTCTTTGGGACCCTTCGCTGTGCTTAGGGCGACATTTTGAGACTAGTTCTAGCAAGATTATTTCAGAAGAGAGTTGCCATGACCACTTATCTAATCCGACGATTGTTCTGGCTCATTCCTGTCCTTTTTACCGTTTCGGCGGTAACATTTTTTATCATGCGCAGCGCGCCAGGTGGTCCCTGGGATACAGACCCGGACCGCAGGCAGGTGGATGCCGCAACTGAAAAATCGCTTGCGGCCTTCTATGGATTGGATAAGCCCATGTGGCGGCAGTTCGTTGGTTATGTGATTGGCGACACCAACAGCCAGACGAAGAAGTATGTTTGCGGGTTAATTTGCGGCAACCTGGGTCCCTCGTATCGTCAGCGCGGCCGCACGGTTCAGGATATCCTCTTCAGCGCTCCCGAGGGTAAGACCTTCTGGCAAAGCCGTTTTGGGTATTCGGTGCGTTTGGGGTTCATGGCGCTTCTTATGGCCGTGTTCATTGGCATTCCGCTTGGTATTCTTGCCGCTCTGAAACAAAATACAATTATGGATTACACGGCATTATTCCTTGCCACCAGTGGTGTTTCCGTGCCCAGCTTTGTTCTGGCTATTTTCCTGATTATCATTTTTGGGTCAAAATTACACTGGATTGATATTATTGTGGATGACTGGTCACAAATTAAGTACTGGTTCATGCCTATGTCGGTCTTGGGATTTGGCACCATGGCGTTCACGGCCCGCCTGACCCGCGCGGCCATGCTGGAAGTGATGCGGCAGGATTATGTCCGTACTGCGCGCGCCAAGGGTTTAGCGGAACGCGCGGTGATATTCGTCCACATGCTGAAGAATGCTCTGATCCCTGTGATCACCATTCTCGGTCCGGCGCTGGCAGGTCTCGTCACTGGGTCCTTTATTATCGAGACGATGTTCAGTTTCCCCGGCATGGGGCGTGCTTATGTCCAGGCCATCGGTCAGCGCGATTACTCCATGATCATGGGTACTACTGTGATCTACGCGTTGCTCGTAGCGGTCGCGAACTTGAGCGTGGATCTTGTCTACGTCTTCATTGATCCGCGTATTCGGTTGGAAGATTAAAAGAAGGAGAATTCATCCATGGCAACAACTACCCAACCCGAGATAACAAATAAGATAGTGGAATTGAAAGACGTTTTCAAGCCTGGCAAAAGCCTGGGGCAGGAAGCCTGGTCGCGCTTGATTCGCAACAAGGCTTCTGTGGCTGGCATGGTCATCATTAGTTTCTTTATTCTGATGGCGGCATTTGCCTCCGTCATTTCCCCCATGGACCCGCTCGCGATCCACGGTGGCAAACGCTTTCTACCCCCGCCCTTTGATGAGGGAATCACCAACATAAAATCCGAACCCGACTATCTGCTTGGCACCGATTCACTTGGGCGTGATGTGTTGAGCCGTGTGATCTACGGCGCCCGTGTATCCATGGTGGTGGGGTTTCTTCCCACGGCGATCATTATTTTGATGGGAACAATCATTGGCATGCTTGCGGGGTATGTGGGCGGCCGGGTTGACAATATCCTGATGCGCCTCACCGATGTGATCTACGCCTTTCCCGATCTCCTTTTTTTCATCATTATGATGGTTGCCTTGCGTGATACCTTCATTGGGCAATTTATGAACGGGATGGTGCTCTTGTTCGCCGCGTTCGCCATCGTAAACTGGGTGGGTGTGGCGCGCCTGATCCGTGGTCAGGTACTTTCTCTCAAACAGAAGGAATTCATTGAGGCGGCCCGTTGCATCGGCGTTAAGAATGCCCGTATCATGTTCCGTCACATTTTGCCTAACAGCCTTGGCCCGCTGATCGTGAGTGCCGCCTTCACCATTCCCGGCTTGATCATCACGGAAGCCATCTTGGGATACATTGGAGTTGGCCTGCGTCCCGCGACCGACAGCACAGACTTTTTCATCACCAGTTGGGGTTCGCTCATGTTGGAAGGGCAGACAGCTATCAATTCACAACCCTATATGTTGCTGGCTCCTGCAATTTGCGTGGCGCTCGTGGTACTTGCTTTTACTTTTCTAGGCGACGGCCTGCGAGACGCCCTCGACCCTCGTATGCGTGGCACGCAATAAATTTGCTTGCTTGATTTGATAAGATACGATAGGATTCAGCTCGCTCTGAATCCTATTTATTTTTTGGAGAGACAATATGCTTCTTCGCACTCGGTTTTTGATATTTTTTTTAATGGTTGTTTTGTTGATGCCTGCCTGTGTGCCGCAACCGACGGAGATACCTGTTGTTGATGAAACGCCAGTGGAGACACTCGCACCGTCCCCCACGCCGACACCTGTTTCGCGCATCCTGAACATTTGTCTTGGTGGAGAGCCGAACTCTCTCTATCTCTATGGCAGTCCAAATTCTCCGGCACGCAGTGTGTTGTCTGCGATTTACGATGGGCCGATCGATGTTGCTGAATATGGGTATGAGCCCATCATCCTTGAAAAAATACCCAATCTCAACGATGGTGATGCGCAAATCACACCGCTTACTGTACATTCCGGCGATCAGGTCGTGGACGCGGCCGGAAATCTCGTGTCGCTGAGTACGGGCACAAAGGTACGTCCAAGCGGTTGCCGCGAGGCAGGGTGTGCAATCACGTATGATGGCTCCAGCGTCATCCAGATGGATCAAATGACCGTCACCTTTACCATGCTGGAGGGTCTACTGTGGTCGGACGGTGAGCCCCTCACGGCTGCAGACTCAGTCTACTCCTTCCAGATTGCATCATCCAATGACACTCCCGGTTCCAAATTTCTGATCGATCGCACCCAGACCTACGAAGCGGCCGCAGACGGCGTAACCATTCAATGGTGGGGCAAGCCTGGCTTTCTTGACCCCGATTACTATGTCAATTTTTGGACGCCTCTCCCAAAACATGTCCTGGAACAGCTTGCTCCTGCCGATTTGTTGACGGCAGATCTAACGAACAAATCGCCGCTCGGGTGGGGGCCCTACATCCTCGAGGAGTGGAAGGCAGGCGAAAGCTTGCACTTCATCAAAAACCTCAATTACTTCCGGGCTGATAGCGAGCTGCCTCCATTCGATGAGTTAAACTTCTTCATTTATCCTGAACCCAATTCGGCCATTTCTGCCCTTGTCGATGGCAAATGTGATGTGCTCGACCCGTCCGTGCGCCTCGATGGGCAGGTGGGCCTGCTTCAACAAATGCAAAAGGATGGTCAGGCAAAACTTCTCACGACACAAACCAACACGATGGAATGGCTGGGCATCGGTGTCGTGCCTGCATCGTACGATAATGGATTTAAACTCTCCGACAAAGATGACCGCCCTGATTTCTTCGGTGATGCGCGTATGCGTCAGGCCATTGCCCTGTGCCTGGACCGTCAGCAGGTGGTGGATAATGTTCTCTTTGGGCTGTCACAGGTCCCGGATGCTTATCTTCCTTCCGATCATCCCCTCCATAATGGCAACGTTCAGACCTATGCGTTCAACCCCACGGAGGGAAATAAAATCCTGGAGCAGATTGGCTGGCTCGATAATGATAAGAATGCCGCGACACCGCGCCAATCCGCAGGGGTCACCAACGTCCCGGGGGGCACACCATTGGTTCTTAACTACATCACCTCTTCCGCTACGCAACGCCGCCAGGTTGCCGAGATTCTGACCCAGTCCCTGGCGGAGTGTGGTATTGGTCTCAATGTTACATATCTCTCGGCCTCCGATTTATACCTGCAGGGCCCCGTCGGCCCGTTGTTTGGTCGTCATTTTGAACTCGCCGAATATGCCATTGGTGTGAACAGTATCGAGCCGCAATGCAGTTGGTTCACTTCTTCCCAGATTCCCACCGCGGCCAACAACTGGATCGGCACGAATATCAGCGGGTACAAAAATTCGACGTTCGATGCCGCCTGTAACAGAGCGCTTCAGGCACTTCCGGAGGATCCTGCCTACACATCGCATCAGGAGGCCCAGGCAATCTTTGCATCCGAACTTCCCTCCATACCGCTCTATCAACGCCTGCGGGTTGCTGCCGCACGTCCCGATCTTTGCGGCTTTTCACTGGACCCTGTTTCCACTTATGCCCTGAAGGATCTTGAATCTTTTGATTACGGGTCGGCTTGCCCTTAGCTGGAAACGCAACAATGCCGGGCTCTTTAAAACTGGGTTGTGGAGTGTTGCCTGATTTGTCAGGGAGCCTGCTTCTAATGAGAACGATCCTCGTCTGAATTGGTTGTGCGGACAACGACGACCCACAGTCAGGAATACCCAGGCCGTAAGGGAACATTCCGGTTCAAAAACAGTTCAGAAGGCGGGCGCGCTAAATGAGATAAGTGCTAAATGTTTGCTATAATATCCTCCATCCCTTCAGATTGGAGAGAGTTTGTCGTGAACAACAATAACCCTCTGCTTGAAGTAAAAGGCCTCAAAACGTATTTTTACACGGAAGACGGCGTCGTTCGCGCTGTAGACGGCGTGGACATCGAAGTATATCCGGGTGAAGTGTTGGGCATTGTGGGTGAATCAGGCTGCGGTAAGAGCGTTACATCGCTCTCCATTATGAGGCTGATCTCCAAACCTGGGAAAATCGATGCGGGGGAAATCTTGCTGGATGGTGAAAACCTGCTGAAACTCTCTGAAGAGGAAATGTCCAAGGTGCGCGGCAACCGCATCTCCATGATATTCCAGCAGCCGCAGACCGCGCTCAATCCGGTATTCAAAGTGGGTGACCAATTGGCCGAGGTGCTCAACGTCCATCAGGATATGGGCAAGGAAGCAGGTTGGAAACGTGCGGTCGCACTGTTGAAAATGGTCGGTGTACCAGACCCCGAGCGACGCGCCGAGGCGTATCCACATGAGTTATCGGGCGGCATGGCCCAGCGCGTCATGATCGCCATGGCGTTGGCGTGCGTCCCTGAGGTCCTGATCGCTGACGAACCCACCACCGCGCTGGACGTGACGATCCAGGCCCAGATCCTGGACCTCATGCGCGACATGCGACGTGAAATGGGCACCTCTGTCATTCTCATTACACATGATCTCGGAGTGGTAGCAGAGATGGCGGAACGGGTCGCGGTCATGTATGCCGGTGAGATCGTTGAGCAAACTGATGTCAATACGCTGTTCGATGAGCCATTGCATCCCTACACACAAGGTCTGATGGGCTCGATTCCTGTTCTCGGCGAGATCAAAGACAAATTGGATGTTATTCCCGGATCGGTCCCCAACCTGGTGAACCTGCCGCCCGGATGTCGTTTTGCGCCGCGTTGCCAGGCACGCGTCAAACATGGTTTAACCATCTGTGCCGATGTAAAGCCCGAACTGGAAGAAGTGAAACCGGGTCATCAGGTACGCTGCTGGCTATATAAGTCTGCGCCGGAACACGGGCACGTCGCCCCGTTGAAAGTCAGTTAAACCCATCCCCTTCTTGGAGCATCAATATGCAAAGAGACCAAAACCATAAAGGGGAAACCCTTGTAGAAGTCAGTCACCTGGTCAAATATTTCCCCGTGCGCGCAGGTTTGCTTCAACGCGTGGTCAATCACGTCAAAGCTGTAGACGATATCAGCTTCATCGTGAAAAAAGGGGAAACGCTGGGATTGGTAGGCGAATCTGGTTGCGGAAAGACGACCGTTGGGCGAACGATGCTGCGCCTTGTGGAGCCTACTTCGGGTGCCGTAAAGTTTGATGGCAAGGATGTCTTCAACATGCCTCCGCGTGAGCTCAAGGCTGTCCGCCGCGACATGCAGATCATTTTTCAGGACCCATACGCCTCGCTCGATCCACGCGTGCCCATCGGCGAATCTGTGATGGAGGGTTTGCAAATTCACCGGATCGGTACTCCCAAGGAGCGTATGGACATCATGTTGGACACGCTCAAAAAGGTGGGGCTTGAGAACTACCATGCGCGGCGTTACCCGCATGAATTTTCGGGTGGTCAGCGTCAGCGGATCGGCATTGCCCGTGCTTTGGCCCTCCGCCCGAGTTTTATTATTTGTGATGAGCCTGTCTCCGCGTTGGATGTATCCATCCAATCGCAGGTCTTGAATATCCTGAAGGATTTGCAGGTCGAGTTTGGGCTAACCTATCTGTTTATTGCCCATAACCTTTCGGTCGTGGAGCACGTGTCTGACCGTGTGGCGGTGATGTACCTGGGCAAAATGGTGGAACTGACCACACGCGAGGAACTTTTCCGGAATCCATTGCATCCTTATACACAGGCCCTGATGTCTGCCATTCCTGTGCCGAATCCGCGCCTGCGAAAACAGCGTATTATTTTGAAGGGTGATGTACCAAGCCCATTAAATCCCCCGATGGGCTGCCGGTTCCACACGCGCTGCCCGTGGGCCATTGAAATATGTTCGCAGGAAGAACCTCAGTTCAAGGAACTCCTACCAGACCATTGGGCGGCTTGCTGGGTGGCTGAGCAGAAATTACAATAAGTAACGAAGAAACAAGCCTGGTTTTTATGTCTACTCCATGTATCCTCCTCGTCGACGATCAGCGCGATATCGTCCGCCTCTTGCATTCAACCCTGCAAACGCTCGGTCATACGCTGGATATTGTTGACGCGCCCTCAGGCGAGGAGGCTCTGCTCGAAGCCTCCCGCCGCAAGGTGAATTTGCTGGTGTCAGATTATCTTCTACCGGGGATTTCCGGCGTTGAACTGATGCGCAAGGTCAAAGTGCGCAACCCGGAATTGAAGGTAATCTTTATTTCCGGTATGACCGATCGCAAGGCGCGTGACGAGATGCTGGGCGCCGGCGCAGTGGCCATCTTCGATAAGCCGATTCCACTGGCAGACTTTTTGGATGCAGTCGAACGCAGCCTGGGTCTGGTGCGGACCATCTTCCCGCCGGAATCGGGCAAGGAAGCTGAACATCGCCAGTCACTGTCAGAGTTGTTGAGTGGTTTTCGCCAGAAGATCCATGCTGATGCCGTGTTCCTGATCAGCGACCGCGCCCGTGTGCTGGCCCGTGCCGGCGACTTATACGACAGCAGTATGGAAGTGTCATTGCTTTCCGCGCTAATGGCGATCTATGCCGCTGGCCTGAAAGTCACACGCTTCATTCGCCAGGACCGGCCCGAGAATTTTCATGTCTTCCGCGGCGGCGACCATGACCTTATCCTCATCCCCGTGGATGTTTCACACGCGTTGTTGCTGGCAGGCAAGGGGATTGCCAATAACGAACGTATCCTGCAGACAGTGGAAGGCATGCTTTTTGTGCGCGGGGATGTGGCAAACGTATTGCGGTCGCTTGGAGTGATGCCCGAGACGCCGGCTGCCGTGGAATCATCCGCCCCGGCAATGGAGGCGGCCGAACCTGTTCCGCTGAACGCGGTTCAGGAGGCTGAACCTGAGCCAGACGTGGATGTCGAAGCGTTGTTTGCATCCGCAAGCGGAGCCAAAGCGCAGGATCTGGACGCGTTCTGGGATGATGCTGTGGAGAAGGTCGGTAACATTCCAATCAACCGCGATGTGATTACATTCGAGGAAGCAACCAAACTGGGCTTGAATCCGGGCAAAGGCGAGACCATTCCATTAAGGAACACAGGATCGCTCAAGAAAAAGTGATATTGCCCGTCATCAGTCGCTATGATACAATGTTCGCCTTACAGGGGCGTGGTGCAAGGGCAGCACACCAGCCTTTGGAGCTGTGGATCTTGGTTCGAATCCAGGCGCCCCTGCCAAATTCCCGCTAAGGCGGGGCTTATTTTCTACAAGGTACTTCGTAATTTGAAAAGCTGGCTTATATGTTTTTTAAAATACGTGGGAGTAATTATTCTACTTTGTAGAAAGCAATAAACAGGCTTCGCTGCAGCATCATGCGGTAAGCCTGTTTTTTACTCCCTCCGCCCTTCTGGCACCTCCCCCAAATACGACAGAACTATCGTCATATTTGGGGGACTGCGAAGCGTGGGAGGGGGTCACAAAGGAGCTTCATGAAAGTCACTGCTGTATTGCTGGCCGCTGGTCAGGGCACCCGGATGAAATCTTCCCTTCCCAAGGTTTTGCATCCATTATGCGGTAAGCCGATGGTGTGGCATGTGCTCGAAGCCCTGAAATCTGCTGCGACGGAGAAGCCTGTCGTGGTCGTCGGGCATGGTTCAGAAGAAGTAACCGGCTATCTCGGTGACTCTGCGCTGACTGTATTACAGGAACCACAACTTGGCACGGGACATGCCGCAATGCAGGCAGAAGACGTTCTCAAAGGCAAAACCGATTATGTTATTGTTACCTATGCGGACATGCCTTTGCTGCGCGGCGAAACTTTTAAGCGCCTCGTCGAGACTCAACGCCTCAATCCCGGCCCCTTCAGCCTGCTCACCGTGGTCGCAGACGATCCGCGGGGCTTCGGCAGAGTCGTCCGAAAAGAAGATGGGACGGTGGAAGCCATTGTGGAGGAATATGTTGCCACGCTCGAACAACAGCAAATCAAGGAACTAAACGTCGGCGCGTATTGCTTCAAAGCCGACTGGTTATGGGAGGCGCTGCATCGGATTCCGAAGAATCCAAAGAAGGGTGAGTATTACCTAACGGATATTGTAGAGATCGCGGTGAAGGACAATGTACCGGTGCAGGCTGTGGTACATGATGATTTCATCGAAACAATAGGCATCAATACGCGCGTGCACCTCAGCGAAGCGGAAGCTGCTTTACGTCAACGAATCAACCGCGAGCATATGTTAAATGGTGTAAGCATGAGGGACCCCGTCTCCACATATATTGATGCAGGCATAAAGATTGGACGGGATACAACGATCCTGCCAAACACGTATATTCATGGAAAGACGGAAATCGGCGAAGGGAATGTGATTGGCCCGAATACAATCATTCGTAACACACGAGTCGGAAATCGCTGTACAATACTGGCGTCTGTGTTGGAGGGTGCGGTGTTAGAGGATGATGTGGATATGGGTCCGTTTGCGCGGCTGCGAAAGGGCGCGCATTTGAAGAGCCATGTCCATATGGGGAACTTTGGCGAAGTCAAGGACTCGACGCTCGGTGAGGGCGTGAAGATGGGTCATTTCTCTTATATCGGCAATGCAACCATCGGAGCGAACACGAATATCGGCGCGGGAACAATTACGGCAAATTACGACGGTGAGAAAAAGCACCCAACTACGATTGGTGAAGATGTATTCATCGGTTCGGATACCATGCTGGTGGCTCCCTTAAAACTTGGAGATGGCGCTCGAACCGGCGCAGGCGCGGTGGTAACGAAGAATGTGCCGGAGGATACACTGGTGGTGGGCATGCCCGCGCGGGCGATCAGAAAACTAGAAAGAAGACAGAAAAGAAAATAGCCACCGAGACACTGGCCATGGAGAGAATTGTTTTCTCTGCGTCTTTGTGACTCAGTGGCGGATAGAGTTGTTATGACCATTAAACAAATCGATAAACAGGTACTCATTGACACGGCGAACACTGCCCGTCAGTACGCGCATGTGCCGTATTCCAATTACCGCGTAGGGGCAGCCGTACAAACAAAGAGCGGCCGTGTGTTCAGCGGTGTGAATGTGGAGAACGCATCGTACCCGGAAACCATGTGCGCAGAACGTGTGGCGATCTTCAAAGCAGTTTCGGAAGGGGAGAAGGATTTCGAAGCGATCTCCGTTGTTACGGATAATGGCGGTTCTCCCTGCGGCGGATGTCGCCAGGTGTTAGCTGAGTTTGGACTCGATACAATTGTGCTGATTGCAAATGGGGAAGGGCAGTTATTGAAGGAAATGACCGTGAAAGATTTGTTGCCCGAGGCATTTCTGCCGGAACATCTTCTGAAATAGACTCTCAAACTCGAGTGTACGTGTTAACTTGCTTCCGAGTTTCCCTGTTTACTTGTATACTTACCCATAACCATTCCCATGCCTGATCCTAAATTCCGTTCCTTTCGTGTGGATGCTGTTGTCCTTCGCCATAGTGATTACGGCGAAGCCGACCGCCTGTTGACGTTGTTCACGCGCCAATTGGGAAAGACCCGCGCGATAGCCAAAGGTGCACGCAAGATTGCCTCGCGCAAGGCGGGGCATATCGAACCGTTTACGCATGTGCGGCTGCAGCTGGCCAAAGGGAAGGATATGTTCCTGATCACGCAGGCCGATACCGTGGATGCATACCTGCCCCTGCGCGATGACCTGGTCCTGACGAGTCACGCCGCGTATGTGCTCGAGCTGCTGGATCGTTTTTCCTATGAAGACGATACGGAGCATCCCTCCACATTTCGTTTGCTGACGGAGACTCTTACGCGCCTTGCCTCCACCTCTGACGCTGCAAGCTGGCTGATTATCCGCTATTATGAAATGCGCCTGCTCGATCATGTGGGCTTTCGCCCTCAACTCTTTGAGTGCGCCAACTGTGGACGCGCCATCCAGCCTGAAGACCAGTTCTTTTCATTCAGCGCGGGTGGGGTGATTTGTCCACGGTGTGGAAAAGGCCTGCCTCACCTGCACAGCATTTCTGTGGAAACGCTGAAATATTTGCGACACTTCCAACGTTCCAGCTACGCGGAGGCTACTCGGGCACGCCCCAGCCCGGAGGTTCGGCAGGAGGCGGAAAGTCTCATGCAGGGTTATTTCACTTATCTGCTTGAACGGGAATTGAATACACCGGGATTCTTGAAAAAAATCCGTGAATAAAAAATCACAACAAAGGTGATTTTTTATTGGCTGACCTTTTCCTCTATTTTGAGGAAATCCTGCAAATTGGTGGCGGATATGCGCTTTGATAATTAACGGATCCGTTTTCCCCAATTCAAGACAAACAGCCATGCACAAAGGATAACGATCGGTTTCAGGAATCGCCACAACAGGATCTGGAACCAGCGCCATTTCATTGGATAGATCAAGTATGCGATCACCCATCTGGCGATTAACGTTTGTCCCAATGCGCTTCGCCATACCCGCGACCTGTATCCTCCAAACGAAAATTCGCGGCGCCGGAACGACTCTGTGATCTCACGCGCGGCAATTGCCCCATAGCCCAGTGCGATGCTGATGCCCTCGCCGAAAATCGGATCGGCACCCGCGGCATCTCCCACCAGCAACACGCGCGGCACGGACATTTCATTCTCCGGGCTGAACCAGCGGATCGGATGACCCTGAATCTCATACCGATCCAAATCAAACCCCAGCCGCGACATTTCCCTGGTGAGCGACTCTTTCAATTGCGGTCGTTTCGAGTTCGCGAGAATGTTCGTATCGTAAATCCCCCAGCAGCGCATCGGCACACCGTTGACCTGTGTCGGAAAGTCCCACACATAGCCGGCGATGTTATTGGGCACAGGAAAGAAATCGAAGAACGCGACCCCCTCCCTTCCTCCCCCAAATCCGAC
>OELG01001272.1_pt1 | contig 14765 bp, 12 predicted proteins | sample 1503541 | NCBI WGS metagenome assembly OELG01 (sample SAMEA104379617, study PRJEB20068) | metagenome | biome: 1000743; feature: 77; material: 1998 | place: USA | collected 2012 | depth 25 m | reverse complement strand
ATCCGTTGATAACCTCGTCTCATTCCACAAATCCAATGCCAGACCCAGGGCATCGAACCCGGGTCCGAGATTGGCAGAGGTAGCGGGAACTTTGATGGTGATGTTCATAATTCAATTATGTCGCCGCTCGCTCCGCTCGCGCTCGCAACGACATCTATCCCAATATTATTTCCTCCAACGCCTCCAACCTGGGTGGCACGACCAGCGGCTTGTGCATATCCTTCGTGATGATATCGGGATCCTTCATGCCATGTCCCGTACAAATCGCGACGATTCGTTTTCCATTTGGATTGAATTTGCCGGTTGCAATCTCATAAGCCAGACCTGCCAGTCCGGTTGCGGAGGCAGGTTCCACCCAGATGCCCTCGAGTTTTGCCAGTAGCTTCTGCATATCCAAGATTTGTTCATCAGTCACTGCAATGATGCGCCCATGTGATTCCTCGGCGGCTTGCAGCGCTTGTTCGCCGCGCGCCGGCTTTCCGATTCGAATTGCGGTTGCAACCGTTTCGGGATTCTCTACCGGATGACCCAACACTAACGGCGCGGCGCCCGCAGCTTGTACTCCCAATATCTGCGGTAAACCCGTTGACTTCACCTCATTGTATTGCTTGAACCCGGCCCAATACGATGTGATATTGCCGGCATTCCCAACCGGCAGGCACAACCAATCCGGCGCGGATCCCAACTCATCGCAAATTTCAAATGCCGAAGTCTTCTGTCCCTCGATCCGATACGGATTGATGGAATTCACCAGACAAATCGGATGCTTATTCGTGATCTGAATCACCATGGTCAGTGCGTCATCGAATGAGCCGTCAATTTGGATCACCTGCGCGCCATACGCGATCGCCCCGGCCAGTTTTCCCGCTGCAACTTTGCCCTGCGGAATCAGCACAACGGACTTCAGCCCGGCCCGCGCTGCGTATGCGGCGGCGGATGCAGCCGTGTTCCCCGTCGACGCGCAAATCACCGTCGCCGCGCCCCGTCCCAGGGCCTCGCTCACCGCCGCGGTCATGCCGCGATCTTTGAATGAACCGGTCGGGTTGAGGCCCTCATATTTGATGAATAATTCAAAGTCACGGCCAAGTCGGCGCGACAAATTGTCGGCGCGAATCAAAGGCGTATTGCCCTCGAGCAGGCTCACGGTGCGGGTGTGAGGCGGGAGGTCGAGCAGATGTCCATATTTATGAATGAGTCCTGCGTACGTTGCATGCGTCATAGTCCGCAAGTGTAGCATAGAATCATTTCCCGTTAATTTTCATGGTTATACTTAATTGAATGAAGCGATCAGCGGTTTTGGCTTTCGTGATTTGCATGTTCGTGGCTGCCTGCTCTGCATCTGCAGACGCAGCACCCGCGCTTGCGATCACGCCAACGCAAAGCCGTTCCATGCCCACGACGGAGCCATTGCCATTGGCCACGACGACGCCAACGCGCAAACCCAAGCCGATTTCTCCGATTACCCCAATCGTCAACCCAACTTCAAGACCGACGGCCACGCCAGGCACACCAACCTCTGACCCGCTTGACTGGAAAGACTGGCCCGTGACGCCGGAAACCATAGACCCAAGTTTACGCAAGGTTTATGAAAGAGGGCTGTCACTCGGCAATGACCCGCATGCATTTTCGATCTTCGGTGATTGCCAGGCGCGGCCCGACGAATTCTTTGGCAGGTTCGAAACAGACCCGGAGCTGATTGAAAGTCTTCCCCCCGAATTGCGCAAAACGGTTGAATATTTTCACGGTTCATTCAACCGTGAAAGCCCCACGGCGCAGGACGCCACAACCCCCGGCGCGTTGTTATGGAATCAATGGCATCGCGGCGACTATGGTTGTTCGTTTACAGAGACGCCGGTGGAGTGCGAGCTGCGGATTCATCATCCCTCTTTCGTGATCATTCAGATCGGCACGCACTTCGAATCGCGCAATGCCGAATATCTGGAGCGGATCATCGAGCAGTTGATGGATGCCGGGGTGGTGCCGATCCTTGCCACGAAAGCCGATAATCGCGAGAAGGATGAACGGATCAATCGTGATATGGCCATGCTCGCCACTGAATATGATCTGCCGCTCTGGAATTTCTGGGCGGCGGTAGCTGACCTGCCGAATCGTGGACTTTATACGCGCCAGGACCGTCCACTGCAGGGCGATATCTATCTAACAGATGAAGCGGCAGTCATCCATCGGCTGACCGGACTCGAAGCGCTCGATGCCGTCTGGCGTGTTGTCGCGAACCCTCCGCGCTGACATCGTACTCGAAGGGTAGCGGAGGAACCATGCCCGTCGGTTGCGCAGTCGAAGCGCGGAAAAGTTTAAAAAAAAGACTCTCATCTCGAAGAGCCTTTCATCCTTCATCATTTGTTATTCATCCCTTCAATGGTGGTGCATCTTTATCGTACACGAATACCTGAATGTCCAGACCTTCACTATTCAAAAGATTGATCGCCGGCTGAAAAGTCGCGACTTTGATCCGTTCGATATCGCCAGCCGGAGCATAGACACTCAGCCTTGCCTCTTCATCAGACATGATGACGGTCTTCACCTCTGCAGCCCCGCAGGCCGATTTGATCAGGCTGATCATTTGTTGTATGGCTTCGTCAAGAGACATACGTTGCTCCCATCAAATTATCTTAAATCAGAGTGTACACGTTTTTGTGAGCTTTGAATACGAATCGCTCTCTCGAATAATGATGAGATTGCTTCGGCTTTGCCTTGCAACGTCATCGCTTATCTCGCCATCTTCGCCACAGTCACGCCCGCGCCGCCTTCGTTATCCTTTGGCTCTTCAAACGATGCAACGTATGAACTTTCCTTCAAGGCCTTGCGCACGGCATCTCGCATCCGTCCCGTCCCTTTGCCGTGCACGATGCGCACGAACAACAGACCTGCTGAATAAGCGCGTTCCAAATAGCGGTCCAGCTCATCCAGGCCTTCATCTACCAGTTTGCCGCGCAGGTTGAGCTCCAGCCCGGGAGATTTTGCACTCGCAACGACTCGCTCGCCAACTTCCACAGCCTGCTTGCTTGTTTCGTTCTTCTGTTCGGGATTTTCTGCCTCCTGGCCTTTTCTTACCAGATCAACGAGTCTTGCCCGCACGCGTAAACTTCCGATTTGGACTTCCGCATCGGACTCACCCAAAGCTGTCACGATTCCCTCAGCATTCAACGTGCTGACAGTGACGCGCTGGCCGAGGGACAATGGACGATTGATGATCGACGAGGATGGTCCATTGTCAATCGTCAATCGTCTCTCAATAGGCGCTTCGACTTTTTGCTCGATCTGCTCGATATTCTCTTCGATCGTTTTTAAGGCTTCCAGTGGTTGCCTGGCTTTTTTCAACTGTGATTTCAGGGAATCAAGATTCCGCTTCAATACCGCCACTTCCAACTCACCTTCGGCGCGGGCTTTCGCTAAAACGTCACGGCGTTCATCTTCGATTTTTTCGAGTCGTTTTTGGAGCGCAAGGTTTTGCGTTTCAAGCTTATCGCGCGCCTTTTCCAGTTTCTGGCGCTCGCGAGAAGTGCGGTTGCGTTCCTTGCGGATGTCATCGAGCAGTTTGTCGGCGCGCAGGCTCTCGGGGTTGACGTCGTTTCGGGCAGACTCAACAATTTGCGGCTTGAGTCCGAGGCGGGTGGCAATCGCGAGGGCGTTGGAACGTCCGGGGAGTCCAATGGTTAATTTGTACGTCGGGCGCAGGGTCTGGATGTCAAATTCCAGAGAGGCATTGACGACGCCTTCGGTGGAATGAGCGAATGTTTTAAGTTCAGGATAATGCGTAGCGACGAACGTGGTACAGCCTGTTTCAAGCAGGTGGTTGAGAATCGCGCGCGCCAAAGCCGCGCCCTCCTGCGGATCGGTTCCCGCGCCAAGTTCATCGAGGATCACCAGCGAACGCTGATCGATCTGCTTGAGGATATGAATAATGTTTGTGATGTGACCGCTGAATGTGCTGAGCGATTGTTCGATGGATTGTTCGTCGCCAATATCTGCAAAAACGGTGTAGAAGAAGGGGAGCTCCGATCCACTTTGCACGGGGATATGGAGTCCACTCTGTGCCATCAGCACGAGCAGGCCAACGGTTTTGAGGGAGACCGTTTTGCCGCCGGTATTTGGACCGGTAATAACGAGCGCGCGTGTGCCGGGCTTGGGGTCCACATCGATCGGGACAACGGTTTGGGGGTCGAGAAGAGGATGACGGGCACGAATTAGTTTCAGGGTTTGAAGGTTAAAGGTTGAAGGTTGTTCGCCTTTCAGCCTGGAACCTGAAACCTTCAACTCATGAAGAATCGGCTCGCTGGCCTTCAACTCGTCTGCATACTTGGCTTTGGCAAAGATCAAATCGAGCACGGCGAGATTCTCAACGCCATATTTAAGTTCTGTGGAGTGTTCGCCGACGAGCGCAGAAACTTCTGCCAGGATCCGGCGTTCCTCATCGCGGGCTTGTAATTGAAGTTCGCGCATGGCGTTATTCAATTCCACCACGGGCAGCGGCTCCACGAACAACGTCGCGCCGCTGGAGGATTGGTCATGGATCACGGCTTTGATCTGCCCCTTGAATTCGGCGCGCAACGGAATCACATAGCGCCCATCGCGCTGTGTGATGATCGGTTCCTGCAATTTGTTCCCGGACTCGGTGAGATAGCGCTGCAACCGCGACATCAAACGGTCGTGGGCGATCCTGATCTCGCGTCGCAGGGAGGCAAGTTTTGGCGACGCTGAATCCAACACTTCGCCTCGTTCGGAGAGGATGCGGGTGATGGCGTCCACGATTCCGAATGTTTCAGGAAGCGCGGCCGCGATCTGCGAAAGACGCGGATATTCATCCGTTCTGCGCTCCAGCGATTTTTTCAATTCCCGGCACGAGATCAACGTGGATTTGATATCCAGCAATTGCTGCGGATCGAGCACACCGCCGCGCGCGGCGAGATCCACCCCCAGGCGGACGTCATGTGCGCCGCCGATTCCGATATCGCTGGTGGAGAACAACAGGCGCGCTTCACTTGTCTCAGCCAGGCGGGCGAGGGCCAGGTCGTAGGAGTCGGACGGCTCGAGGGCCAGCGCCAGTTCCATCGACGCCGAAAAATCGCAGAAGCCTTTTAGCCGTACGCGGATCTTGTCGTATTCGAGGACGTGCAGAGTCTTGGAGTCCATTGTGGGGAATTATAACCAAAGACAAAAGTAGATTTCAGATAAATAAAAAAAGGGAGTGCCTACTATCGAAAACAAGAAAGATGTCGTTGCGAGGAGGGCGTTTTTCCCGACGAAGCAATCCCCTCTTAACCAGCTGGAATTTGTCGAGTGAGCACGCCCGTTTAACGAGGGATTGCTTCGGGCTAACGGCCTCGCAACGACATAAAATGTCTGGTGTTTTAGGCACTCCCTAAAAAAAGGATGGAAATTGTATCCGCATCTAATGTGCTTCAATGTTTTAGTTCGCCGTTCTTGCAGCTAACGCCGCGCCGACGATACCTGCTTCGTTCAACAACTGCGCCGGGACGATAGGCGTCTCGATGCTTAGCAAGGGGATGTATTTTTCTGATTCTTTGCTGATGCCGCCTCCAATAATGATGAGATCGGGCCAGAAGAGTCTTTCCATGGCAGTAAGGAACAGGTTCAGGCGCTTGGCATACTTTTTCCACGAAAGATCATCCCGCTGGCGGGCGGCATCGGAGGCGCGTGATTCAGCCTCCCAGCCTTGTACTTCCAGATGACCAAATTCGGTGTTCGGAAGCAGGACGCCGCGATAAAAGATGGCTGAACCGATGCCTGTCCCCAAAGTGATCATGATCACGGTGCCGGGTTGGCCTTTGCCCGCGCCGAACTTCATTTCAGCGAGACCGGCCGCGTCCGCGTCATTGATCATGGTGCAATCGCAGCCGGTGACTTTGGTGAACAAATCGTCCGCATTTGTCCCCACCCATTTTTCAGATACATTCGCGGCCATCATCGTGATGCCACTCTTAATTGGCGCGGGGAAACCAATCCCAATCGGTCCCTTCCAATCGAAAGATTTGGCGATCTCCGCCACGACCTCTACGACAGGTTCAGGTTCAGCTCTCTTCGGAGTCTTGATGCGGACTCGTTCCCCCAGCAGTTGGCCGGTTTCTGTATCCACGGGCGCGCCTTTGATGCCTGATCCGCCCACATCGATGCCAAGAACTTGCATAAGAAGCCTCCTCAAAGTTTTTTGAATTTAACCACAGTTACGTTTATATGTATACGGGTTGAGAAAATAAAAAGAGCAAATAAAAAGAGCAACCAGAAGTTGCTCTTTTTATTCGGTCATCGATCTACCATTCCGTCCAGTCGCCTTTCGGGTGGACCCAGACTGCCGTGTTCGCTTCGCCGGTAAACATGTGGTTAAAACCTTCCAGAAATTCCGGGTCTTCGTACAGGCTCATCATATCATCCGGACGCATCCAGACATCCACGCCGAGCCATTCCAGTGCCTCAGGAGAACCGGGCCCTGCCAGACGCAAGTAAGAGTCGTGCGATAAATTCCCGGCCTGGCGCGCCTTGCTGATGGTTTTCGCGACCGCAGCATTGTGCAGTTTGCGCGCCTCCTCCACAGATTTAACAGTGCCGCGCGCCGTTGTAATGAAGCGATCGTTTATCCCGAACGGAGCGGGAATCTGATAACTCGTAAAGCCGGGCGCCGCGGTCCAGACGACCGGGTCGCGTTCGGTAAAGATCATGGCGCCGCCTTCCTGCACCTGCTTATCAGCAAAGAAGGTATTGAGACCGTCGATGCTGGTCCACAGGTCCATGATCAGGAACTCGCCGGCGCCGCTGGCTTGAGCATGTCCGTTATGCTGCACGGGGACGTAGACCATATGGCTGACGTCACCGAGGGATTTTGCGGCAGCGACCCCAGCCGGATTGCCAGCCGTCATGTTATGGACTTTGCGGGCCTCCTCCAGTGTATTTGGTGCAAGGGTTCCCCGAATCGCGAGCAGGAATACAGTTAAGTCACTCATGGTTTTCTCCTTATGAATTGGTCAGAGTTTGTCTTCTTAATTAATAAGACGGCGGGACTCTGTCCAAATCATCGGTCAAACCACAAGTGGCAGGCCCAGTTTGGAGAATAATTGACCATCAAAGGTCAGGTAGTCATTGATTTCCGCGATCGCCCCATGTTCAATCGTAAGGATATGCAATGCCGCAGCGCGATGGACGCCTGACTCATCCAAATGATAGACCGCGAACGACGGTGAACCGTTCATCTGTGCCGGCAACAACTTCATCCGCCTCATCTCCGGACCTCTGAACAGGTAGCTATCAAGGAACTCTTTCACATCGTCTCGCCCGCCAAACCAGACCGGAATGGGCGGCATGGTCAGCGCCACGTCCTCGCGCAGCACGGCGACCAGCGCAGCCGAATCGGCTGCCTCCCAGGCAGCCACATAACGCGCCAACAGGGAGGCTAAATGTTCATTCAGCGCCGAGGGTCTCGTCCTGCGTTCCGCCGGTTGTCTCAAGGTCTCGCGGGCGCGCTGCAGGGCGCTATTGATAGCCGCAGTGGTGGTGTCGAGGATTTCGGCCGCTTCGCTGGCATTCCAACCCATGACGTCGCACAAAAGCAGGGCAGCGCGCTGCTGCCCGGGGAGTTTCTGCAAGGCCGCGACGAATGCCAGCGTAATGCTCTCGCGGATCTCATAGTATGCTTCCGGGTAAATATTAATTTGTTGGTCGATCAGGGTCTCGGGAAAGGGTTCAATCCAGATTACTTCTTTGGAAGGTTCCGGTAGGGGAACTTTCGGGTCGATCCGCGGATACAGTTCCCTTGGCAGACCGCGCACACGCCGACTGTCCAGCGCGTCGAGACAGGCATTGGTGGCGATCTTGTAGAACCACCTGCGCACGGAGGAACGCTCCTCGAATGTATCAAGGTGTTTCCAGACTCGGACCAGGGTCTCTTGCAGCATATCCTCAGCATCTTCCAGAGAGCCCAGAATACGATAACAATGGGCTAATAATTCATGACGGTGCGGTTCAACCAGTTTTTCGAAAGCTTGCTGGTCGCCTCTTTTGGCTAAACCAAGGATATTGTTTCCAGGATTGTTCATGTTCACCACTATTTCTTGGGCCGATAAGATAATATAATTATAAGCCTCCCGGGTCACATCCCCAGGTTTACTGTCATTGCGAGCGACCCGCTGCGCGGGGAGCGAAGCAATCTCGAACGTATAAGTTACTTTAAGATTGTTTCTCGGAGACTCGCAATTACAGCAAAGGATAAAGATGACAATTGAATTTACTTCTCTCAACCTGCGCGAGGAAATCGTACAGGCGATTACCGAACTCGGCTATTCCGAGCCGACCGCTATTCAAGCGAGCATCATTCCACTCATGCTCACCGGCGCGGACGTGATCGGTCAGGCCCAGACTGGCACCGGTAAGACTGCCGCCTTCGCCCTCCCTATTCTCCATAATTTTCAATATCAGAAAACGCCCCAGGTTTTGATTCTTGCCCCTACGCGTGAACTTGCGCTGCAAGTTGCTGACTCCATGATCGAATATGGCAAACATCTGAATGTGCGTGTGCTGGCTGTGTATGGTGGTCAACCGTATGGGCCGCAGATCGGCGGACTCAAGCGCGGCGTAGACGTGGTGGTGGGCACGCCGGGTCGTTTGATCGATCTGCTGGAACGCAAGGTGCTCGACTTGAGCGGCATCAAAACGGTTGTGCTCGATGAAGCAGATGAGATGCTCAACATGGGTTTCATCGAGGATGTGGAAACGATTTTGGGCATGACGCCACCCGAGCGTCAGACGGCGCTCTTTAGCGCGACCATGCCTCCGCGGATTCGCTCCCTCGCGAATCGCTTTATGCGTGACCCGCAATCTGTATCAATCAAAAAGAGCACGCTGACCGTCTCTGCGATTGAACAGCGTTATTATCTCGTTCATGAAAATGAAAAGACCAACGCCCTCACCCGTCTCTTTGAGATCGAACCGATTCACAGCGCCTTGATCTTTGCCCGCACCCGGGCAGAGACTGCGACTCTCGCCAACGAACTCGTCGTGCGCGGCATCCCTGCGGAAGCGATTCACGGAGATCTGGATCAATACGCCCGCGAACGCGTGCTGGGACGATTCCGCGCCAATCAACTCAAAGTGTTGGTGGCTACCGATGTGGCCGCGCGTGGACTCGATATCGAAGATATCTCACACGTCTTCAACTATCATCTGCCCGATGATGCTGAGGTGTATATTCATCGCATTGGTCGCACGGGTCGTGCCGGCAAAACGGGTATTGCTATTACTTTACTTTCACCCAAAGAGAAACGCCGCTTGCGCGAAGTGGAAGCGCTCACGAAACAACCCATTACCAAAATGGAAATCCCCACACCAGCGGATATCGTCCGGCATCGAGAAAATCAGGTGATCGAGAACATGAAAATCTGGCTGGGCCGCGGGCGCTATAAGCGTGAACTCGAAATGGTCAATGAGCTGATCGCGGCGGGACATGATCCGCTAAACATTGCCGCGGCGGCGCTCAAGATTGCCCGTGCCGATGAGAAACAAAGACCGATTGCCGAGATCAGCGAAGTGAAGGATGAGCGTCGCAGAACTGAAAGCTCCGAACGCGGCGGCCGGCGAGAAACGTTCGGGCGGCGCGACGGGTCTGGGCGCGGCGGCAAACAAAGGCTGAAGGGCGATACGTCGCATGAGGCGGGCATGGTCCGCATGAAATTGAACAAAGGTAAGATGCACGGCATCCGCCCGAGTGACATCGTCGGCACGATTGCCTTTCACGCCAACATTCCGGGTTATACCATTGGCAAGATCCGCATCGAAGAGAAAGTCACGTTTGTAGATATCCCCGAAGATGTGGTGGAACAGGTGTTGAAGCAGAACGGTAATTACCGCATCGGCAAAGAAAAGTTCGCGCTGAGCAAGGTTCAATAATATTGATTTCCTGTGTGGGCGGCTTGAGCATATTCGTGGTTTTGTTGACTCTTATTCGATTTCGCCTAAAATTGAATCAATAACCATCAAAGGAGGCTCTCATGACAACCAAACTTACCTGGTACGGACATGCCACACTTGGACTTGAAACAGGCGGATACAAGATCATTGTCGACCCCTTCTTTAGCGGAAATCCTGCCGCTTCCATCTCAGCCGATGCAGTGGAGGCGGACTTCATCCTTGTCAGCCACGGACACGGCGACCACGTGGGCGATGGCGTCGCGATCGCCAAGCGCACCGGCGCCACAGTCATTAGCGTCAACGAAATTGCGGTTTGGTTTGGGAATCAGGATGTGAAATCACATGGTCAGCATCTGGGTGGCGGATTCAAACATCCATTTGGTTATTTGAAATTGACATTGGCATTGCACGGCAGTGCCTTGCCCGATGGCTCGAATGGCGGCAATCCCTGTGGCTTTTTGCTCACCACCAACGACGGGCAGAAAATTTATCTCGCACAGGATACGGGTTTATTCGGTGATATGAAGTTGATCGGCGAAGAGGGTCTGGATTTGGCCGTCGTGCCTATTGGAGATAACTTTACGATGGGTCCCGTTGACGCGTTACGGGCAGTGAAGTTTTTGCAACCGAAGGTTGTGATTCCCATTCATTACAATACGTGGGATCTGATCGCTCAAGATGCAAACGCCTGGGCGGAGAGAGTGGGGAAGGAGACAGGCACAAAAGCCGTTGTGTTGAAGCCAGGGGAGAGTTATTCTTTATGATACTCAGCTCTCTTCGCTCTCTTCGGGGCTAAGCCCCGAAGAGAGCATCATTATTATGGCTCAAAAATTTCGAACTCATACACGCCCGTACCCGATTGCATTTCATTGCCCACGATAATTGTATATTCCCCATCCTGCTCAAGCGTGAATGGGCCCTGGTCGCCGCATTGTATGCAGGCGTTGAAAAGCTCGTTGCCGGCTTCATCTTCGAGGCGCCAATAAAGTTCCGGTAGACTCATATCTGCCAGATTTACCTGGATGGTTTGCCCGGCGGTCGCTGTGAAAGCATAAATATCCTGCGCGCCTGGTGTTTCGATCGAGCCCGCGCCGGGTCCCGGATTGTCCCGGCTGATGACATCGCCGATACTGATGTCAAACTCATCCGGCGGGGCAACTTGCCAGGCTTTGAAGGCGTATGTCCCGATGCCGTGACTATATTGACTGCCTACCGTGATCGTATACAAGCCGCCGCGCTCCAGCGCGATCAACCCGGGATCGCCGCATTGCAGGCAGGTATCGAAGAGCACATTTCCGGTCTCATCCTCCACACGCCAGCGAATCTCGTCGTTCGTCCTGGGCTGCTCCATGACCTGGAAATAAACATCCTGGCCTTGCTCCACAGTAAACGTATACAAATCATGCCAGCCGGGGTTTTCGATATAACCTGCGCCCGCACCGGGCACATCTCTTGAAATCTCCTCGTCCAGATTTATCTCGAATTCATCAGCAGGCGGCACATCCCAGAGTTTGAACTGATAGGCACCCGTGCCCGCACCGGCAGGGTCATTGTTGCCTACGGTGAGCGTATATTCCCCGCCGCGCTCGAGCGTGACCAAACCCGGATCGCCACATTGCATGCAGCTGGCGAAGATGTTAAAGCCCAGGGAATCTGTCATATAAACTTCCATATTGTCGGTGGTGGCAGGCGCTTCGATGATGTGGACATAGATTCTTTGACCGGGCTCTCCATCGAATTTATAAATATCCTTTGACCCCGGCGCTTCGATCAACCCCGCGCCTGATTCCGGTTCCCCATTCCCGATCTCATCCTCAATATCGATCTCGAACTCCTCTGCCGTCGCTTCGCCAGGTATGGACGGGATCACATTTCCGTTTTCCTCCCCGTTTTGATTGAACAGAGGGATTTTGTTCCAGTTGAATGCGATGAAGGCAATTCCTGCCACAACGAGTAGAAGAAATCCACCCACGAGGTAGCCAACAATCGGGCGCCTGGGTTTATCAGCTTTGGAGGCGGCCGCTGAAACCGGAGCGCCCTGACGGGCATCTGCGACAGATGTCTTTTGAGTCTGCATCGTCCCCGAATAGGGCAGTGCGGCCGGAGCAGAAGTGATCGCAGTGAGTTCGTCGAACTTTTCGGGTGCGGAGGCTTTTACATCCAGCGCCATCTTCCAGGCCGCTAAAAAGTCATTCACGGTGGCGAAGCGATCATCGGGATTTTTGGCGAGAGCCTTGAGGAGGACGCGTTCGATCGTTTCAGGAATATCAGGCTTCACGGAGGAAGGCAGCGGCAACGGATGCGTGACGTGCTTGAGGATGACGGCCAGCGGCGTATCGGCTGTATAAGGGACACGTCCGGTGACCATTTCATATAGGATAATGCCGAGGGAATAAATATCGGAACGCTGGTCAACCGTTTGGGCCTGCGCCTGTTCGGGGCTGATGTAGGCGGGCGTGCCCATAATCGCATCGGTTTGGGTGAGGCGGGGCGAGGCGCTTTCCAGAATCTTGGCGATGCCAAAATCGGTGAGGAAAAGGTTGCCGCGCGAATCGATCAGGGCATTGGCAGGCTTGAGATCACGGTGAACCACGCCCTGGCTGTGAGCATAACTCAGGGCATCGGCCAGTTGCGTGAAAAGCCGGTCAATTTCAGAGAGCGAAAGCGGACGACCATCCTGCATTTTGTCCTTGAGCGTTCCGGCGTCGAGAAGGCGCATGACGAAATAGGTGATACCTTCGCTTTCCCCGTAATCGAAGACCGGCAAAATATGGGCGTGTTCCAGCCGGGCGATGATGCGCGCCTCCTGCTGGAAGCGCTGCGTGAATTCCGGGCTCTGTGCAAGCTGGCCGGGCAGGACCTTGACCGCCACATTGCGATCCATGGCCGGCTGGTAGGCCTTGTAGACAGTTGCCATACCCCCCTGCCCGATCTGGTTGAGGATGCGATACGGTCCGAGCGTTTGCCCGGGTTGGAGTTGATCCATGCTGCGCTCCATTCAGGTTGAGCAGTTAAATTCGATTGAGAGATTCTACATCTGATTGGGTGTTAATTCAAATTGCAGTAACATTCCTGCCAGGCGCCGGCAGTATATCTTCGCTTGGATCGATGAGTCAAAAGGACCGACAGAATCCTGCCAGTCCTTTTGTTCGCTGCGCATTCTATATATATCAAATATCGAGTAACTCTATGGCGGCCAGATATCGTAGGCCGTAAAGTCCACCCAGACCAGATCGCGCGTGTTTGGAATCGCTGCAATGAGCGCGTTTCCAATCGTTCTGGGCGGATCGTTCAAACTGTTCCACCACGTTTTATCTGATTGATACCCGTATTGGAATCCAACCGGGGATGGCGCGAAGGTCTGGCCCCAGTTGGAAAATTCCGAGACCATGGCATTGAGCGAGCCGTGTCCCTGACTGTCGTCAACGAACACCAGGCCGGTCCGATAGGTGGGCGGCATTTTCTCGGTCAGCCAGTGCTTGACGAAGACCAGGTAATTCGCGTTATAGCTCCTGGTCTTGGTAACCCAGGCTTGCGCTTCAGCATCCGTGACGGGCTTGCCTGTCCTGGAAATATCTTTGCGGTACCATTCCACATCCACACCGAAGCCGAGGACGCTGGGATGATGGCCATATTGCTGCATGACCAGGTCGATCAGCATGGGCACATCACACGAGGCAGGCTCCACCTGCAGCCAGACCTTGATCCCATTCGCATCGAACGCGTCGAAGGTTGATTCGAAAAGATCCACGTCATCCCAGTTGACGTTGGGCCACATGCCTGTGGCAGGTTGCGGGAAGTGGGCCCAACACTTGCCGCGCCCGCCGCCTCCAGACACTTCGACCACGACTGCAATTTGCTCGCCGACCGAGCCGGGGAAGCGTGCAGCCATTGAGTTGATCGAACGAACCCACCATGTGGGAGGCGGGAAGGGTGAGATACCGTAGTTGGACGCTCTCAATCCGGCGCGCAGCCCGGGGGGAATCGGTGGGGGCGTAGGAGAGGGTCCTGTGGGAGTGGGTGGGGGTGGTTTTGCAGCATCTACGATTGGGGTATTGCCCAGGTTGAACGTAAACAGCAGCAGGAGAATACCCACGAGACTGATTACAAGACGAGTTGATCTTGGCATAGTATGTTCCTCCGGAATACTTATAAAACTTCCATTTCACGATACGAACGCACAGCCTCGATTGTTGGCAGCTGGTAATCCCCTGGCTACTTTTAAATGTCAACCCCATCCTTCAAGTATAGTGAAGATGTTTTCGAATTACAAGCCTGACCTTTGGGCCTTACCAGTTCAACCATTGCACCAGTACATAGGCAATGTTCTTCATCACGATCTTCAAGTTCACATCAAACACGACCGGCGCCTCGTGATTTGCTGTATCGGTCGCGCCGCGCAATTCCAAATATGGGACCTCGCTGAACGCGCAGGCCCGCGCGCCGCCGACTCCCTCCCAGGCAACGGCCAGGGCGGTGTGTAATTCTCGCAACTCCCGGCCGCGCTCGACTTCAATAACGTCCTCATCGCCGCCAGCCATGATCCCGAAGTGGACACTGAAATCAGCCTCGGGCAATTTCAACGCTTTGAGCTGCTCAATACTTTTTGCATCACCGTGAAATTGCGGCTTGGGTTTGACGGAAAATTTGTTGTTGAAATCATGCTCGATCGTTGTTATTGCCACGATCAAATCGCCTATCTTGACTTCGGGAGCCAGTGCACCTGCCGCGCCTGCGCAGATGACCAGGTCAAACCGGGCGTGATCCAATAGATACTGAGTCTGAATGCCAAACTGGGTTTTGCCATGTCCTCCGCGGGCAAGAGTGACGTT
>OELG01001056.1_pt1 | contig 14899 bp, 13 predicted proteins | sample 1503541 | NCBI WGS metagenome assembly OELG01 (sample SAMEA104379617, study PRJEB20068) | metagenome | biome: 1000743; feature: 77; material: 1998 | place: USA | collected 2012 | depth 25 m | reverse complement strand
TATATCCTCCGCGCTGAGCGGAGCGCCCTTCGACTGCGGGCGTCGCAACCTGCGCTCTGCCCTCCGCTCAGGACGGAAATAACTCTGGGATGGAGCGCAGTCGAAGCGCAAGTTCCAAAATAATAGGCGCTCCCCGGCACTTGCGCCCGGGGCAAGTGTCGACTACAGGCTTCGCATTCGCTCAGCCTTCCGCTCAGCGCAGAAAGTTTATTCATACCTCACCCTCGGATCGAGATAGGCATACAAGATATCTGCGATCAGGTTGCAGAGGATGATGAACCCCGCACCGATGATGAGGACTGCCATCAGCAGTGGATAGTCACGCTCGACGGCGGCCTGGTAATAGAGGCGTCCCATGCCGGGCCAGGCGAAGATGGTTTCGATGAGGACGGCTCCGGTGAAGATATAAGGCAGATCGAGCGCGATGAGAGTGACAATGGGAATCAGCGCATTGCGAAGGGCATGTCGAAGCACGACGCGGCGTTCGCTGAGTCCGCGGGCGCGGGCAGAGCGAAGATAATTGAGTGGGAGGATTTCGAGCAGGCTTGAGCGGAGGAAACGCGAATACCAGGCGATCCAGCCCAGGGCACCGGTCAGAACCGGGAGAACCAGATGGGAGAGTCGGTCCGAGAGGGAAAATCCGCTGCCGAGGGAGGACATGCCTCCAGACGGTAAAAGGGGTTCTCCTGTCCATGGATTTTTTAGCCAGGCGTAAAAGATCAGAATGAGTAGCAAGCCCAGCCAGAACTCCGGGATGGCCTGGCCCGCAAAAGAAAATGTCGTCGCGAAGAAGTCGAAGAATGAGTATTGTTTGAGGGCGGAATAGATTCCGAGTGGAATCGCGATGGCAATCGCCGTGAACATGGTGATGCCCATCAGCGTGATGGTATTGGGCAGCCGCAAACCGATCTCCTGGAGGACGGGTTCGCGCGTGCGATAGGAAAAACCAAAGTCGCCGCGCAGGATGCCTTTGCGCGTGCCAGGTTCATCCGCAACGCCGTCGCCATCTGAATCGATTTGAATCCAGTCATTACCCGCCAGCCAGTAGATGTATTGAATCGGGAGCGGTTGATCGAGACCGAATTGTCGTTTCAGGATCGCGATTTTTTCCGAACGAATGCGCCGACCGCCGTATGCGGAGAGCGGTCCGCCGGGCGCGAGATTCACCAGTATAAAGAGAAGGATACTGAGCAGGAAGAGCAAGGCGACGGTCTGTATGAGGCGGCGGAGGATATAGGTGGCCATTAGTCGTTCGTCATTGCGAGGAGCCTTTAGGCGACGACACCGGCACTCCCGGATTTTGTCCCAAAGGGACAAATCGCACTTGCGCCCGGGGCAAGTATGCGTCCGGTGCAAGTGAGCAATCCCCAGCGTCGACGGAGATTGCTTCGTCAGGCTTCGCCTTCCTCGCAATGACATTAAATTATTTTATCTTCCATTCCGCGATGTTCCAGGTCACGAGGTCATTGACGGATGACTGCACACCTTCGATGCGCGTGGAGTAGGCATCGGCATTTGGCACGGTGAACAAGTGAATGATCGGCACTTCTTCGTTGATGAAATCACCAATCGCACAGAAGGTATCCTTGCGGTTCTGTTCATCGAGCGTATAAGTTTCATCGATCAGCGCGTCCACCACAGGGTTATCCCAGCGCGTGATATTCCAGCCGGCGCCCGGTTCGATGGCTTCCTCTGAGTAGGTTTCCCAGACATAATCGGTCGGGTCTACACCAGCGTAGCCATCATCCCAAAGATCAATATCGAAGTTCCCGCTTTGCTCGATGCCGCCGTTCTCCGCGAGATCCCACAGCACACTGCCTTCCACCACGTTGATGTTCATTTTGATACCGATATTGCCGAGCATTTCAGCGATCAACTGTTGGGTGAGCTCGAGCGGCTCGCCAAATTCGGCGTAGGTGATGAATTCCATTTCCATTTTGTAGCCTTCGGCCGCGCCGGTGGCGCAGCCATGGCATTCCCGAATGCCGTCACTGTCGCTGTCCGTCCAGCCTGCTTGTTCCAACATCGTTTTGGCTGCTTCCGGATCAAAGGTGGGACGCGGCAATTCACACTGATACGGCTGGCGGAAGAATTCCGTCCAGGTGGGGTTGGCCAAGCCGTGAAAGACGTCGTTGTTGATCGTATCCACGTCCACTGCCATGCGGATGGCCTGACGGACGTTCACATCCGAAAGGATCGGGTGCGGAGTGGCGGCCGCGTCTGTCGTCCCTTTGGCGGCTTCGTTCATGAACATGCGCATGACCCAGCGATCCATGGGACTGAAACTGACACTGGCCTTCTCGGCACCTTTGAGGTCATTGGCTGTGTTGACATTGATCCACATATCGATATCTGCGTCACCCTTAAGCATCATTGTCTTGCGGACTGCATCATCGGGCACGATCTGAACGATGACCTGAGCGACATCTGGTTTTCCAGCCTGATAAAACTTCTCGTTCCTTTTGAACGTCATGTGATCGCCCTCGACCCATTCCTCCAGAACAAACGGTCCGTCGCTCAAGGGCTTGCGTCCGCAATCCCAGGAGACAAAGCCCTGGGTTGTATCACAGAAATGCGCGGGCCAGATCGCCACCTGCTCACCGCCAAACTGTGTGAGGTAACCCGGATAGATCGTGTTGTAATTTACAGTGAAGGAATACTGATCGATTTTTTCAACCGAGTCAATATAGTCGCTGCCGGGAATCCATGAGCCGGTATCGGGGTTGGAGATCGCCTCCCAGGTAAACAATACATCGTCTGCCGTAACGGGTTTCCCGTCCTGCCACTGAACGTCGTCGCGCATTTTCCACGTTACAGACATGGTGCCCGCATCTTCATTCACGGATACGCCGCCGTTTTCAATGGTGGGCAGCTCCGTCGCGAGTTCGGGGAAAATATTCCCGTTGGGGTCGATATCGGTCAGGCCGAGCAGGACCAGCTCCATCACGAGGGCATCGTATCCCGTATCCGCCACCATGGGGTTGAAGGACGGCGGGTCCTCTGGAATCACGATCGTGATGTTCTTGTCTGCTGTCGCGGCGGCTGGTTGCTCGCCTGAATCATTGTTGTTCGATGTCGAGGAGGGTTGGGAGCCCCCACAGGCTGTGAATATGAGACTTACGATGGTGATCAGGATCAGAAAGAACAACGAACGCGTTTTAGTGAACATTGGTCCTCCAGAAAGTTTTTTTCCTTCCACGAGGGAGTATTATTGCACGTTTTGCGCTTGATGTTAAGGCTTTTCTGTGATGACTTTTCGCTCAATGTGTGTAAAATAGCTGTATATGACTCAGTCTGTAATCAAACAGACTGACGGAAATCCAGCAAATTTAAATGTAGAATTGCGATAAAGGAAATTATGTTTCTCTTTCAACAACCTTCGCCTACCCGATATGACCTTCGTTTCAGCGTGTTGGGGATTCCGGTGCGGGTCCATCCGCTGTTTTGGTTGATCACGTTGCTCCTCGGCTCCGCGGGCGATCTCCTCCTTATTCCCATTTGGGTGATTGTGGTTTTTGTTTCGATCCTGGTTCACGAGTTGGGCCATGCCCTGGCCTTCCGACGATTTGGCCAGCGCTCCCACATTGTGCTGCACATGGCAGGTGGATTGACGATTCCCGAATCTGTTTCGTGGGGCAGCGGTTGGGCAAACGTCGCGTTATCGCCGTGGCAGGAAATCTTCATCTCGATCGCCGGTCCGGGCGCTGGCTTCTTATTTGCCGGGCTTTTGATCCTGATCATTACCATCACCGGTGGCTCCGTTCAGCCCAGCTGGCTGTTTGGATTGATTCCCTTACCGGTCCATGCGACGATGTCTTTTGGCGGTCCGTACGTGAGCGTGCTCGCTACGCTATTCCTGTGGGTGAATATCTTCTGGGGCCTAATCAATCTTATGCCGGTGCAGCCGCTGGATGGTGGGAATGTTGCGCGCAACCTTTTTATTCACTACGATCCGTTGGACGGTCTGCGTAAATCGCTTTGGCTTTCAGCGATCACCGGAGTCTTGCTTGCGATCATCGGTTTATTTGCCTTTCGCAGTCTTTTCATGGCATTGTTATTCGGGTTGCTGGCGTTTCAAAGTTATCAGGCGGTCCAGGGTCGATACGGCGGCCGGTTCTAGATGAAAATTCACGGCTTCAATTTCTAGACAATCTGGTTGGGCCGTGATAAACTTTCGCCCGCAAACATTGGCGCACTCGTCAGAGTGCGCCTTTTACTGCGAATATGTTCTGTCATTGCTGCCGTCATGACGTGAGGAAATACATGGATATTCTGCTTACCGGCTCAGTTGCATACGATTATCTGATGACTTTCCCTGGTCATTTCAGGGAACACATTCTTCCCGAACGATTGGAATCGATCAGCCTTTCGTTCTTGGTGGATGGCATGACGAAACAGCGCGGCGGCATCGCGCCCAACATTGCGTATTCCATGGCATTGCTTGGAGAACATCCCCGTGTGATGGCAACCGTGGGTGAAGATTTTTCAGATTATCGGAACTGGCTCGAATCAAAAGGAGTGGATACTTCGTTAATGCAAGTGATTCCCGGCGAATTCACCGCTTCTTTCTTCGCGACGACTGATCGGATCTCTGCGCAAATTGCCTCTTTCTACCCCGGAGCAATGGCCCACTCGGCGCTGCAATCGATCACGGACCTGGACCAGAGGCCTGATCTGGTGATCGTTTCCCCCAGCGCACCGGAAGCCATGATGAAGTTCCCAGCCGAATGCAGAGCGTTGGGGATTCCCTATCTGTATGATCCCAGTCAGCAAGTGCTGCGTCTGGAAGGCCACGAACTGTCGCGTGATATGGAGGGGGCGCAGTTCCTGTTTTGCAATGATTACGAGTTCGGATTGATCTCAAAGAAGACGAGTTGGAGTCTCGATCAGATCCTGGATCACGTCAAAGTGTTGGTGATCACGCGCGGCAAGGACGGCGCGGATTTATACCTGGGCGGCGACTCGGTCCACATCCCGACGGTTCCGGAAGATGAAATTGTCGACCCCACAGGTGTCGGTGACGCATTTCGGGGTGGATTTTTGGCAGGTTACTCACGCGGCTTCGACTGGAAGTTGTGCGGCGAGATCGGTTCGCTGGCTGCGGTCTACTGCCTTGAACAACGTGGACCACAGAGTCATGGTTATACCAGGAAGGAATTCGTCGAACGTTTTCGAAGGCATTTTGATGATGGTGGCAAGCTGGATCAACTTTTGTAATCTTAGTATTTCGGTGGTCGAATAGTCCTGTGCTGTCGCTCAGGACTACTCGACCACCGAGCAGGAAATTAATAAAGGAGCAATAATGAGCAATTACGATATCAAAGACATCAACCAGGCTGAAGGCGGACGCCGCCGGATTGACTGGGCGGAACGCGAGATGCCCGTCTTGCGTTCGATCCGCGAACGGTTCAAGGAAGAGAAACCGCTCAAGGGTCTGCGTGTTTCGGCCTGTCTGCATGTGACTACCGAGACTGCCAACCTGATGCGCACGTTACAGGAGGGCGGCGCGGACATTGTCCTGACGGCGTCGAATCCGCTTTCCACGCAGGACGATGTCGCGGCGGCGTTGGTGAATCAATATGAGATTCCCACGTATGCGATCAAGGGCGAAGACAACGTCACATACTACAAACACATCCGCGCGGCGCTCGAACATAAGCCACACATGACCATGGACGATGGTGCGGACCTGGTCTCATCGCTGTTCTTCATCGAGATGGGACGCTTTGAAAAACTTGAGCCATCCCTTTCGAGTTGGGCACGCGGACTCTCCGATGAGGAGCGCCGTGAACTGCTCAAAGGTGTGATCGGTGGTACCGAAGAAACAACCACCGGAGTTATTCGCCTCAAGGCAATGGAAGCCGACAAGGTCTTGAAATTCCCGGTGATTGCAGTGAACGACGCGTTGACGAAACATCTCTTCGATAATCGTTATGGCACCGGTCAGTCCACGGTGGATGGCATCATTCGTGCAACCAACGTCTTGCTGGCTGGCAAGAATTTCATTGTGGCTGGTTATGGTTGGTGTGGACGCGGTCTCGCATCCCGCGCACGTGGCATGGGTGCCCAGGTGATCGTTACTGAAACTGACCCAATGAAGGCCCTGGAAGCAGTAATGGATGGTTATCAGGTAATGTCAATGATAGAGGCTGCCAAGATCGGTGACATCTTCTGCACGGTCACTGGCGACATCAACGTAATTGACGACCATCATTTCACGGTTATGAAAGATGGCGCGATTGTGGCGAACTCTGGTCACTTCAATGTGGAAATCAACATCCCCGCGTTGGAGAAGATGAGCGTTGGCGCCCCCAATCGCGTCCGCCCGTTTGTGGATCAATACACCACCAAAGACGGACGCAAGATCAACATACTTGGTGAGGGCCGCTTGATCAATCTCGCCTCTGCCGAAGGGCATCCCGCCTCCGTGATGGACATGTCTTTCGCCAATCAGGCTCTCTCCGCTGAATACATGGCGAAGAATGCGGACACGTTGGAGAAGAAGATCTACTCCGTGCCCGTTGACATTGATAAGGAAATCGCCCGCCTCAAGCTTTCAGCGATGGGTGTGAAGATTGATACGCTCACCGCCGAGCAGACCCACTACTTGAATTCGTGGGAAGAAGGCACGTAGTTCGATTTTTGATTGACGATTTCAGATTGAGCCTCATGGATGAAGTGTCCGCGAGGCTTTTTTATTTTTGTTTACAGATTCTATAATGATGGTTTCGAGCACGTTGCCTTTGTATCGTTGATCTCGTATTGTTTTCGCTCTTAATTCGTGAAGTCGCGTGTCAGGCAGGGGCAAATTGCCCAATCGGATCAACATCGAAGGATCAGTTTAGAAAGAGGCGAGGGCCTTCTCTCGATCTGTAAAGGCCTCAATATACCGGTCGAATCCGCCCATTTGAAAGACGCCATGGACATTATCCGATAAATTGAGCAATTTCAGGTGAGGTGATTTATAGGTTCCCACCCTGGCAGCTTTTTCCATTTGTTCTTCACTTACATTTTCTTCGGGATGAACTGCGCGCAAGTCCTTGAAGATCGTATAAATGGCACGCAAGCCGGCACTGCTGACATAAGGTACGTGAGCAAGGTCGATCAGCATATACCGCGCGCCCTCATTTATCAGTTTTTGGGCCCGGGAGAGGAAGTCATCGTACGTGAAAGAATCGATATCGCCTTCAACCTGAAGGATGGTGACTGAGACTCGGGCTTGTTCCGTTGAAATCTTGATATCCATTTTGTTCCTCCTTGATTTGCTCGCTTATTCAAAACTTTAGAGCAAGATAGGGTAGCCTGTGCGGCTCCCCGCACTGCGAGCATCGAATTGTCTGAGAAGCTGAAACTTGACAGCTCCTTTCACCAATAATCATATCACGGCTGCGAGCATGTTGGCTTTGTATCATTGATTTCATATTGTTTTCGTTCATCAGCATCGAAATCCCGAAGCAATCTCAACATTTGCAGTAAGACTTGGAAGTAACAGGAGATTGCTTCGTCGGGCTCCTTCGACTGCGCTCGACGAGCACTCGCTCCGCTCACACCGTCCCGAAGGCGGCACTTGCACCGTGCGTGAATTGCTAAGCAAATCATACGGTGTGTCCCTTCGGGAGGACGCCCTCCTCGCAACGACAGGAGCGAAGTTAAAATTTAAGTAGTTCGTTTCATGCTGTAAAGGTAGATTAACAAGGCCCCCACGATCAAAGTGGGGAGCACGATCAACCCCGCTTCGGGGCCGAACGCGCCGCCGGTCCACATTTCCGGGCCCGTTACATCGATTCTTGTCAGCCTGTACGTATCCAGGCCGGAGACGGGGAATCCAAACCCCACGCCTTCAAAGAAGTTCCATCCGATGTGCAGGCCGATCGAGAGCCAGAGCTGCCGGGTGCGCACGTATGCGTATGCAAGAAAGATTCCCGCAAAGAATATACCGGCCGTGCTTACCCAGGTCGCGCCGGGGTTGCCAAGATGCAGTATGCCAAACACTGCCGCAGAAATGATGACACCCCAGAACAAGTTAAGCCCGCTGGCAATTGTTTGCAGGTGGTAGCCGCGTGAGAGCAATTCTTCATTCCAACCCACGAAAATAAAAACAACAAAGAAAAGCAGAACATTCGTAATCACGGTACTGAGGGGATCAACCTCCCAGGCAAAGCCGTTGAAGGTCAGCCAGCCGAGCGCCAGCATCACAATGAAAATAAGTCCCATCAGGACGAACGTAATCCCGATCCCAGCCAGGATATCCTTGCCGCTCCATGGGTCCAGTTTCAAGCCCAGGCTTTCAAAAGACCTTTTATCCAGCCAGCGACGGGCAATATACACGGAGCCAGTAATTGCAATCAGATTCAGGATTTGATTCAAGATGGTTGTAGCGGATCCGCCCGTGTTGAGAAGAAGACCTATCGAAGAAACGACAATCCCAAGCACAAACAATAACAGGGTTTGAATTAACAGCCGCCATCCCGCACGCAAACGCGGCTCGTCGGGTGTAACGAAAATCCGGGCGAAAATATTTCTTTCCGGGCGAGGTGTGAGGTCCTGTGACATTATGCAGCTCCTTTTAGATAGATTCCGGTTGGGTCAAGTTCTTCGCGCAGAATCCGCAGCTCGTTTTCTGTGACCAACTCTGTAGTCTTCAATTCCTGGGCAATCTTCAAATCCCAACCTGTATTTGCCTTGGCTTCCTCCATCGTTTTTCCGGGATGCAGAGCCGTGAGAATCATTTCGCCCGTTTCATCGGGCTCCAGTATGCCGATGTCGGTGACGACGGCCAGCATCCCGCGGCCGCGCAGGCCGGCCCTTTCGCGGTCGCCGCGTCCGTTGATGAAGCCGGCCGAGGTCATGAATTCGACCTTTTCAGGGAAACGTCGCTTTTGATGTGGGGTCATGATATAACAGCGGTTGGCCCAGGCCGCGATCTCCTGCGAGCCGCCCGAGCCAGGCAAACGCACTTTCGGGTGGTCATAGCCGCCAATGATGGTGGCATTGATGTTGCCGTATTTGTCGATCTGTGCACCGCCCATGAAGCCCACGTCCACGTTGCCGCGCTGGAGATAGTTCGCAAAAATATCGTACATGCTCACAACGGATAAAGATCCACTGACAAGAGTTGGGTCGCCAATGGAAAGGGGCAGGCGCGCTGGCTCCGCGCCGATCACGCCGGCTTCATAGATCATCACAAGGTTCGGCGCATGAGTCCGTTTTGCAAGATTACACGCAAGGTTCGGCTGACCAACGCCGACAAACACGACGTCAGCGTCTCGCAACAAACGTGCGGCGTTGATGATCATCAATTCAGCAGATGAATATTTGATTTCATTCATAAAACATCATATTCCTCCACGCTCCTTCGCGGCTAAGCCCAGAATGGAGCAAAATATTCATAGATCTTTCAAAAAAGATTGTATGATTTCAAAAACTTCGTGCGGACGTTCCAACGGCAGGAGGTGCGTGGACTTTTCCAACGTTTCGATCTTCGCCCGCGGCTGCTTCTGTTTCACGAGCCTTGCCGCGCCTTCGAGAAATGTATCCGATTCCGCGCCGCGAATGAAGAGAGTCGGCACGTTGAGTCCAGGCAGATCGCGCCAGATGTCGAAGTCACGCAAACCAGTGCGATAGATCTGGGCTTCCCATTCCGGGGAAAAGATCAATTCGTAGCCCCCGTTGGCTCCGGGTTTGGTCATGCCTTCGATGTACGTGCGTAAATTCTCATCGCTCATATACCGAAAGATGTTCCGGTTGCGATAGCCGCGAAAGACAGTCTCCAGATCATCAAAAGTCCGCCGTCGTTTTTTGGCGCCGGCAATCAGCGGATGGATTCTGTCTCCCAGCCCGATCGCGCGAAAGAGATGCCACAAAAAGAGTCGGCGCGGCACAAATAGGACGGGGTCAATCAATACCAGCGCCTTGAACTGACTCGGGTCGTGCAACGCCGCGCGCAGCGTGACAATTGCTCCGATCGAGTGACCAACTCCGGTTACAGGATTCGACTGTGACGCTTCGTTCCCGAAGGGTGTCTGGACTGTAGCGAGCGGGGACGAAGCGAGAAAGGAGCGCAGGTCTTCCGATAGCGGATGCCAACTGTGCAGATGCTCTGGTTTCGAGTCCTGCCAGAGCGGGCGGAGCAACATTCCAAAGACGTGATATTCTGTTTTCAAAAGTTCCAACAACGGTTTGTAACAATCGGGTGGGTAACCGTTGGCATGGAGAAAATGTAATGACTGGCCCGTGCTGCCAAGCTGAAAACTTTTCATCCGCTAATCTACGCCTATCTTCGCTAATCAGGTTCAATTGGTTTGGGGTCGTTAATACGCGTCGAGCGCGGTGGAAATATTGCCCTTTGGGCGCTCAAAGATTTTTGTCCCGTGAAAGCCATACGTTTCCACTCTAAATTATTGTATGCTCCAAAGTTGATGAGCACTCCGACAGGCATGCCGGTTGCCTTCAAATAATTGAGCAGTTGGGCCTCTTCGCGGGTTGTGAGCCCCTCCATGGCTTTGATTTCCACGATGACTTTCTCATAACAAATAAAATCTGGTTTGAAGAAGTTTTTCAGCTTTTGTCCCTTATAGCGGATAAAAATGTCGTTTTGTGGGTCGTTAGGGATATTGCGACTCTGGACTTCGATCTCCAATGCTTCCTGATAGATTGCCTCACTAAAGCCTGGCCCTAAATGATTATAAACATCCATAGCTGCGCCGATGATCGCATAAACCTCGTTTTTCAACAACAATTCTGCCATGATTACTCCATTAAGTTTGAAATGATCAACTATTAAAAAGATTAGCGCCGATTAGCGAAGATTGGCGGACAGCGGGTCAATACTTCCCATAATTGATTGGCTGGCTCATTTGCTCAGGCACTTCAAGCCGCTTGTGTGTTTCGGCTCCAAGCCTGGACCAGTATTGGTCGCGGTCTTTCACGCCATAGACCCACTCATCGAGATACTGTTTCACGCTTTCCGACGATTCGCTGATCTTATCCCACGCGAGATAAAACTCGTTGTCACGGTCATAATATCCCTGTGCGTAACTGGGATGGCACGCAAACGGCACCTGACATACAGCGCTGACCACGATACCCGGAATCATCGTGCGGTTCGGGTCGGAGCGGATGACGGATTCGTCCACAATTTCCTCTGCCGTGAGGATGACTTTTTTCGCGGCGAAAGCAGCCTCCTTTTGCTCACCGATGATGCCCCATAAATGCGCGTTGCCGTTCGCATCCGCGCGCTGTACGTGGACAATGGCGACATCCGGATTGAGCGCCGGCACAACGATGACATCCTTGCCGCCGTACGGATCCGCAATGCGCTTGATGTTTGGGTTTGCCTTTTCGAGATCGGCCGCGCCCGTCTGGTTCATGGGGAGAAATGGCAGGCCTGAGGCGCCGGCCTGCAGACGGGTGATCATGCCGAAGTGTGAATATTCCTCCCATTCCAGTTTGCCCTGCTCGATGGCCGAACGCACGATCCGAAGTGACCCAACGCCAGGGTTACCCATGTACGAGAAGATCACTTTCCGCGCGCAGCCGGCTGCCATCATTTGATCGTAGATCAAATCTGGCGTGGCCCGGGCGAGGGTGAGATTCTTTTTGCCCTGTCTGATCATCTCATGCCCCGCGGCGAATGGGATGAGGTGGGTGAAACCTGCCGCGTAAATCGTATCGCCATCGTTGACGTATTTTGCGATGGCTTCTGAAAGCGACGTCAGTCTGGTCATTTCTTTTTCTCTTCTTTGGGTTTTCTTTTCAGCCGCTGCAGGATACTGAACCTGCCGCTGGGCGGCCTGGGTGGTCTCTTGAATCGTGACTGGAAGATAAGGCCCAGACTCAAAAGAATCGTTCCCCAGCAAAAATAACTCAGGCGCGGGGTATCCGCGGCATCGGACAGCATAAAGAAGATCATTAAGCCGATGCCCACCAGGACAAAAAAAGTCCCTACACGGGCGACAAATTCGGGTCGGCCAGGGGGTGGAGAAGCGCCCATATTTTCAAATGGTGGTCGAGTAGCGAAGCGTATCGAGACCACAGTGTGAGATAGATACCAAGCTCTATGTTTTATCCAACAGGTTGGTCTCGGTACGGACGAGAAATGCATTCGTCCTACTCGACCAACGGAGATTTTCTCGCTGAAAATAATGTCCGCTTGAATGGATAAAAGACGGGGCTATCAGGCATGGCGGCGCGCATTTTCTCGCGAATGGCGGTTACGAAATCTTCCTTATATTTTCCGAGTCTTTCAAAATAGGGGACGAGCGCCGTACCTGAAATCCATTCTACCACTGCGTCTGAGTCCTCCAAAACGTGAGGATAGACTTTCTCATAGACGATGATGTCTTCTGCGCCGCGCTGAAAGAAGAGGCGCGCATAATCCTCAATGGCAAGCACGGGCGCGTAACGTTGAAAACCGTTCAGGATGAATTTGAACATCTCTTCATTGGCCGTCTCGCGGTAGATCTGGTGGGAGATGTGGTTGTGATTCGATGGAACCTGTGCGGCAATCTGCCCGCCGGGCCTGAGATGATCATAAAGATAGGGAATCAGCTCCGCGTGATTTTCGCTCCAGTGCAACGCCGCGTTGCTGAAGATGAGATCCCAGTCACCTGTCAGCGTGGCCTGGTCTCCTTGTTCAAAGACCAGGCCCGGGCGGGCATAAGAATTGGCCCGCGCAGCGTCCAGCATTTCCGGAGACGTGTCGAGACCAGTCACTTCACTATCTGGCAGTTTGGCCGCAAGTTGACGGGTTAGTTCGCCGGTGCCGCATCCCAGGTCAACGACCTTGAGATTCGGTCGGACAACGAGAAGCGCCATCAGATCATAAAAAGGCGCGGCACGTTCGGATTGGAATTTGTTATAGAGGCCAGGATTCCAGGGCATTTGCTGATCCTGTCATTGTCCCTTCGGGACGGAGCGAAGCAATCTCAAGTGACGACTATAAATTTAATTGCATAGTTATTTTGAGATTGCTTCACGCCTCCGGCGTTCGCAATGACATTAATTACAAAAGCCCTCCCTTTTCAGGAAGGGCTATGATGCTACTTGCGGGCTTTCTTCTTCGCTGATTTTTTCGCAGCCTTCTTGGCGGGCTTCCCTTTCAGGGATGATGTCTTCGTTGCTACACCGCCGTTGGCCTTGGCGGGCTTGATGAGGGTGCGGATCTGTTCGTGCATGTACAGCTGCACGTAATAATATCCGCCGCCATTCTTTCCGGTCGCGCCCGAACCTTTCCAGCCGCCGAAGGGCTGGAAGCCCGGCCATGCGCCGGTGGTCGCGCCCTGCGGACGATTGGCATAAGTAACACCCGCTTCGATGTTGTCGAAGAACCAGTCGGTTTCCTTCGGCGAGCCGTAAAAACCTGCGGTTAGACCATAGTTCACGCTATTGGCGATCTTCATGGCTTCATCGAGATTGCTGACCTTGCCGATGGTTGTGATGGGTAGGAACATTTCATACTGCCACAGGCGATGTTCGACCGGTAAGTCAGTGACGAGAGTTGGTTCGCAGAAGTAGCCCTTATCGTACGTGCCGCCGGTCTTTACATGCCCACCGGTAACAAATTGGCCGCCCGCGCCGTGAATCTCTTCGGTGAAGTTTTTGAAATCATTGTAGGAACTCTTGTTGATGACTGGACCCAGATACGTATTGCGTTCGGTGGGGTCGCCGATGACGAGTTTATTCGTTTTCTCTTTGAGTCGGGCAACCAGTTCATCATAGACTGGCTCCTCGACCAGCACGCGCGAGGCGGCGGAGCATTTCTGCCCCTGCAGACCAAACGCCGAGCGCATGATTCCGGTTGAGGCGTCTTCGAGATTCGCATTGCGTGAGACAATGGCAGGGTTTTTGCCGCCAAGTTCCAGGACCATGGGGCGAACATAGTTGCGGTTGGCAAAGTCGCGATACATGTTCATGCCGACGTCGAAGGAGCCGGTGAAGGTGGCGCCGTCTACGTCGGGGTTCTCGACGAGTGCCTGACCCAGCGTGGAGCCGGGGCCCGTGACGAAGTTCATCACGCCATCGGGAATGCCCGCGTCGCGCAAGCAATCAGCGTAGAGGCGGACGATCCAGGCCGTGTCCGTAGCCGGCTTGATAACGATCGTGTTTCCAGCCACGAGCGCGGCTCCGGCCGGGCCACCTGTCAACGCGAAGGGAAAGTTGAACGGCGATACAACCAGCCAGACGCCGTAAGGACGCAAAACAGAGATGTTTGTTGAATCGTATCCAACGAGCGGATCCTTGCCCATCGATTTGACGAAACCGTCATTCTCTTCCACCATTTGAGCCGACCAATACATCAGGTCCGCAGTCTCCTGCACGTCGCCAAGCGATTCCATGCGGTTCTTGCCGACCTCCAATGCCATGGCCGCGCCGAGCTCGAAAATGCGCTTCTCGATCAACGCCGAGGCCTTGCGCACCAGCTTGACGCGGGTTTGCCACGGGGTGTGGCTCCACCTGGGGAATGCCTTGCGGGCAGCCTCGATCGCCATCCTGGCGTGCGTCGCGTTGCCTTTCTGCATCACCGCCAGCTTCCAATCCGTGTTGACGGGGGAGTAATCGTCGAACTTTTCGTCCGCGTATACATCCTTGCCGCCGATGATCATGCTGTATTCCTTGCCGAGATTCGACTTCAGTTTAGAAACCGCCTTGTCGAAACCTTTGTGCAGGTCTTCGGGCGGATTGAACATTGTGGCATAGGTAAGTTTGAAACCAGCCATGCTTCCTCCTGAAAATAGTTGAATAGTTGGGTAGTTCTGTCGTTCGGTAATCAATCGTCTGATGGTTGCAAGTGTGCAATGATGAAACGATCGGACCGTTGAACTGAACACAGTATAGTCCAGATTTTGCAAGAGTCAAAGTGACGAATTTCCTCCGGCCTGGCTTGAGCAAAGTCCGGATT
>OELG01000186.1_pt1 | contig 15196 bp, 14 predicted proteins | sample 1503541 | NCBI WGS metagenome assembly OELG01 (sample SAMEA104379617, study PRJEB20068) | metagenome | biome: 1000743; feature: 77; material: 1998 | place: USA | collected 2012 | depth 25 m | reverse complement strand
TGTATAAGAGACAGGCACAAGACAGTTCGAAATTGTCCTTCATCAATGATGCGTTCCCAGATCGGATTGGCTGGAAGGAAATTGTCGTCGCAGATCCGGATGGCCTTGCCTTACAAGGAGATTATGCGACAACCAGCCTGAGCAATCGCCTGACCAGCTATCCACAAGATTTGCTGACGAGTCCACTGGACCAGCGAGAAGTAGAGATTGAGATAACATCAAATGCGCTCTCTATGCAAAATGAAACGCCGGTAACTTCCGGACAAAATAATTCCGCGCTGCTCGACCGCAACGATCAGTTCACCCGCCTGATCCTGATGGATGAAATTACATGGCCCACACTAATGCTTGCATTGGCAATCTCGTTCATCTGGGGCGCCATGCACGCGTTGACTCCGGGTCACGGCAAGACGATCGTAGGCGCGTATCTCGTGGGCTCACGCGGGACGCTGAAACATGCGGTGTATCTGGGTCTGACCACAACCATCACCCACACGCTCGGTGTGTTTCTTTTGGGAATGATCACACTCTTTGCGGCAAGGTTCATTTTGCCAGAAAAGCTGTTCCCATGGATTAGCCTGGTCTCAGGTATGTTCGTCGTTGGAATTGGCCTCAATCTTTTTGCGAGTCGGCTTAAGACATCCGGCCTTCAGACTTGGGCAGCTAAACCAAAATCAGGTTTTGTGCAACCACGTCAATCCTTTGCGTCTGTTCTGGAACATTCACATGCAAATGGTTTCAGCCATTCGCACCGCCACGTCTTTTCGCAAACAATGGGAAATCACCACTCCCATTATTTTGACCATGGTAGTGAAAATCATCATCACTACCATGGAACTCGTCAGCATAGCCATGACGATCATCACGAGCACTCCCATACGCCGCCTGACTCGCTGAACTGGCGCAGTCTGTTGGCGCTCGGTGTCTCCGGCGGATTATTACCCTGTCCATCCGCGTTAGTGGTGTTGCTCGGAGCGATTGCTTTGAATCGAATCGGCTTCGGATTGGTCCTGGTTCTGGCCTTCAGTCTGGGCCTGGCCGGGACGCTGACCGCCATTGGCATGGTATTCATTTATGCCGGAAAACTCTTTGAACGTTTTCCGGGGCGCGGAAAAATCATCGGCATGTTGCCGGTGTTCAGTGCGTTATTTATTTCGTTGATAGGAGTTGGGATTGTGGTGAATGCGCTGGCAGAGATTGGGGTTGTTTAATTGCTAATGCTCTGGTCGGGGCTTAGCCCCGACCAGAACGTTTAAATATATTATTTGATAAATGTCCCATTACGCAATTCACGCAGGGTTTGTTGAATCTCTTCCATGGAATTCATCACAAACGGACCGTACGGCACGATCGGTTCCTTGAACGGTGCGCCCGCGATGAGCATGAAACGGACTGGATTGTTCTCGGTCTTGACGGCGATGTGGTCACCGTCGGAGAATTTGATCAGATGAACGGCGTCAACGGCTTGCCCTGAGCCTGTCGAAGGGTCGCCTGAAAAGACTCCTTCTCCTTCGAAAACATAAGCAAGCGCAGTGTGTCCACCGGGGATGGGAAGCTGCCAGTCGGAAGCCGGAGCAAGCTCCACGTCCATGTAAAGAGGCGAGGCGGCGATGTCTTGAACGGGTCCGCTGACGCCGTCCACTGTCCCGGCGACGATGCGGATTCTGACTCCATCCTTTTGATACGTGGGTATCGTGGAGGCGGTCACCTCCTGATAGCGCGGCTCGGACATCTTAAGGTGAGAAGGGAGGTTGACCCAGAGTTGAAAGCCATAGATGGCTCCATGCTCACTGCGCCGGGGCATTTCCTCATGCAGGATGCCGCGCCCTGAACTCATCCACTGCACATCGCCTGGGCCGATGAGGCCCTGGTTGCCGAGACTGTCGCGGTGCGCGGTGGCGCCTTCAAGCATATAAGTGACGGTCTCGATGCCGCGATGCGGATGCATGGGGAAGCCGCGAATCGGGCCCTCGAGCGGGTCGTTAAAAGCGAAGTGGTCGAAGAGCAGGAACGGGTCGAACTCGTTGCTGACGCGCGGCGCAATCGAGCGCTGCAGTTTGACGCCCGCGCCTTCAATGGCATTTTGTGGTTCGATAATTTGCGAGGCGGTTCTAAGATTGTTCATGTCGTGTAGATGAGGCGGTTCGAGCAAGTATTACAGGCAGAGGCTGTAATTTACGAGATTCTAACAAAAGAGTTTACTTTTCCGGTAGATGTGGCTGCCCACGCCTTTCATTCAGAATGACAGACCACATACGGGTTAGAGATTGGTTAGTACCACCAGATTCTCTCCTTATTCACAGGAATTCATCATTTTTGAGTCATAGAATGACTTTCGCGGCAAAACAGCACGAGTGTTTTGCATGTCGGGTTTTCGGCCCGAATGTTGATTTCAAACCTATGAAGGAGACAATCATGAACCGAGATATATTAACTGGCAAATGGCTGCAAGTGCGCGGCCAGGTGAAACAAAACTGGGGCAAATTTACCGACAATGACCTGGACCGCATCAGCGGCCGCTACGATGAAATCGTCGGCCTGCTGCAGGAACGTTACGGCTATGCCAGAGACAAAGCCGAAAAAGAAGTCACCCACTTCATCGAACAATACAGTATGAAGGAACCTACCAGGTAAACAGACTTCACAAATTGCCCCGCATCGGAAACGGTGCGGGGCAATTGATTTCGTTCTTACCCTTCAGCGATTTTGATCCCTTCCCCGTCATCATCCCCGCCAAAACTCCAACCGCGACAAAAACAATCTAGGCTTTGTTATTAGCTTCCTTGAACGATTTTAGTTTCGTCAAGGCTCAACTCATAAAGGACATACACGCGCCGGTCAATCTCCTCATCCACGCGGACAATCTCGCGCTCCAAATTGCGGAATCGATCCAGATCATCCTCCCGCCGCACTGACTGATGTTCTTTCTGCAATGCCAGCATCCTCTCAACCAGTTCGGCGTTAACGCTTTCCATGGCGTTCTGCGGTTCAATCAATTGGAGTATGGTTCGTAGTTTGTTCATGTCGTGTCGATATGGTAGGGGGGAGGGTATTACTGGCTAATTTTCATTGCCTATGGCACAATATTTACCACTTGTTGTGGCGGACCGGGGAAAATAAGATTTACCGTCTCATAGCCCACGATGAGGCAGATTCCCATTTGCAAGCTGAATCTATTGGGATCCAACCAATTTACGATAGGCAGTCTGCCTTCCACATTGCCCAAGTATACAGGCTCAGCCCCAATCGCTCCAAGAAAAAGTTCCTGAATCTTGTCATCGCCGGGCGTTCTGCCGCCGCTGTCATGCAAATATAGATATTGGCTCGAATCCGGAGTCCAGGCGAGAAACTCAGGTAAATTCTCGTCTTGAATTGAGATGGTCTCGAGCACCTCGCCGGTGGACAAATCAGCCAGATAGAGCTCTGTCCTTTTTCTTGGTTGGTCACCCGATTGTAGATTGGAAAATGCCAGGCGTTTGCCATCTGCGGAAAAAATGACCGTATCTGGATCACCTTTGAATGTGGCATCCGGCTCCGCTATTCCATTTGTGATATCTACCTTCCAAATTATGAATGTCCAACCGTCAGGGTCTGGTTCGAACGGTCTGACGACAAATTGCTGGTCGGAAATCAAGGAAGACATTAAAAGTGTTGAATTATTAACCCACTTGAAATTCGGCAGAGGTCGCAAATATGGACCGTCGCCGCCGGGGCAACATACCATGATCGTATACTTCAGCGGAATGTTTAGTGACCTGCCATTGTATGCATCAATCCGCAATACGCCTTCATTTGTAAAATCGATCAGATATTTTCCGTCGGGTGAAAATACCGGGTTGTTGAGTGAAACTGAAATGGTAAATTGCACTTCTCCGCTTTCTGTATCGAGCATGTATAACTCGTTCTCCGTCACGAATGCAAGTTGACTGCCGTTTGGTGCAAATCTGAATAGTTTTACTTCTGGCGGGAGCGATAGTGCGGTTACCTGATCTGAAGCGGCGTCTGCAATAACGAATCTTTCAAATACGAGTGGTCCGAATTCTTGCGATGCGTCTACGTAGTAATAAAACTTGTTTGTGTTCGGAATCCAATTGTATTGCAATGCGAAAGATGCATCGGGGTACTTTTTCCTCATTGCGTCATTCAATACAACTGTCCCAACCCTCTTTTCGTTCTTACCGTCTGCGCCAATCACCCAAAACTCGCTTTGAGATTGGCTTACATCGCGCCGAAAGAGGATCCAACGATGATTGGCGGAAATTTTTGGTCCCAGGGTGTCCGCTGGTAAGGGATAAGGAAGTGTTTGCTGTGTGTCTTCACTCCACAAAGACAATGTTGTATGCTGTGCATCATCATAAAATCCGAATTCAGAATATACCGCGCCGGCAGGTCTCTCTTCATCCTTCGCAAAAACAATCTGAAACGTGCCAGCATTTGAGGTCTTGGCATCCACAATTTCGGCGCAGGCATGCATGGAATTATGGTCCGCCTGATTAATTGAGGTGGGTGTCACAGCCAGCGTTTGTGTCGGTACAGAGGTTGCGGTTGCGGGGGGCGTGTTGGCGAGAGCAGGTGTGGGCGCTGGCGTTGCTGTGCTTTGCGGGGCGCAGGCAACCAACAGGGGCGTGAAAATCAGCAGTGAAAGGGCGATAGTTTTCATTTTGTATTCTTTCTACCCATTATCAAACTAGCCTGCTTATTCAACGTAAGCAGGGTTTTGAGAAATGAGGTGACAAGGCTGTGAAATATTACAATTCGAGATCTCCTCCGTTTAAGTCGAAAGAATTATGATGGATTATTTATCCCCGCCAGATGATTGGCTCGCCATTCAAATTAGCCAGTTCGATCCGCCAGGGAGTGAATTTGAGCAATCCGTAATATTTGTGATGAATCGAGCCGTAATGAGGTTCAGGGTCAAAGCCCAGCGGCGGTGGCGTGCTCTGGTACAATTCCCAGATGCGAATCTTTTCAGCCTCATCATCGATCCATTCGGCGCGGCAATCCGCATAGGCGGGCTTATCTCGGTCGTAAATATAGGCCAGTGACACATACGGGTTGGCCAGGAGGTGTTTGGTTTTATGCGATTCCGGCCATGAGATTGCCCAGCCAATCGGGCCATCCCAAATAGGATGCAGGATCCGTGAACGCGGGCGGCCTTTACGATCCACGGTTGCCATGCTGCAATAGACGGCCTGCGCCACCCGTCTCATAAATTCGGTCTCTATTTCTTCAAACTTGAGTACTTCCATGTGGATTCTTCTTTTCGGCTACATCAAGAGAATGATGCCAGTCGAGCTCATTTGATCCCCAGCGTATTCCTCAACAAATATAAGACGATGGCTCCGGCTGCCCACACGCCATAGCCTGTAACGAGCATTGGCACCAGCTTCATTCCTGCGCGTGCACCGAGCCAAACTGTGATGAGAAATCCGATGCTTGGCAGCACGCCCAGCAACAGACTCATGCTGAATTGTGTAACGACCGCCTTTTCACCTGAATTGGAGGAGTGCACTATCCATAAAGCCAAAGGCGCCGAGAGAGGCATGGTGGCGATCAATGCGGCGAAAAGTTTGCTCTGTTTTTCGAGGACTGCAACAAGAATGATAACGATAATGGAAATTAAAACCGGAATGATATCTTGTGATTTCATAGGTGCTCCTGCTTTTCAGCCGCAATTTCATCGCAGTATAGCAGACATTCTGGTAGAGCAATATCCTGCAAGACAACATAAACCCGGATATGGTAAAACAGACGCGTAGAGATACGATGCAACCGAAAGAATGGACAAAACTATCACATAACGCCCAGCTGGATATCGGGCTCTTGCACGCTTATTTCGTGCAACATGCTTATCCGCGGCATAGTCATGATTACTATGTAATCAGTCTGATCGAAAGTGGTCATCAATCGTTTACGCACAAAGGCTCCAAATATTTCACGCCGCCGGGCGGGGTAATTTTGATCAATCCCGACACAGTCCACACCGGTGAGGCGGCGGACTCCCAAGGCTTCGAGTTGCATTCGATATATCCCACCGTCTCACACATGGAAGCAGCTGTTTTTGAGTTGACCGGCCGCCCTAAGGCGTTGCCATTTTTCAAGGATGTGCGCACGGATGACCGTTGGACCAGGAACAGCATTCTGGCGTTGTGCAAAGTCCTATCCCAACCGGCCGATCCATTGGAGTGTGAATCACGCTTTCTTTGGGCTCTCACGCAATTCATCAAACGATATGCGGATGTTGCCCATACCGAACCCGAATTGGGACCGGAGAAAAAAGCCGTTGCCCAGGCCCGCAGTTATATTGAAGAAAGCTTTTCGCAGGGCGTCAGCCTGACGGCGTTGGCGCAGCATGTCGCTCTCAGCCCGTATTATCTCCTGAGAGTTTTCCGCGCCGAAGTGGGTATGCCTCCTTATGCTTATCTCGAAAGCCTGCGAGTCCGTCATGCACAGCGACTGATCGAAGCGGGCAAATCATTGGCCGAGGTGGCGCTGGAGGTTGGGTTCAGCAGTCAAAGCCATCTCACACGCCAGTTCAAGAGGATCATCGGTGTGACGCCTGGCCAATACGCTCAACAAGTTCGATCCTGACCAAAATTCGCTCAAGGGAAATCATTATGACTACCAGTCTACTCTCGGCACTGTCTTTCGTCTTAATATCGAGTTTTACTCCTGGTCCAAGTAATATTTCCAGCGCTTCCATGGCCGTACTGCACGGCTACAGAACTACGCTGAAGTATCAGGCCGGGCTGGCTTTTGGCGTTTTCCTGTTGATGTTCATCAGTGGATCGTTTTCGGGGACACTGCTAAATCTCTTTCCGGCGCTGGAGCCAATCATGCGATATGTCGGTGCGGGCTACATTCTCTATCTCGCTTACCGGATGCTGAAAGCCAGTTACTCCTTTCGGGAAGAGAAGATGAGTTCGTTGGGTTTCACACATGGACTTATGCTGCAAATATTGAACCCCAAATTATTCGTTTATGCGTTCACCTTGTTTTCTGCCTTTCTGACTGCGATTACGAGGGAGATAAAACTCCTGGTATTCGCCGCAGCACTTTTAGCCGGAATATCTTTTTGCGCTACCTCGCTCTGGGCGCTATGCGGAACCGCGATTAAGAATTATCTTCATGATCCCCGTTTGAAAACAATTGTAAACGTTATCCTAGCTCTATCGCTGGTTTATGCAGCGGCGACGCTCCTCTAAACGGCGTTCGACCTATTTGGGGAATCCAGGGACTCCCGGCCCAGGCGGGAAGACTGTCATCCGCATAAGCGTGGAGCCATATGGTATTAATTCGATCCATTCAATCTCCGGAGCGAGACGCGCTTTCAAAGTCTTAGGCGCGGAGGGGCGGCGTGAAGGAAAATGTCCCTTTCACTCGCCGCAGGCCGGATCTCCACATCCCACCCGAAACCCAATTGTTTTCCTGGAGGATGTCTCGCCGTTGCTGCACATCCCAACCGTTTACCTTGTGGACGGGGACGCGCAGCGTGACGAAAGGCTGAGCGGAGTCGAAAAGCGTTTCGGCGGAAGGACCTTTCCATTCAATCTGGACGAGTCGGGTCAGAGGTTCCTCATTCAGGCACAAGGCGTAATTCCATGCGCTAACCGGAGTCAACTCCCAGGCGGGGAAGTCATCCGTCGCGCCTCTTCTTCGGGGTGTATAGAATTCGGCGTGGATGACGCGCCGCTGCTCGTTGGTCGAATCTCCGACTTCGATCTCCGCGTGTGCTGCAATGGGCAGGCTGAAGGTCAGCGAGCCGTAATCCAGGCTGATGCCTCCCAGCGCAAAAACGAATCCCATTTCTCCATCAAATACCTGAAAGGCCAAATAGCTCAGATAGCCATAACAAGCAAAAGCTCCAAAAACGAGGAACACGTTCAACCCACTTCTGCAGGTCGGCCATAGTAAATTTATTATCACCGTTCGACATGACAGTCTCCTTCGGCTTATGAGCAAAATCGAAGGCGTGTTTCCTTTTTATCCATCAAGATTGTGTACAAAGCAAGTATTGTTATAACGCGAGGGCGGGCCGGAATATAGCGGCCTTACGGATTAGGCTCGGACAGCACAACTAAGATATCAATATCCGGCCAGGTAGCAGTCTTGCGTAATTGACAACTACCCGCGCGAACTTTGATATCCAATTCAATAGGCGTGGTTTCACCTTCTTCTAATTTATATTCTATTCCCGTTGGAACGATGCCATCTTGAGGAGTCTTTGCCTGCATTAAAACGCCAGCCCCTGTAACTCTACTAAGAGCCGCGACAAGAAAATCCGTGTTTGAGGGACCGGTAAACGTGAATGCGAATGTAGGCTTTTGCGCGTCATTCACAGTTTCGAACGCAGTAAATTGACAAGTTTTTTGACGCTCGTGCAAATCTACGAGCATCTGATTGGATTTTGTCTTGGCCTCGGAGGATAGATCAAAATCGAGCGCTTTTTCCAGGTCGGCAATCGCTTCATTGACCAGACCAAAATCTGATTCCATGAGTCCTCGGAAATAATAGCCTCGCGGATCATTAGGGAGAAGAGCGATCGAATAACTCATATCGCCAATAGACTTCTCGAATTCGCCGCCATTTGCCAGGTTCAGACTTCGTTCGAAATAATAATCCGAATTCAAAGGGTCTATCTCAATCGCCTTCGTTAACGCTTCGGTCGAGCCTGCATAATCACCTGATTGCTTGAGTTGCATTCCCTTGTCAAAATGCGGCTTGGCGGTCGTCGCTGCGTCATTCAATGTTGTGCCATCGGGATACACTCCCATAAGAATATCCACAATTGCATCCCGTATTCCAGCATCCTGAGTGGTTTCAAGTGCAAGGGTCAGGTCTTTGAATGCTCTGAGCCGATCTTCCTGACGAAGGTAGATCTGGCCACGGCTAATTAATGCAGGCGTAAAGTGCTGATCCATTTCCAAAGCCGCGGTATAGGCGGCCAGGGCAAGGAAGGGTTGATCCTGAATATCGTAAATGTGACCACCTATCGTCAGCGCATTTATGATGTATTGTTCATCTTTTGTCACGCTTAATAACGATTTAATGTCATTCAGGGCCTCGTCCAGTTTTTCCAGTTCCATGTTAACCTGGGCACGGTTGGAATATCCAAGTGGGTTGGTGGGATCTAATTCCAATCCCTTGTTAAAATCGGCCAATGCTTTCTCGAGATCACGCTGATCAGCATAAATAGAGCCACGGTTTAAGTAGGGTTGTCCATATAACGAGTCGACTTCGATCGCTTTGGTGTATGCTTCGATTGCTTTTTCATCCTCCCCCTGCTTCGAAAACGAGAATGCTTCTTTCACTAATTTAACGGCTTCTGGATCGGGCGTATGAACTGCGGGAACTGGGGCTTCCGTGAAGGTGGGTGATACGCTAACTGTGGGTATCAAGGTTGCTGGAACTGAGGCTTCCGTGACAGCGGGTGATGCGCTTATTGTGGGTATCAAGGTTGCTTCGGAAACCTGTCCTTGCCCACAGCCTGCGACGGCCAGGCTTATGACTAAAATCAGGGTGATTGAAATCTTTATGTTCATGGGTATTCCTTTCATAATCATCAGCATCTCGGGCGGCTGCTCCAGGCCGTATTGGACGGTAGAGAGACTTTCTTTCGCAGAGTTGCCTTGCCCAGCCAGCAGTTCTTCTACTAACTGGGTATTTAATGTTGATTAGTTTCAACCTACTTGTGCAAATCGGCGAACGCAAAACTGGGGTTACTCCAGCAAATGCGATTGCCAGTGCAACGATCAGACAGGTAAATGGACGTAAGAATCTGTGATGCCAATATTTGAGCCTTTGGGGAAATGCCTCTGTAAGGAGGCAGGATATGAGCCGAGCACAAAACAAAAATCGGCCGTATTCGACCGATTCAATAATATGAATAGATTGTTCGAGCTTACAAGGAAGTCATGCAAAGACAAAGTATCCGAAGGTGGATAGGTACCTTCAGCTCTTCCGTGCCAGCACAAAGTTTCCCTCCGCAATCGAAGCATTCCTCTCCTGTGTACCTTCGAATCAATATTCAGGCAGAAAATTTATTGTTTTATCGTTGACAAGTTGGCAATTTCAGAAGTGTCCACCAATGCCGGTATTGCTATTGGCTCATTACCCGTAACGTTTACCTTCTTCATTATATTTCGATAGCCGTGCAGCCGCGTCGCAAAGTAGTCGCAATATTTCGTCAAACGTTACAGCCGGTTGTGGAACAGGTCATATAGACAATGAAAAGATTGAACGGATTCGCTCTTCCACGACGCCGATACTGTGCTCGTATCCCAAAGTCTCATTGGAAACATCCAACTTTAAGACTTGCTCGGAAGGCAGAGATGCAAGCCACTCATCCAAAAAGGAGTTGAATGTTTTGGTGTCGTCTGCGCTGGCGATATTGATCCGGTCACGTGTGGATAAGCGGGCTGCCACCGTTTCTTCATCCGCTGCCAATCTGACGAAGAGTTCCGGGCGCAGCAGGGCGGTGCGGATAAAGGTGTAGAGTCTCCGGCAGAGATCATATTCGGGTTCAGTGATCAGGTTCCGGCTGAGGAAGAGGCGGGTAAAGGCGTGGAAATCGAGATCGAGTCCGCCATCCATTAATCCAATTTGCGAGGCGGCACGTAACTCCCTTTCCTGTTCGGCACGCATGAGGAAATAATCGATCTGATTGGCGAGACCATATTTTTTATCATGTTTAAACAGGGTTTGAAATGGGCGTTCGAGATGTCCCTCGAAGGCCGTGGCGAATTTGCCCGTCTTTGCAAGGACACGGACCAGAGTCGTTTTGCCAACTCCGCTGGGGCCAACGATGCTAATCAATTTGCTCATTGCCAGTTCGTGCGAGTGCAGGCATTTCGGCTCTGCAGTGTGGAATCCCAGCTCACACCGCGCTTGAGATGCTTAACAAAGCTGTTGGTGAATAAGAATGACGTGATTCTGCAATGTAGGGCCATAATTGGCCTGTGGTAGAATATTTTTTGACTAATTGACATATGAACGGTCCGATCACCATCACCTCCACCGATTCTTTCCTGGAAACCTTGAACTTCAAGGCGTACCGGAGCAAAGTAGAGCGACGGGTCATTCCGTTTATGCCCCTGCCGGGCGAGCCTCAATCCCTGCAGATCAAGACTCCCTGGGGGACGGTATTGACCGCCACGAGCGGTGATTTTCTGATCAGCGAAGTGGAAACACCGAACGATTACTGGCCGATTGATGCCCAGATTTTTGAAGAAAGTTATGTTTTGATCCGACCCGGATATTGTGTCAAGAAGGCGGTCACGCTGCTAACGCCTCTTACCGACATCACCGATGGTGATCCGGAAGCGCTGGTAACGGTGGAAACCATGGAGGGAGCCATCACAGTGCGTGCTGGTGATTTTTATCTGGCCAAGGGCGTGAAGGGGGAGGTTTGGCCCTACCCAAAAGAAAAGATCGATCAAGTAATGATACCCGCTGACGATTAGTCAGCGGGTGTCTTTTTCCTGGCAAGGATCTCTAGTATGGGAGTTTTTTCGGCAGCCAGCCTTATTTCTTTTTGGGTTTGTTTTTAGAAGCGGTTTTATTCTTGTTGACAGGCTGACTCACGGGCTGAACCAGCGGCGCTGCTTCCGAGCTAACGCTTGATTCGATCACTGGGTTGACTTTCATTTCCACAGGTGTTAACTTGAAAGGATTGATCTGTTCGATAATGCCTCCCGTGTCGCGCATGAGAGCCACCATGTGTCTCACGAGGCGTGCATCCAGGTCTGTGGATAATTCCATTTTCCCATCCCACACCGCGATCAGGCGGACTTTATCAATGCCGCGTATCAGGGAAGAATACAAGGCCCAGCGGTTGTTGCGTTCGTGTACGTTGTCGCCATCCTTGGGAAGACCCACCTGATCCGGCTGATAGAATTCATCGACCAGGGGATGGTTGCGCATCTTGTAGAAGCGCTCCACCCATTGATCACCGCCCGGGCTGACGAAGTCACGGACGTAGGGCGCTTCCGTTCCGGGGAAATAAGTCCGTACCGGGATACCGCGCTCCACACAACTTTCAACAAAGATAATCTCACTCCCGGCATCCATGCCGGTTGTGACGGCAAAATCATTGGGACTCGCCCTGTGCTTGTCCAGCGCGGCAAGGATTGCATTCTTGATGTCCTGTTCCAGTTCAGGTGGAAAATGGTTTTCATTTTTTGTAGCGTTGTTGATCATGTAGCCTGTGAACAGGAAAACATGCCCATCACTGTGCTTTGGCGCATCGATCTTTTTCTCGCCGGGTTTGGCGACGGCCTCCGAGGCTTCCTGCTTTTTCATGCGGCGGATTTCTTCATTGATCACTTGAATGCCTGCCTCTACAAATTCCGTGCGCATGTCGAGCGATTTCAGCATTTCGAGCTGTGACAGCGAGGATTGCAGATAGAAAATGTTTCGGCGTGAGGCTGTCAACGCCTTGCGATAGCCGCGCACGACTTCAGTGACGTTTTTCGCGGTCAACACCCTCAACTCCGCCATCGAGGCAAGCGTCCAGTAGTCAGCGTTCTCCTCGTCAATTAGCCCTTCTATGGCAAGAATCAGCGATCCGCGTAAATCTTCGAGATTCCTGCGCACCCATTCAATGTCAGGATCAGGACTGTTCGGGTCATCAAAGCGGTTTGCCAAATCCACGAGCATGGTGGAGAGAGTCAGTGCATTGATGCCCGGATATACGTCGTTGAGGTTGATTCGATAACCCTTCATGTATGTGTCAATGGCTTTGATCAGCCAGTGATAGGAGTCGAAAGCAGTTTGCAATCGCTTTTGATGATCTTCCACCCACTTCCATGAATCCTGCCACATTTCCTTGTAGATGCGTCCCAAATAGGAAACGGCTTCGCCATCGTTGGCATTATCTGCCAGAATCGCCTCAATCTTAACAATCGCTTCGTCTACCTTTCCGAGGCGATTGAGATGAAAGGCCTCTTCGCGCCGAAAGAGAGGATTTCGACTATTGATTTCAAGCCCTTTGCGGTATTGATTCAACGCAAGTTCATTGCGCCCCATGCCCGCCAGAGCCTTTCCAGCTTCAGTAATGGCCTCTTCCTTGATGAGCGGATTGCTGATCTCCTCGGTTAAGAGCAGGATGTCCCCAATCCTTTTCTGGCGTTGTGCAATCGTGACGCGCTGTTTCCATTCGTTATACTCGCGCCAGAAGCCGGTGGCGAGTGGGGTCCGTAACGTCCTGCGGTCCGCTTCCTTCAAGTTGGTCAACAAATTGAATACCGGGCTGTGAATGCGCTCCGGTTCGGATGACCAGGTCGCACGAACAATACGTGCGATGGCAGCTTTGTCCTTTTCCATAAATACTGGATCAGGCACGCCTTCGGGTGTGATGTGATATGGGATGGTCCGAACATTGAAAATGTCGAAGGGCATGTAGGCACGCCCCGATTGGATATGCACCACACCGCGTCGACGGAAGGCATGACGAATGCCAAGTTCGTAAAAAACATTGGCATTGTCAATACTCATATCCACGAGGCACAGGTCAGCCAGCAACAGCTCCTGAAACATGTCCGTGAGGATATCGCCGCTGGATTCCTCTTCATCGGCGCGGAAGGATTCAAAGCCCGCACTTTCAAGGGTCGGCTTGATGAGTTGGGTATAAATCGCATTGAAGTCGTAGATCGAGCCGTCGCCACCTTTTTTCTTTCCGAAAGGCATAATCACAAATGCGTGTGGACGATGTTCCGGACGGAGCGCAGTGGACTTTTTCTCCGTATCATCCACCAGGTTCAGTGTTTTAACTTCGGTCACTTTTTGGGGTTCCGACGCCGTGGGTTCCGGTACCTGGGCAGGTAAGGTTGCGGGTGTCGTCTGGGGAGCGCCCGGCATCGGCAGAGGTGTTGGCGTGGGCGTCACCTGTGGCTGCACGGCTGGCGGTTCAGACTGGGTGGTCGTCTGGGTTTCGGCTGGTTGCATGGCTGGCTCTGCTTTCTTCTTTTCGAAGAATCCGAAAAGACTCATTTCATCCTTTTACATCGGTCGATTTCGGGAAGCGTGACAGGATCTCGTTCAGTTCTTCCTTGGTTGTATGTCGGCCGATGTCCACATTCGCATATTCCCGGGCGAGATGCGCCAGATGTGCTGAGAGCGATGAGACACGTTGCGTGGCGGCCTGCACCACTTCAGTGGCTGCTTTGCCCATCGCTTCGAGTTCCTTCTGCACAACCTCAGAGGCGGCATCTTCAGCAAGCGAACCCAGGGCGGCTTTGAACGTTTCCTGAGCCTGCGCTTCCGTTTTCTGCAACGTCTGTTTTGTAAAGTCGACCATCTCGTCACGCATGGCTTGTTGCGCGCGTTCATTGGACTCAACTGACTCTTGGATAACACGGTTGATGAGGCTGGCTTCCTTTTCGAGGCCCGATTCCTGTAAAGCCTCCTGCATGGATCGGACGTATTCCACGTTTTGTGCCCAGAGCACTTCCTCGCACCCCTTTACCAATATGTAAAACTCAGCGTCTGAACGCTCTTCAGGCTCCAGATTCTGCCAGTGGTCATATAGGATCGTAAGTTCCATCACGACTTTGCTGTAGTTTTTTATGGTCTCATCTAAATTCCGCAGCTCTTGCCAACTAACAAGGGCAGCAGCAATGGAGGCCGTTATTGCAACCATAAGGCTTAACCCTCCGCCCCAGGCCGCTAAAATAGTTCCCAAAATGCCAGCGGCAGCAACCAGGACGGTCATACGTCGACGTTCTAACTTGCGTTGATTTACTTTTTTGTTGTGCCAAGCAAGCTGATGCTCAAGCCTGTATTTGAAATATTCCTCGCCAGTGAGATCATGAAAACCGGGGTCGCTGTTGGGATCCTGAGGATGGTAGTTGGATGGCAGAGGACCCGAATAGCCTTCGAAGGCAAACTCACCGCTTAGACTTCGGAACAATCCGCGCTGAATCTCGCCGAGGCGTTTTTCCATATAAGCCCGTCGGCCTTTGTCCTTTTGAAGAACTGTACGATAGAAGTAAATTTCTTTCTTGATCTCTTCGCCGCCGGCACGATAAATTAGCCAGGCACCATTGGAATAATAACGAGTGGAAAACCAGGCAAGACCGGATGCAATTGCAGGCGTTGCAATCAGGAAGCCTTTTAGGATGAGGCTTATTAGGTCAGGAGGATCTGTCGTTAATAGTTGCGTCAGGACTGCAAACACGGTCGCCACCACCCCTAGGAT
>OELG01000039.1_pt1 | contig 15440 bp, 32 predicted proteins | sample 1503541 | NCBI WGS metagenome assembly OELG01 (sample SAMEA104379617, study PRJEB20068) | metagenome | biome: 1000743; feature: 77; material: 1998 | place: USA | collected 2012 | depth 25 m | reverse complement strand
AACTTTCCATAGTATTTTCATCATTGATCGGGTGTATAATTGACGCCATGCTTATTTACGACCTTGAAGAATTCATTCAGGATGCGTGGTATCTGTGGTCTGTAACCAAATTGATCGGTGTGTATCGCGTTAAATTGCTGCCGATTGATTTTCTAGAATAGGAAACAACAATGTACATTGCTGCCGGAAAGATTTCGCAGAACAGTAACCGCACATACTCTGTTTACTTCGTGCGTGATCAGTACATGGTTGGTGGTGGTCAAAGTTTTTCTTTGTTGCGTGATGCACTTGAATTTGTGAAGAAAGAAATTGGTGATGATATTATCACGATGCACGTGCAAGCACCGGCAAGCTACATCACCGATGATATTTACTTTGCAAAGAAAGGATGCTGCTAATCATGTCCGTCATTTGGTTAGATGAGGAAATCAAAATCATGGAATGCTTTGAATGTCAGTTGACCATCACCGATGGTGAAAAATATTTCTCCACCTTCATGCACGATGCTACCGGCACGCACCTTCATTGGTCCTGCGTCCGCCGAATCATCAACAACTATATTGCCGGTTCGGTTCGCTTCGATGAAGATATGAACAAACGTGCCGGTGAACAAAATCCCAACGATGCTGCAAACGCATTGGCGGATAAACTCCATTTCAGAAAGGCAGGTGAATAATATGAAACGTATCATGCCAGTCGTACAAGATCCTTACGTGAAGCGATACACTTTGGAATTACCGCCGGTGCTTCATGGTCGTATGCGCGAATTGGCACGGCGGAAACGTGTGCAGATTGGTGTGGTGTATGAGGAAGCATTACGCACCTATTTGGAAATGCCTGAAAATTACATGGGCAAAGCTAAACAACTAACGTCAACCAAACAACCATCAACCACAATCAAGAAAGGATAACTGATTATCATGGCCGATAAGAAAACGAAAACCACCGCAACGAAAACCACCACCGAAAAGACGGAATCGAAAGCACAGAAGTTTGTGCGCCTTGCGCAAGCACGTGTGCCGAAAGCGTTGAAGTCTATTTACAACATCGGCAACTTAGGCGGTGCCGGTTATGACTCCACACCTGATCAACGCGAAAAGATTGCCGTTGCGTTGCGTGAAGCGGTTGAATCCACCATCACCCGTTTGAACAAAGAACAGGTGAAACCAACGGGTTTTACTCTGTAACCGGTGCTGCACCACCGCAACCGGTGATCATTCATCACATCAAACGATATTAGAAAGGTAGGTTAGCAACATGGCACGAACGAAACGCGAAAAGAAACCTGAACAAACAAGCGGTTCCGGCAACAAAAAAGGAAATCTGATCAAGATCGGTGCGCTTTGGATTAAGCACGGCAACAAAGGTGCATTCATGTCCGGCACGGTTTCACTTGATGAAGAAAATCCAAACATGACCGTCAAGGTTCTTATCTTCAAAAACAATTTCAAGGAAGAATCCAAACACCCTGATTACGTGGTGTACATTCCTTCCGAAGAATTGGAACGATCAGCAACCGAATCGGACGGAATCATTTAACATCCGTTCACCATCAACCGCCTTGCCGGAGTTATGAACCGGCAAGGCATTTTTCATTTATCAAGAAAGGTTAGCACATGGCGAATATCACTGAAATTCAGGTGTATTACCGCGATAAACAAGGCAACCTGCAATCTGTCAAGCAACCACCAACCGCACAAGATACGGATTCAATCAAAATGGATGTTGCACGAATGGTCAAACCGATTAAGGAATCTAAAACCGCTGAATACTATTACGTGGTGGTGCAGGTTCTAAAATCCGATGGCCAACCGGGATACCGCACGATCATACCGAAAACACTTTTGTAGAAAGGACACTATGAAATTTCCGGCACGTTTCTGCTATTGGTTCCACCGTAGACAGTATTGGAGTAAAACAATTGACAAGGCGTACAAATCGGAAGATAAAAAATTCTACTTCCATGAATTTAACTGCAACCTTTGCAACTGTGTTCGCTTGATTAAGTTTTACCAATGCGTACCGTGCAACGGTTACTTTCGGGACAAACACCACCATGAAACGCATAATTCGTGATCCATCGGACGGCAGCACACGTGAAGTGAACGCACCTGCACCTATGAAGAAAAGCAATACACGCACCACTCAACATGATCGTGTTGAAAATATCAAGTGTTGGTGTCGTGGTTGTTGGGGAAAATTCAGCGTTCAATTTGATTGGTCCGAAATGCAAGGTTGGACAATGGACGATTTACGCCGTGCTTGCGAATACCGGCACGCTAAACAATGCAATAAAGCTGATGTGAGGATGATCTAATGCCACGAAAACCCAAGGACGATGATTTTGCATTTGCGTTTGAGGAACCGGAAGACGATGAGGAAGACGAGGAAGGATTAGACGAGGATGAATTAGCGGAATTGGAAGAGTACATGGGTGATTTCCCTGAATTGGATTACATTGATGAAATCGAATTCCTAGACGATGATGAAGATTTTTACTCCACAAAGTAAGATCAACATTGGTCTGCATCCGCTTGCCGGTATCAAATCTTTTCAATACGGTGTGTGGGATATAGAAGCGGTTGATTGGTGGAACCTTCAAGTGATTGGTTGTTTCGATGGCACTAATTACTATTGGTTCCGAACGGTTGACCGTTTCTTAGACCATATCCTGCAAAAGAAATATTCCGGTTTTCGATGGTTTGCGCATTTCGGCGGACGGTATGACATGAATTTTATATTTGACCGTTTGCAAGAACGCGGTGACACACACGTTTCGTTTTATTGTTCCGGTTCAATGGTGATCCGTATGCAGATTAAGAAAGGACGGCATACTGCATACCTTTGTGATTCTTTCCGCCTGCTGCCTGCCGGTTTGCGTCAACTGACAATTGCATTCAATGTGGAACACAAGAAAACCGAATATGATTTTGCTTCGATGGTTTTCGGAAAGGAATTGCTGGAATACAACGAACAGGATTGCAGAGGATTGTATGAAGTGCTTTACAACTTTTTTGAGCAAACCGGAATACGATCAGAAACCTTTGCAACACATGCGCTACGTTATTGGCGCAAAGAATTTTTGCAACGTACCATTTGGCAACCGCATGAACACATCAGCGATTTTATTAGACGTTCGCTTTTCGGCGGACACGTTGAAGTGTTCAAACGTCACATGGTGCACGGTTCTTGTTACGATGTGAATTCGATGTATCCGTATGTGATGCAATTCCCGGTGCCGGTTGATTACATCGGTGAATCGCACCGCCTGTTAGATCAGTATTACGGGTTTGTTGAATGCGAAGTTTTTATTCCTGATATGTACCTGCCACCGTTGCCGGTGCGTTTGGAAAAATTATTTTTCCCGGTTGGCACCGTTCGTGGTGTGTGGACAACGGAAGAATTGAGAGAAGCAGAAAAACGCGGTGTGAAGATTTTGAAGATTAATAAAGCGTACTACTTCAAGTGTGAAGAGATTTTCAAAGACTACGTGCACCGGTTATACAAATTGAAGAAAACCGCAAGCGAACCAACACGCACCATTGCGAAGTACCTGTTAAATTCATTGTTCGGCAAATTCGGACAACACCCTGAAAAGAAAGTTTTCTGCACAGAAAAGGAAGCACCGAATGGATCATTTCCAATTATTAAACCGGATGGTAATCCCAGTGGTTTTGCTGAATATAGTAGACGGTCTAGGTCTGCTTATCTTCTACCGCATATTTCAGCCGCAATCACGTCTAAGGCGCGAATTGTGTTACTCAATAGTCTTACTGAAAGCAGTTATTATTGTGACACTGATAGCATTTTTACTACTTCACCCATGAACACCGGAAACGAATTAGGTGATTGGTCCTTGGTTGGTGAAGGTGAAGCAACCTTTTATCAACCGAAGCTATACAAATTCCGCGGTGAATGGAAATCGAAAGGATTGAATCGACACTTATCCACCTGCACCAACCGCGATAAGTGCATGTGTGGTTCATCAACGATTGATGCGTTTGTACAAGGCGATATTAATCAGGTGATCCGGCACCGGAGTATTAAGGAAGCATTGCGGCAAGGTTTGCAAGCAACCGCAAGTATTGAAATCAACAAAACAATGGGGAGCACACGACCTAAACGGGTTTGGATCAACGATGATACTAGACCGTGGAATATTGAGGAATTGATATGAAAATGGAATTTCTAAAAGTGAAAGGTGGTTCTGTGTGGCATATCGGTAAACAGGAAGTGAATGAAACACTTTGTTCGTTGCGCTTGGGTTTCTTCGGTGATCCCGGTGCAAGCGTTCAAGCGGTAATCCGTAGCAATGAACTACCGCTTGATATGTGCGTTCAGTGTTTCAATCTTGTGAAACGGTTACTTGAATTGGAACATTTCGCGGCGGAGTTTGACGCGGTAATACATACACCACCGGAAACGGCGGACCACCTGCCACCTTCCTACCGTCTATTAATAGATTTGCCGTAGTGAAAGACACAATGCGCAAATTCGTTGGCGGTGTTGGTGGTGGATTGAATACCACTTCATTAGAGTTTGCGCTTTCCACTCCACCTAATGACTGCGCACGTACCACGTAGTAATAAGACAATTGACTGCCTGCCGGTGTTGTATCTGAATACATTGGTGTTTCGTTCACCGGTGTTTGCGGTAATAACATCAGGTTCAACTTTGTGTACGGACCACCGGACATGGTTGCACGATAGATGTTGTATCCTGCCACACCGGGATCAGGCGAACGGTCCCACGCAAGCTGAACGGTTGCCGCAAATCCTGCAACGCTTCCTAACATGATCAGTAGAATGCTAACCATTAATTTTTTCATGTACGAATTATCCTCAAATTCTTCGGTGCTGCCGGTGGTGGATTTGGAACCACGAATTGATATGCACCAATATCGCAACCGGTATCACCTTGGAAATATGTGTTTGGTGCACGATTAGGACGCGGTACACCGTCGAAATCCGTTGTTACTTCCGGCAGGCATACTGCGTTTCCGATTGCCGGTGATCCCGGCATTAGGTGAAAGTTTGCTGCATTTGCATTCATAAAAATGATTGCAGCGGTGCAACCTGAACTAAGAATCACGTTGTTTTTCGCGTCCTTAGTCCAAGTGCACGATGTTTGAAGTAGGATGAACACAAACGGCACAATCATTGATACTTTACTTCGCCTACTTCCGTTCCTTCAAATCCCGGTTCGGTGATCACGAAGTTTACCGATGAATTGCTTTTACGCATCAACAACCATGCCAGAAACGCGATAACTAAAACGTCTTTTGTTCTCATGCACGTTTTCCTTTCAGCAGTTTCGGCAGGATGAATGCTGCTGCCACCGCTGCACCTGCCAACACTAGCGGATTCATTGCGCCTGCTAACACGTTGGATTCATCCACCGGTTTTCTTCCTTCTACAATGTCCCACGCATCCGCTTCTGAATTCACCTTCACCGGAATTTCACCGTGATCACGTGCGAATGAAATTGCATCATCCAACGATGCAAATTGCATGGGTTTGCAATTGTTCGGTGTTGCTCTGCTGCAACCTTCATACGTTGCGCCTGTATCAAATCGGTTTGGTCCTGATTCCAAAATCAAACGATATATGGCCACGTCTTTTGCTCCCGTTGTGTACTGTGTTGGTTCGGATGGTGAATCCGTTACGTTAATCACCGGCGGTGCTCCCGGTCCCGGTGATGTTTGCGGAATTGGCGTACCGGCAAATACTTGCGGCGGTTTTGGTTCGGTAGGTGCAACCGGTGGTCCTAAATTCACCGGTGGTGTTGGTGATACAGACGCGGTGCATAGTGCGTTTACCTGTTCGATTGAATCCGCCTGCATTGGTGTTTCGTTTTGCGATTGTGCATACACCAATAAATCTTGCAGTGATCCGAATTGCCTTGCATCACCACAACGCATTGCACCTGCTGCCTGATCATCATATCTGCCGGTGTTGTAACAACCGTTCGGCAACGAACCACACACCGTTGCATATGGTCCGTATTTGTTGTCATTGAACGGAACAAAAATGTATAGACGGTAAATCATCAATTACCTTTCTGCTTATACATCCACCATAGAAAAACAAACACGGCAATCACACCAATTCCGATGCCTACACCAACCAAATCCATAAGTTTTGTATCGGTGCTTACACCTAAACGTGATGCAACATTCTTTGCCCATGCTTCCTGTTCTGTAGTGGTGTACTTGCGTGCCATATCCATAATGGACATTGCACTATTGTAGATGCGCGAAGAATTGTCGAGCATTGCGCTAACTTGCATTTTCAATGCTTCCCAACCATCCGCATTGTTTGCGTAGACAACGTAAATGCTATCTTTACCAATTGCCTTGCCGGTTAAATCTTTTGTCAGGTTGCCGGGATTATGATTTCGTGCCGGTCGTGATCCTGAAACGTAAAAACCTTCGGCATATGCAATTGCATCGGCCAATTTGTTTACTGCCTCTTCAAACATGATTTTCAAATCCTGTATGCCGTTGGTGAAATCACCGCACCACGTCTACGGCATGAAAAATCGTTCCAAGCGGCAATGCCTTGCGTACCACCGGCAGACGCATAATACAAACATGGTTTACCGCCGATACAACCGGCACCACCACCTAATACAATTCCGGTGCCGTTGGCCACACCGTTTTTGTAGAAATCAACGCTGAAATTGTCGGTTACACCAATCCTAGACGTTACGATTTTTAACACGTCGTTTGTTGCAACGGTATTATCCGGCAGGTTGTTTTCAGACGCACCACATGCGCCTGCTCCCCAACCGGATGCACCACCACTTGTTAATGTCACTGCACCGGCATTCACAACACGTCTGATGTGCACACCTAATGCGTTGCTGATTGCAGGACCGGCAGTGTATGTCACCAAACCAAAACACCACCGTCCTAGATTGGTGTTTACAAAACCTGCAAACCTGCATTGCACAATCCAATCAAATGCAAGCGGTGCGGTTCCTACTTGAATTGCCGAACCATCACCACCAACCGTGTCGCCTTGCATTTCAAACCGGTTGTTGGCCATGAATCCGATTAAGGTTGGACAATCACTGAATGCGTATTGCCACGGTGCGTGATCCTGCAAATTTCCATTTGCATATGTCAACGGATCAGAAAATCTGAATCCCGTTGTTTGCACTAATGGTTTGTAGATGATCGTCATATGAACATTGCCTTGAATACACCAACCGCCATGTTGGTTGCTGCCGATGCTACCAAATACATTTGTGAAATATCCCACAACACAAATGGAATTGATTCAGGACGTAATTCACGGCAAAGATATGCCGATGCCATTTCAAGCAACGGTTCCTGCACTTCGTACAACTGCCGTCCATCGTGATCAATCGCAAATAACACCGGTGATCCTGCAACGATTTCAATTCCGGTGGTTATGGTTACACCTGCATCACCACCTAAAAATACGTTGTTTGCTGCCGATGCCGGAACCGAAAGAATTATTGCGTCAATCATCGCACCAATTTGCATATTTGCGTTTACCGGTCCTGCCGTTGTTTGTACCGTTAAACCAAACGTGCTGAATTCCTGCCTAACTAGACTGCGTTGAACAATCATTGTCATGTGCGTTCAATCCTTTCTAAAACACGACAGAGTTTTGCGGAAATTCACGTGAAAGATCAATGATCCGTTTCACCTGCGTTGCCGGTGATCCGGTTCCGTTGATTACTAACTGCGGTGGTTCTGATTCGATGCCACCACCTACACGTGTTCCACCACCTGCACAATTTGCCGGTGGTTGGAATGATCCCGTGTTTGTGCTGATAAATGGTGTGTATGTATTCGTGCCGGGAATGCTTGACGGTGCCGGTGCTGATACCGGTGCAACACCTGCCGAACACAACCGATTGATTTCGGCAACCGATTGCACTTCAAACAATGTTTCACCCTGTTTTCGTGCGTAGTTTGCCATTGATGCGTATGAATCGAATTGCATCGGATCAGGATTCAAACAACCTTGACCACGTGGTGCATTTGGATCATACCTGCCGGTGTTAAAACAACCATTCGGCAGATTGCTTGGACAGGACGGTGATCCCTGCGGTGAATAAATGTATGCGCGATAAATCAACGCCATGATTTTCCTTTCAATGAACAGGTGTGCCGGAACCACCTGCGCATTTATTCCTATAACACGTGGAATATTTGTTGACGATTTCCGCCGGTGTAGAAAATCTTGAAACCTTTGTACTCTACATCGCAACGATTTGCGGCGGTGCCTGTTCGGTTTGTAAGTGTTGTGCTAAGCGTATTTGCTGCCTGCACCAATTTTGGCATTGGCAAACGTCCCGGTACTTGGTTTGCATTGTAGGAACCTGCAAAATTCGCAACCATCTGCGCCTGATTCATGATTTGCCGTCCTGCACCGGCAATAACAATCAGAATCAAGTAATCCGGTACGGCAAGAAATGTACCGGCAGCAGTTGTTGACGTGACATTGATTTCCTGAATCAGAAAATCACTATCACCGTTGATTTGCGTTTGTACTTCGGTGGTGCCGTTTGCCGCTAGTGCGGTTGCCGTTGCCGTGATGTATGCTGCCGAATACGTAAAGTGTTCGCAGAAAATTTCACCACGCAACATTGCATCCGATGCCATTAATTCCAGCGGTGACGTACCAAATCCAATCATTCGTGTTTGTCCTTTCTACTGAACCGCACGTGCAAGCTGACCGTCCATCACCATTTGGATAACGGGATTTGACAATGTTGCAACGGTGCCGCTTGGCCAACGTAACAACAATTCAAAGTTTTGCAGCGGTGCAATCATCAGGTTCGGGAATAGTGGATACAACGGACCTTGCAACTGTCCGTATGCTTGCGTGATGTTTGCTGCTTCGGCACCTGCCATTGACAACACACCCGTAACCATTGCACCGCTTGGAAGTGTCCACAATGGCCAAGGACCGTATGACTTTGTACCGATGTTCAATTGCGCAATGCCGGTGTTCGTAACCAAAATCACATCGTTGAAATTCGATGCGAAATTGGTTGGTGCTGCTGCACCTGAATCCACCGTTTGCAACTGATTGCGAACGAAGAAACGAATTGACTGAACCAAGAATGATTGTGGATTCGGAAACATTCCTGCGTTTTTCAGGTTGGAAATGTCAAGTGCCACGTTCGTTTGCTGAAAGAAACGCAATTCGGTGGTTGACGCGGTGGTGAATGTCAACGTGTCATAAATCATTGCCGGTACAATTTCCAAACCTACCGGTGATTGTGTGACATACGATGTCCATTCCTGCGGAATTGGGTTATTCAGATCCATGCTAATGATTTCCTTTCGGTGTTGAAGTGTTTACGGTTTACTGAAATCGCCTGAAACGTGCTGCCACGATGTTTGCACCACCACCGGGAGCACTTGCCGTTGTGTTGCGTGCTCCCCAATTCGGTGCGCCTAATTGATTGAACGTCCGTCCGCTTGACGGTGTGTATGCTGACAATGCACTTGTGGGACGGGAATATGAAGATAATCCCGGTATCATTCCCGGTGCAAATTCGGATACCGCCGATGTCAGTACATACGCACCACCACCGATTGCAACCATTTTCGCTTCGGATGAACCAATGATCATCTTTGTCAGATACGACACACCCAACACCGATGCAATACGTATCGCATATTTTCCCAATTTGTTTGCCGTCAAACTGACCGGCAACATTCGTGAAAGAAAACCTTCCAACATCGGCGGTGCGACAAATCCCACACCGGCATAAATCACCGATTGCATAGGTGGAAGTGCAATGCCCAACACGGCGGAATTTCTGCGGTATGAATGTCGCTTTCTTCGTGGATTGCTTCTCTTTCTTCCACGTCGTGATTTCCTGCGCGGATTCATTGAAACAACCGTGCCTGCCATCGGCCAAGCATTTCTACGCCGTGACGTTTTGCGCCTGCGCGGATTGCTTGCTTTTCTGCCACGTGAACGGGATTTCCTTCGTGCATACTTGCTACGTGCCATTTTTCTTTTACCTTTCTTGTTAATGATGATTAACGGTGGATTGTGCGTACCGTTTTCTAACCACGGTTCGCCAAATTCATCGTATTCCCATAGACGCATTGTGCACCGCCTATGCTGATTTGCCTTGCCATTTTCCGATCTTAGGCAAAGCAAAAACGATTGCACCTAACAACAAATAAGGTGCGTATTGTTGGAGTGTTGCACCGAAACTACCTGCACCACCTGTAATACGAACAGGCGGTAAACCTAGCAACGGTACGCCTTGAATCACCGGTGCCGTTTCTCCACCTTCACCAACGTAATTGGTTGCCGGTGCGTTCGGCATGAGTGCCAAGATTTTGCGTTCCTGATCGTCCCAATACGGTTGCAGCGTTGCTTCTGCCTGCGTTGCAGCACGACCGTCTGACCACTGTGTGTTATGCAGAAATGCTAACCACGCATCACGTGCATTCAAAAGTGCATCGTACATTTGCTGCAATTGACTGCTGCTTAGGTAATTTCTGTAATCCGCATTAACTGCTTGCGCAATCGGTGCTATTACTGAATCAACCACCTGATTTTGTATTGGCACAATTCTGTCCGCTTCCATTCTGCCTGCACCAATTCCAAAGAAACGTGTGATGGTATCCATGAAATTGATTGCCGCATGTGAAATTGGTTCGGGATTAAATTCGTTTGCCTGTTGAAGCAACGAATCTATATCACCCAATGCACTCATGCCACAACCACCGTTGCAACATCCACGCAATTGCGCAAACGGTGCAGCGGTGTTCGCTGATAAGTACATCATTTTGCTTCTGTCCGGTACTATCATTGAATGTTCACCTTCCTTGCCGGATTAGAAATTATCCGGTCTATCCTGCCAAACCGTTTTCGGTGGATTTTCCCACACTTCCGGTTTTGGTTGGTTTGGATCATCCGGTGCCGGTCCCGGTTTACCTTCCACTACCGGTGCCGGTTCTACCACTGCCGGTTGTTCTTCCACTGGAATTGCAGCATCCGGTAATGCCGGTGGCACCACTAATTGCTGCCTTGCCATCGGCAACGCTTTAATTTCTTGCGTTGCATATTGCGTTGCTTCCATATGTACCGGACGCGGTGCAAATGACACTTTGTGATTTTGGATCACCGTATATTCCACATCAAATGAATCTGCGGTATCCGTAATCTTCGTGATCTTGATTGCCAAGTGATTTCCTTTCTGCCGGTGAAATCAAAAGACGCAATACGGATGAACGGTAGGTTAGCAACACCCGTTCACCCGTTGTGCTTGCGTCCGCTTACGGTTCCGGCAACCGCTTGCGAATTGTTGTTAGCTTAATAACTTGATCAGATACAAAAACAATGCGAAGTATGCAGAACACTTGATTGCGTATCCTGCCGGTGCTTGTGCTCTTGTGAAATACACCACCAACCACGCCATGAAAACAATTAACGCGATTGCGATTTGAAAATATGTCATTTCGGACACCCTGCCGGATATATGCCGGTGATGGTGTCGCGAATTTCAATCAACACGTGACACAATTGTTCTTTCTTCACCGGATTTTTGATTACCATTTGCAACACACCCAACATTGCGTGCACGATCAAATCTTCCCACATATCCTGATTCCTTTCATTTTGCTTTGATCAATAAACTACCGTCCGGTAATCCATAAATCATTGCATTCTTTGCGGTGAAATCGTGGAAATAGCGTTGCGTTGCTGCTGCTTTCTTTCCACCGTAAGTGTGTGAACGCATCTTCACCGCTTCAATGCGTAAACACCTGCCGTAGATTTTTACTGCGTTGCGTGGATTAGTGTGTGCTTTCTGTCCACCGGGATATTTCGTTTTGAATCCGATTTCTGCGTGATGTCGTGGTGATGTGGTGTAACGCGAACGTGATTTGATTATCGCGAATGCGTCTTTTGCTTCGGTGCGTGTCGCAAACGGTCCTGCTTTTACTTCGTTAAATGCCTTATCAAATATGTACCACTTACCGCCTGCTGACTCGATTTGCAAACGTAATCCTGATGGTCGTGTGCCTTTTGTCGGTGTTCTACGTGGATTTTCCTTGCCATCACGAAAAGCGTTTATATAGGTCGTTGCTTCCTTGATTCCAACGGCAGTGTACAAATGTTTTGTTTCCCTGCCTTGTGCATCAACCTTATAAAAACTGTATCGCGTTTTGCCATCACCGGGACGATTACGGGAAACGTGTATTCCGTACCGTTCGGCAACGGTTTTCACAAATTCCCATGCACCGGCAGGTGCGTTCATTGCCGGTCTAGACTGCTGCCTGATCGTTTGCCTTGCACGTGACAATGTTTGTTTTTCCAATGCACTTAATTGTTTCTCACGTGCTTTCTGCATCAACGATGCGAACACTTTTTTAGCGGTTGCCAATTGCATTTTGAGATTTTCCTTTCAGCAATTCTGCGAATTGTTCACCGATGCTGCGCGATAGTTCGGGAATGGTCTGCACACGTGACAACAATAAATCAGGATGAAAACGCATCACGTGCACCATTTTATCTGCAAATGAATCCCGAACCTTGCGCTTACACTGCCTGCATTTCATTTGCGCACCGCCTTAATTATTTGAATTGCCAGCAAACCACCAACAATCAGAAGTGCAGCGTTTTTGTATTTATCCGCTTGACACAACCAATCGCATTCTTCTCCCGGTGGCACGTTCGGTGATTCGTATGGCGGTTGATTGATAACCGTAGGTCGTACCGTTGTCCAACCATTGAAATAAATTGTTCCATTCGGTGCCGGTTGGATTACTACAACACCGTATGTATCATCATCAACGGAAATGCCTGATGGTGTAATCAATCCTACATTTACGTCAATTTCGTACCATGCAGGCGGTGATGCTAAATAATCGTATCCGATCACCGTCATTGCAGTTTTTGTTGCTGCTACTTTCAAAGCTAACCACGGGTGACGCGATAGAAAATCCGCAATTTCACCGGTTGTCAGTAAGCGTTGTTTTGGCATTGCCATTTATAGATACTCCATCATTTGACCGTAATCAACCTGCCGTAATCCCGGTTGCACGGTAGGATCAAACCGCTTCCACCTGTTATCCTCATACGCTTCGATTACTACGTGTAAGAATTCAGGATTATCTCTTTCGGTTCGCATTGCTACAAATCGCGAACGAATACCACGCACGTTGAAAATTGCACCGTACAACATCGCAATATCATCACAATCACCAATGAAGGTGCCGAATTCCATAAAGTATTGCAGGTTGTATTCCGGTGCAATCAGTGTTTCGATTTCTTCCGGTGTGTAGGTGTACACATCACGAATTGTATTTACGTGATCCGTATTTCTGAAAGACATTGCCCAACGATAAAAGAATTCGCTATATGCTGCTTTCAATGCAAGATTCCGCATGATTACCAGCGTTTCACGTGTCCCGGCATTTCCCGGTTGTATCGTTGTGTGGATTACTTTAGGCACCGGCAGCATTGTTTTCCTCTTCATCGTTTTCAGAAGAATTCGCCTGCTTATTCCATTCCTTGATTCCGTCCATCATTTGCCGTGTCCACGTGTTGTATGGTTCGTTGGCAAATTCAGGATCAATCCTTACCACATCTTCAAACGATTTCTGCAATGCCATCGCAATGAATGGTTGATATGTCGGATCATTTGCGTTTGCTACCAACCAATCAAGCGCAAATCCAACCGGGAAACCTGCAATGATTCGTGATTTCAACCACTGCAAACCCATTTTTAATTTCTGATCACTTGCCGTTATTGCCGTTGCCGCTGGTAACATTTCGGTTGCTCCATTCCCGTTCGGATTTTGATTTTGCATCATTGCACCTGTAACCGCCGGTGCTACTTCGCGCAATGTTCGCATCAATTCGATTTTCCAATCACCACCTTCACCTTTGCCGGTTATCTTGTCGGCTAATTCGATTCCTTTTATTATTAGCGCGGTTGGATCAGCAACCTTTGCAGCAGAACCGTTGATCACGTTCCATGCCATTACCAAATCTTGCATTGGTGTTTGTGGTCCTGCTGCCGGTCCCGGTTTTCCAAGCAGTGTCAAAATCATTTGCTGATTCCATTGCAACTGATCACGCAACATTTGATTTTGAACCGTTGTTGCATCGGATACTGCACCGTTTGGTTTGCGCACCGGTTCTGCTACTTCCATGTAGATTTTGTGAATTGTTTTTCCGGCAACGATGAAACGGATTTCATACTTTCCACCACCGTATTGTTGACACATTTCTTCATCAATGATTTCGGTTGTAGAAAATTGAAACACTCCACCACGGTACACCTTTTGTTTCACTTGTGAATCAGGATAATCTTCGTGGATTTTTGAAAGGATTAAATCATCGTCGATGCCTGCGAAATCGCCTGCATCAATGCCCATGCCATCATCAGGAATGATTTCTTTTACGGTGGTTGTTTTGGTTTTCGCCACTATTGCACCACCGGCGGTTCGTTGTTATTTGGCGGTTCATTCGGTGTGTCTACTGCCGGTTTGATGATCAATGATTGTTGTTGTATCAACGCATCAAGATTTGCTTTTGCTAATGCTACACCTAAAACTGCCGCAACTAACGGTTGTATCGGTTGATTGTTTCCGGTTTTTACAAGCGTTGCACCGGTGCGTGAATCATGCTCGATTATGATCACTACATCAGGTGTTATCGCCTGCGCCTGCGGTTTCATCGGTTGTTTCTGCCACGGTTTGTTCATTGGTTGCTAACCTTTCTTCGTGAAGTTTTGCTAACTCGTCTTCTAAAATTCCAATTCGTTTATTCGCCGCCGTAAGCGTTGAATTGGTAAGGATTGTGATGTGATCAAGTTTATCGTCCGCACGTTTGAATTTGCGTGATGATAAGATGTGTGAAACTACAACTGAAATTATTGGCGCAATCGCCGTGATTGCTGCAATCCAAACTGCATCTGAAATCAATCGTCATTTCTCTTTTCTCCATTCAATGAATGGTTGTAAGGTTGAATGGTGCAGCAAAAATTATATCCACCTTCGATTTATCTTCACAATCTTCACTGCGTTCAAAGCACGGTTGACATACGTAACCGTCAACCACCTTATTTGGTCCTACAACGGCATATCCGGTGAACGGTTCGATTGCTTCACCGCATATTTCGCAATCGGTAGGTGTAGCTTGATCGTACACGTTACGGAATGGAAAGATATTTTCTTTTGGCATGTCAAGTCCTTTCTGGCAACTATTGTACGCCTGCCTACACACAATAGATAGCGTACATGCTGAAAGTTCAGTTTACGTTGTGTTTTCAATAGGTTACGGACCCGGTTCATCATATTTGATGATTATTTGATGAAAAGTCCGTAAGTCGCTGATCATAAAAGAGATAGGCAACTGGGGGTAAGCTATTGATTCTAAATGCTCTTATGGAAAATTGTATGAGTTTGCGGGGTAGTCATA
>OELG01000108.1_pt1 | contig 15747 bp, 15 predicted proteins | sample 1503541 | NCBI WGS metagenome assembly OELG01 (sample SAMEA104379617, study PRJEB20068) | metagenome | biome: 1000743; feature: 77; material: 1998 | place: USA | collected 2012 | depth 25 m | reverse complement strand
GGTCTCCAGGGCGTGCTTTCCCGCCGTATAAAATGATTGGCGCACGGTGGTCAGCGGCACGCCGGTCACCTGGGCTTCGCGCAGGTCATCGAAGCCGGTCACGGCCACATCTTCAGGTACACGCAGGCCGCGGTGTTTCAAAGCCTCCAATGCACCGAAGGCCATCCGATCATTCGCGGCGACTAAAGCCTGAAATCGTAACCTGCGTTCATCCAAAAGGATTCGAACCGCCTCTCGGCCGCTCTCGGGTGTGTAATCGCCATCGACGACCAGATCTTCATCATAGCGAAGCTCATGGGCTTTGATCTCATCCTTGTAGGCCTCGAAGCGCTGCTCGGCATCCACCTGTCCCTTGATACCGCAGATAAAAGCGATGCGCTTATAACCATGTTCCTCGATCAAATGCCGCACGACCGACCGCATCCCTTCGGCATTATTGGGCACAAACATTGTCGCGCCATTAATGTCCACCGATTGTGTGACGATGGGCAGGTTACCGTAAATGCTTTCGAAAGCCTTTAAGTCGGCCGGGCTTGCGCCGTAGGCAACGTCGGTGGTTAAGATCAGGCCATCAAATTGATCAGGTTTGGCAAGATCATAGAGCCCAAAGGAAGGTTTGGCCGCATCGGTTGTGGGCTGCGGCTTGAGTTTTCCCCCGATGAAATGCACCAGGTTGAGATTATTTGCTTCGGCCGCGGCGGTGACGCCCGCGATAAACTCGGCACCCCAGGCACGCCCCACCTGGGATGCAAATACGCCGATCGTTTTTCTTTCCGAGGCAGGCATCATTGACGATAGCTTCCTTTGATGCAGGAAATGCTGAGATTATATCCTTGATTCAAAAGTATCGTACAACAAAACGGTGACAAAACAGGCTCACGTCGAATCTGGTCTGAAATTAATTCTCCGCTTCTGGTTTTTTGTGGTGTCGGCTTATGTTTACAGGAACGATACGGCTACAGCACCAATCTCATCTGCCATTGCGATATTTCCTCCCTTACAAACCCTGCCACTTCGAAGATATTCCCAAATTCCTCGGGGAAGATTGCCGGAACGTGCCATATTTTGCCGGGGTAATTGGCCATCACATTCTTCAGCATATCGATGCTTAAGCGCTTTCCACGCGCAGCTGGCTCGACCAGCAGTGACCAGATCACCACATGCTCCGCCTGTGGATTCGAAGTGACCATATACGTCTGTCCTTTGCGATAGGCACGCGCCGGCGGGTTGAGATGAGCGATTGTTTCGCCGGCCAGCTGCCAGGGCAAATCGGATGCACCATATTGTGAGATCAGTTTCCCCACTTCACGCAGATCGATCTCATCCAGTGGATTCGCCGCGCCGTCGACAGAGTGCTCACAAATCAAACCGATCAATCTCCGAACACTTTGGAAGCCACACCTGCGATACAAACGCACAGCGTATTCATTTTGCTCGATTACTTCGAGAAACATTTCGTGATCTTTGCGGTCGCGGGCTTCCTGAATCAACTTCTTCAGGAGCCACTGACCTGCCCCGAGACCCCGTTTGTTTTGTATGATCCCCATTGCGGCGAGTCGACTGCTCCAGCCCCGGCGCCCGATCAAGGCAATGCCTGAAGGTTCGTCATCCATGAGTAACACACGGCTGGAAAACAGATCGATGCTGTCTTTACGCAGCATGGTCAGAAACTGGATGAGATTGAAGTCTATGGGGACAAGGTAATCCTCAAAGCTGAGATTCAGCAATTGAGTGAGTTCAGGTAACGGGTAGTCTGAAGCGGGCCTGATATCCAGATCCATGTTTCGATTTTACCTGCATCCGACGTATAATCGGCAAGTTCAGATGAGGACAAAAACATGACAAATCTCTCGAAAACGGCAATTCGAATTACGTGGGTGTTGTTTGCAAACCAGTGTCTTGCTTCAGCAGGGTTTATCGCGGCGGCTACCATCAACTCGATCCTGGGTGCAAAACTTGGTGGCAGCGATTACTGGACGGGTGTCCCTTCGGCAGTCTATCTATTAGGCGCTGCATTTGCCGCTTCGGCCTGGGGCTACATCATGGACCGCATTGGTCGCCGGAATAGCATGACATTGGGTTTGCTCCTGGGGATGGTCGGCAATGCACTCGTGTTATTTGCAATTCGTACTTCTTCACTTATTGTCTTTTTGATTGGCATGGTTTTGATGGGTATCACGAACGCCATCGTTGTGCTGGGACGTTTTGTTGCCGCCGAGGTGAACCCGCCGGAGGGTCGTGGCAAGGCCATTTCGCTGGTAGTGTGGGGTGGGACCTTTGGCGCCATCTTCGGCCCTCTGCTAGTTGGGCCAACAGGAAATTTTGTAAAGACCCTCGGCATGGATGAATTGGCAGGCGCGTATTTATCCACATTGATTTTGTTTGGCGTCGCGGCGGTGGTTGTATTTATCGGTCTGCGACCGGACCCGCGCGATGTCGGAGGAGAAATTGCCGAGCGATATCCCGAATCAACGCCGCATGGAGAAATGCGCCCGGTTCGCGAGATATTGAGCCAGCCGGCCGCGTTGACAGCTTTGATGGCAATGGTGCTTGGGCAGGTGGTGATGGTGGCCTTAATGGTGATCACATCACTGCATATGAATCACCATCAGCACGGACTGACAGATATCTCCCATGTAATTCAGGCGCATACCTTCGGCATGTATGCCTTTTCCATCGTCTCGGGATATCTCGTTGATCAATGGGGACGTCGACCGGTGATCCTCTCGGGCGCTGGATTGCTGTTACTTGCCTGTATCACAGCGCCGCTTTCGCCCGACGTTTTGCCTCTTGGGATTGCCCTGTTTTTCCTTGGGCTGGGCTGGAGTTTCTGTTTTGTCGGCGGCTCGACCTTGTTGGCCGATCAGCTTTCGCCGGCCGAGCGTTCGCGCACGCAGGGCTTCAACGATCTTCTGGTGGGGCTTGCATCGGCTGCCGCCAGCCTGAGCAGTGGTTTGATCTTTGCTGCGACGAATTTCACGATCATTTCCATAGTGGCGGGTGGATTAACGCTGATTCCGCTCCTTATGGCGATGTTGATGTTAAAAAGGAAAACAGTCGTCGTCAGTGCTGCATAAAATAAACATCATTAACCCCGAACTTAAAGAATCAGCCACGGACACTTGCACCTGGCGCAAGTGTCCGTGGCTAAGCGCTCGAAAGATTAATTTCGGTGTGAGCCATGTTACTGTTTACCAACAGCAAATCACTTCCTAACCATTGTCAACAGCATTTTGAATCTTTGGCTGGCCCTTACAGCATGAGGTTCATCTGCCGGCATGATGATCGCGTCGCCGGTTTTCAGCAAGAAGGGGCTGCCGGATATTCTTATTTCCGCTTCGCCGTCCAGTATCTGGACCAATGCATCGAATGGCGCAGTATGTTCGCTTAACTCCTGATCCTGATCGAAAGCAAACAGTGTAACGTTACCAGCCTCCGCCTTTGTGATCTGGCGACTGACCACGGAGCCTTCCTGATAGCTGACCAGGTCGGCCATGTGCAAAATTTCTGATTTTGGTGCGGTAGACATATGCCCTCTGTTCACGATAAGATGGGATCATCCCACCCCTTCTATTTTATTTCAATTTGATAGGCAGCGGGGATGGAAGTGAAACGAGTGGTGCTGGTGACAATTAAAACTGCCTCATCACTGTTTTTCAATGAAAATGGAATGTCGGCTGTATTATCGGCGTTCAACGCAATGGGGGTCACTATAGTGGTATCACCTTTGAGAATGAGACTCAGACGATAGGTCTGTGGGAGGACGTTCTGAACGCGCACAAACCCGGTCGCGGCCCAGCCGCCATCGTCCGCTTCAAAATCTGACTGATAGTTGATCGCGTCCACCCGGACGTCATCCAGCAAAAAGCCTTCGCCATTGACGAGCGCGTCGGTAATGTATTCAAAGCGGATCTGCACCTTCTGCCCCGCGTACTCTGACAGATCGACCTCCTCTTGAATCCAATCGCCGGTCTGGCCGGTATATGCCCAACCATATGATTGCCCCGAGGGATCAGAATCGGTACCGGAAGGCGTTTTGAGGATTTCCCAATTTTCGCCGTCGGTGGAGGCTTCGAGGTAAAGGTAATCCCAATCTTTTTCAATGTCGTACCAGGTCTGGTAACTCAACGCGATGGGTCCGTTCACGTCGCTGAAGTCAAATTCGCGGGTGAGCGTCATATCGGATTCGTTGCCTTTATTCGCCCAAAACGCAAAATCGCCGGAATAAGCATCGACCGGCAGAAGCCCCGTAACGGTTGAACCGCTGAAATGCAAAGTGTAGTCACCCGCGCAGTTGATCGCAATGTAGTCAATGCCATACTGGTTGACCGAACCACTCGCGGCCTGTGGGCAATTCGAAATGAAATCAACTGGCGTATACTGCGGTGCTTCTGGATAGTTGTGATAGGTATAGCGCCCATCTTCGACGTTACCATCCTTGAGATATAAAGCGGCGGCCCAGTCCATAAAGACATCATCGGCGGTGATTACTTTGCCAGTCTGTGGATCAGTAATATTGAGCTGCGCCAGCGTATCATCGATACTCTTCAGATCATCTTCCGGGTTGCTGGTCACAGCTTTTGTCGCTTCTTCTCCAAATCGGTCCAGAAAATAAGCAAGATAGAGAAAGCTCTGGCCATAATGGTTGGAAAAATCAGGAGAGGTATTGTCAACCCAGCTATTCAGTTGCAGATCAGGATTCTGAAGATAGGCCCAATCTGAACCGCCAACAGAATATCCATTGATAAAAGCACCCACCTCCGCAAAGCCTTCCACCATCCAGGAGGCATCGTTCCGGTCCGTGGCGAATTGAATCATATGCACAAATTCATGCGCGAGCGTGCTATAGGCATATTCATCACCCAGATTGGTGGTGTCGGAAAGCATATAAGTTTCATGAGCATTGGAGTAATCCATAACCTCAGGATTGAACGGATCGGAAGAACTGATAGCACCGCCTACATTGGTTCCGAGCGCGCTCCCACTTGCGTATAGAACAAAAATATGTGGGTCCTTATCCACGCCGGGGACAGCTTCGCTGCCGAAGAACTCACGGTCGGTGGGATAGATCTTTTCCTCAAAGGTATCCATCAAGGATTTCATATCGCTCTTGTTTACATCCACGCCATCCTGCGACCAAAAATAGGTATGGGGCGTGACGTAAAGCAGGGTGAAATTGTATTGATGGTGTTCCGCCGTGTCTGAGTTAACGATCCAGAAAGTTTCCCGATCTCCCAGCTGGTAGGATTTTCCCTGTACCGTCTTTGGAACATTACATTTCTTCTCGAGCCGGCAGGCCAGTTCATACGGGTCGTTTTCAGGGACATTGGCCGTAAACAGCGTCTGGAGCGTATCAGCTGAGACCGATTCGATCGGAGGCCGCGTCAACTCGACGGGCGGAGGGGGCGTTTCCGTATCCCCAAAAATGGGAGGCAGGAAAAGCGGTGTCGTATCCGCTGAGGGAATGGACCGGGCTTCGTAATACAGAAGCCCGGCCGCCCCGAGAATCACAAGGCAGGCACAGCACACCAGCACCGCGACAATTCCGCCAATGATCCTGGGAAGAGATGAAGATGAATTGTTATCGGCATCCATGAAGCTCTCCTGGGCCGCGTTTCCCGTGATCTACCAAACTTTTCGAGCAAGTTGCGCGCGCTGCGCGCCGGGTTGTCAGCTTCTGATTTCGCTGAGCAGGCGGCACTCCGTAAACCCCGCATCATACTGCCAGATAATAAGTAACGGATTAGGAAGCACCTGGTATTGTGGAGACTATTTGGGACTGAAAGCCGGATCAATCTTTCGATCTGATCGAAGTACTGTTCCTGTCAAAATACATTGTAATCCCCTTCCGCAGGGGATCGAGCAGGCCCAGATGTGTAAGCATGACCAGGGAGACGCTCGTCATATAGACGAAAAACACGACATCCTTCCATAAGAAGCTCGGCTTGACGCCCTGTGTGTCAAACACATAGCGGAATACAATTAATCCCAGATGGGTCAGGTTGAGCAACAATAGCGGGATCGAAAAAGTCCGCAGGTCGTGATCCTCATTGATCAGATGCAGGCCAAGCAGTGCGCCCAGCCCACCTGCCATCACCACCAGATATTTGATGAACCGGCCAAGATCGTCCGGTTGGGCATACATGCGTTTTAGAATTTCAACATAAAGATAACAAACTGCCGCCAGACAACCCCAGGTAAACCAGTTGATCAGGATGGGCAGGATCAAATTTCCATACACGCGAATCGCCAAAATCGCCGTTGCCCAGCCCACGGCATATGCCAACGCAACCACAACCCCCTGTGTGACGAGGCTGACGGGGTTTGGGCTTTCACCAAGAAGATCGATGACCATTTTTGTGCCGCCCAGCATGGCAAACCCTAATCCCCCAATACTTAACAACAACATGGCAATACTGAAAAGCCCTCGCTGTGATACCTTAGGACCATTTCCGTTGCGTGGCTGCGATGGCGGAAGTTGGCTGGAGTTACTCATATGGCCTCCTACTCAATGGATAACCTTAGTATTAACATGATTTCACGGGATGGGATGAATTATACCCATAAGTAAGACTGATTTTTTCCGGACCGGGTTCCCGCCTTTTGCCACCATTTGGCTGATTTTATCCGATTTTTCCGGCTCCAGGCTGACAGGTTAACCTCTACCACTCGGACGGGATTTTGATCAGACGCAACTGGACGCGAATTTTTTTTGAATTAACCAAAATCAAAAGGTCTAATAAATAGCTTGTTCAGCCAGCAGTTGCCTGCTGGCTGAACAATGGAAATCAATGATGATCCACACGCGGCCGGATGGGTAACGTCTGGAATTCGCGTGCCATTTCTATAAAACGCGCGACCGTGGTCTCGAACATCAATTTTCCAAATTCAGATGTCGCCGCGGCGGCATCTCCGCACACACCTTCCTTTGAGAAGCGGCTCCACCAATCCTGCCAGCTATACGCGCTTGGCTCCGGATAATCCCAGTTGAAATATTTCAGCTTGAGCTGACCGATGTCCCGCGTCGCCTTATCCATTTGCACGAGTTCGGGGAAGGAGTGCAGCATCATCGCGGTCTCGTATTCACAGGCGTGACCCACACTGCCCCAGCCACCTTTGCGGTTTGCATCCAGCACATCCTGCACCAGTGCAGGATTCACGGCCGCGTTGATCGTGGTATTCGCACAAATGATGCCTGTTTCCAGCACAACCTTGCGCGCCGCCAGTTCGCAGATCGCCTGATTGGAACCATGTCCATTCACGATGAAGATATGTGTAAACCCATGCCGCGCCACCGAGATCGCAACCTGTGAGACATACGCGAGACAGATTTCCATGTCTACAGAAAGTGTGCCGGGAAAGTCCATGTGATGGTTATCGAGGCCGACCGGAATCGTCGGCGTGACAAGGATGTCGCCGCCGGCGCGTCGTCCACATTCCGACAACACCGCCTCGAGAATGTCATTATCGGTCGAAAGCGGCAAATGCGGACCGTGATCCTCCACGGTGCCAAAGGGAATCGCCACTACCGGCTGTGGATCGCGCGCGATCACCGCCTTCATTTCGGGCCAGGTAAATTTATCGTAACGCCACTGAGTTTCAGATGCCATGGTTGCCTCCGGGTAGAATTTTTCCTATTTAAACACAAAGGACACGGAGCACACAAAGGTTTAAAGATCTTTCCTTCGCGTCCTTGATATCCTTTATGGTTAAAGCAAGAATAGAAAGCTATTTTTGGGTGATACGTTTCCACCCAAACACAATTAAGAAAAATACTGTCGCGGTCAAAACAATCGCCGCACCGGAGGCGATGCTAAGATAAAAGGAAAGATATAGCCCAATAACACCCGAAACGGAGGCTAGGATCGCGGCGAGAATCATCATGTGTGAGAGACGATGCGTAAGCAAATAAGCAGTCGCCGCCGGAGTAACCAGCATGGCAACCATCAACGCCACACCGACAGTCTGAAGGGAAACTGCGACGGTTACCGCAATAAGGGTGAGCAGGACGTTGTTGAGCAGGCCGACCGGGAGTCGCAGGGTGGCCGCCAGAACCGGGTCAAAGGACAGGGTCGTGAATTCCTTGTAGAAGGCGAACACGGTCAGGAGCACGATCCCGCCAAAGAGCAGGATCAACCACAGGCTTTGAGTCGAGACGCTCAACACATCCCCAAAGAGGAAGTGACTCAAATCCACGGCGTAACTCCGCACCGTCGAAATCAACGCGATGCCCAGCGCGAACATTCCGGCGAAGATGATGCCAATGGCTGTATCTTCCTTGATCTGAGAATTCTTGCTGATGGCGCCGATCCCCAACGCAGCCAGGATAGCCGTTCCCAGTGACCACCAGAAGAGCGGTTCGCGAGCTCCGCCGCTGACGATATAACCGAGCGCAATGCCCGGCAGAATGGTGTGAGCCAGCGCATCCCCAAAGAATGCCATGCCGCGCAGAACGACATAGCTGCCAACGACGGCACAGACAATTCCCACGAGAATCGCGGCAAGCATGCCGCGCTGCATAAATTCATATTGGAGAGGCTGAAGAAGGAAGCTAATGAACGTTGCCATATTCATCTTCCCCGCAGCAATCATCCATGCTTAGAATATTCTGTCCATCCACCGGCTTCAACCTGCCACCGTAGGCATTCAATAAATTGTCGGTGTGCAAAACTTCGTTTGGTTCACCAAGCGCGATCAGGCGATGGTTCAATAGCATGATCCGGTCAAAATGACTGGCAGCCTGGTCGAGGTCATGCGTTGCAACCATCACAGTCACTTTTTCCGATTTGAGTCGGTCCAGTAAATTCAAAAGACCCTCCTGCGCGGGCGTGTCGAGACCCGTCAGCGGCTCATCCATCAGCATCAATTCGGCTTCCTGCGCGAGGGCCCGGGCGATGAACATGCGCTGCTGCTGCCCGCCTGAAAGCTGGCTGATCTGACGTGAGGCCAGGTTCATTAACTCAACCGTTTCCAGCGCATGATGGACCATATCCCAATCCCTTTTATGAGGCCAGTTCAATGGGCCAAGTTTCGCAGAACGCCCCATCATTACTACATCTGCCACGCTGACCGGAAACGTCCAGTCCACCTGGCTGCGCTGCGGAATATAACCAATGCATACATGGCTGCGCGGGCGCGAGCCAAAAACGTTCACTTCGCCAGATTGGGGCTGCAGCACGCCAGCTACAACTTTGATCAATGTGCTCTTCCCGGCGCCGTTCGGCCCGACGATGGCGATCCGTTCGCCTTCGTGCAGGTGAAAAGTGATATCCTGTAGTGCGACATGCCCGTTGTAACGAACCGTCAGGTGGGAAACATCCAAAATGGGTTGGTTGGTTTGATGTTGTGTGTTTGGGTACATGGTTCTTTCCGTAGGGAATGGCAGCCGCCGTTCCCTACATTAAATTATTTCAAGGCATTCACAATCCGGGTCACATTGTGCTTCATCATACCAATATAAGTTGCAGCGGGCGGACCTTCCGTCAGCGACTCAAGATGCAGATCAGTGACGACGCTTACGCCTGTTTCGGCAGCGATCTGTTGGGCGAGAGCAGCATTATCGCCGGCATCCAGGAAGATGGCCGGCGCGCCGCTGGCTTCGATCTGATCCACCAGCGAGGCCATTTGCTGCGCCGAGGGTGATGCATCCGAGCTGAAACTTTCAATGACGGTTCCGATGATCGTAAAACCATAACGTTCTGCAAAGTAATTCAGCGATTCGTGATTGGTGATCAGCAATCTGCGCTCCGGTGGGATTTGCGAGACCTGCTGGACAACCCAGGCATCCAACTCTTTTAACTCAGCGATGAACGTCTCAGCATTGACTTGATAATCGGCCGCGCCTTCCGGGTCAAAGTGGGTTAAGGCTTCGCGAATATTTTCGACGTACGCAATCACATTATTTGGATCGAGCCACAGATGCGGATCGATCCCATGTTCATCGTCCGGATCTTCCCTCGGAGTTAGACCTGCGGAGGCCTCGATGACTTCTCTCTTCCCTCCGGCATTTTGCAGCAACGGCCCCAGAAAATGTTCATAGTCAGCACCATTGATGATCAGCAGTTTACATCTGGCGATTCTTGTCACATCGGAGGGCGTTGCCTCATAGGAATGCGGGTCAGCGCCTACAGGCAAAAGCGATTCAACGGTAACGCGGTTGCCGGCGACATTGCGCGCGATGTCTGCCAAAAAGGTAGTGGAAGTTAATACAACAGGAACCGATGTCCCTGAGTCTTGTGCGGAGCTTCCCTGACAGGCACATAAGACAAGCGCGAGTGCCATCAGCAATACGAGCCATCGATACATGTTCAGCGCTCTCAAATTTATTGACAGGCCTGGCATAACCCAAAGAGTTGCAGCCAATGTTCGCTGATCCGGTAGCCGGTCCGTTTCGAAATGGATTTAATGAGAGTCTCGAGATCGTCGCCTTCAAAGAACATCACCTGGCCACAGTTCTGACAAAGCAATAAATGTTCGTGACCTCGGCTCGCGGCGATGAAAGCCTGGCAGCCCTGCGGCTGGTGCACACGCTGGATGATATGCAACTCCTCCAGTTTTTCAAGCGTGCGATAGACAGAGACCAGTCCCAGCGCCCGATATTTTTTGCGTGCCATATCGAAGACTTCCAGAGGGGTAAGGGCATGCGTGGATTTATGAATGGCCTCCACGACCGCGCGCCGCGCGCCGGTGAGACGGTAGCCATTCTCCTGAAGTTGAGTCAGCCAAAGTTCTGCCGTCATGAATTTTCTCGCTTTTTGAAATTGAAAATCATTTTCAATAAGTGTACGCAAAAAACAGCGGGGCGTCAAGTTCTGATCGCCCTGCCCTGCTGGCCTAGCTTCGCCAGGCGAGTGTGTGATAAATGATTGAGGCCGTAACGAGCAGCGCCATGGCGATGCCTGTCAATTTGGAAATCGGTTTGCGCTGCTCCTCCGGTTTATTTAATTGATCGGCATTTAATTTTGCGCCCACCGCGACAGTGGCAGGAATTGCAGCACAGATCATACACATGGTGACTCCTTATTCCCTATCCAGCTCGGCACTTTCGTTGGGTGTGATTTCCTTTTTCAGCAGAAAGTACGCGCCGGTGAAGTGATCATCTACGCTGCCGACGAGCAGGGCCCGTCGGGTTGGCAGCATATTGACAACCTCCCAGCCTTCCAGCCCCTGCTGGTCAAGGGCCGGGATTTCAAATCCTTTCCCAAGCGGGTCATCGTCCATCAACGCGCCCGCGGATAAATAGACCATTTTGTAACGAAAGACCCTGCCGCCCTGCTGCAGGCGCTTCTTCGCAGACTCGAGGCGGGCACGTTGTTCCCCTGCGTGTTCGGTTTCCACCTTTTGGCGCAACCGGGCGAACTCCGGGGAATCCTGGATCTCCTTCGCCACTTCCAGGATTTCCTCATCGTCGCTCAACATGGCAGTTACTACGAATTCATAGCCGCGCGGATCGCCAAGTTTGATGAGGCCGTCGGCAGCATCGAACTGGGTCAGCCAATCCTCATCTTCGGTCATCAGTTCGTAGAGGGTCTCGATGTCACGCATGGCAACGAGGTTATCGATTTGGGTAGTCATGGACTTCTCCGCAACTTCAAATACGCTGATTGTAACATTTTGCAAGCCGGTAGCTTTGACGAATTATCAACTTGTGATGCTACCCGGCGAGGAATGAGTTATGATTCAGATATGTTCACGGATATGCTCAGGAAACTGGCGAGCCAGATTTTGCTCGATCTGAAGGACATGGAGGGTGATTACCGCGCCTCAAATTTACAGATCGACAAGGCACAGAGCATTCTCTATATGATCATCGTCAACCTCAGCGCGGTGGGAATTCTCGTTGTAGATTTATTGTTCTTGAGGGACAGGCTGGATTTGTTCTGGCAAATGGTGGCTTATCGCAGTGCTTTCATTTTATTTACAGTCATCATTATCATTGCGATGATGAAAACAGACCGGGTTCGAGTCTTCGACCAGCTTGCTCTGGCCTGGATCATTATGACCATGTTCTCCCTGTTGCTGCTAAATTTAGCACGCCCCGCAAATTATCTGGCCCCGGTATTTGATATTATTACCATCTTTGCGATTTATGTGCTTTCGCCGCTCAAGTTTCAGCAAAATCTGCTGTTAGCCCTATGTTTCTCGCTTTGTACATTATTGATGTATGTTTATGTAAAGGTGGGCGTGGACCCTGCCACACGAAATGGGGCCATCGCGGCGCAATTCGTCGTTCACACATTGGGGATGGGCGCGGCGCTGCAACTGCAATCCTACCGTCGGAGATCATTCAAGGCATTCATTGACGAGCGCGATGCCAAGGAAATGGTGGCGTATCTGGCGAATATTGACCCGTTGACAAAGAGTCTGACGCGCCGCCATTTTTTCAACATTGCCGAGAGCGAGTTCAAACGCTTCGAGCGTTATCACCGGCCATTTTCCGTACTGGTGGTGGATGCGGATCGATTCAAGAGTATCAATGACACCCAGGGGCATCATGCGGGCGACATCGTTTTGCGCAGCCTTTCGCTTGTGGCGATGGAACAAAAACGCGTGCAGGATACCTTTGGCAGGCTGGGTGGCGAGGAATTTGGTTTGATCCTGCCTGAAACGACTCTCGAACAGGCCATGATCGTGGCAGAACGTATCCGCAAGGTATGGGAGGAAACGCCATCCAACATGGATGGCAGGCCGATTCATTCGACGGTCAGCATCGGCGTCGCGGAGGCTAACGGGGGCGATCAGTCCTTTGACCACGTTTTACGACGCGCCGACTTAATGATGTATAAGGCCAAGGAACAAGGACGCAACCAGGTTGTGTCGGAATAATATATCCCAAATCCCTGCCCGCAAAAACGAAATACAAGATAATTGCACAGAGCGGCCTGACATGCCTCGCCCAGGCACATCACGTACGGCCGCTCCGGCAAAGGGAACTGGACTTGACCAATTATTTAGATAAAAACCTAACAGGTTTCCGTGAAAACCTGATCGATAATCGTTCAGGTCCGCGCAGGTTGTTCTGAGCATACATGGCGCGGATAAAACCTGTTAGGTTTGATATATTATCGACGATTCCTCAAGAAGGTTGGGATATCGAGATCATCTTTGTTGGCGGGGGTCAGAGGCTCGCGAGTGTGTTTCGCATCACCCGGCTGAACGTCCGCGTGAACCGAGACCGATTCAGTATTGCGCGGGAACGCGAGAGATGGGTCTGCTCGTCGCATCTCCGTCCTGGGCTGGCGTTCCAACGCGCGGCGCGGCATGGAGTTGCGCTCAAAGCCTGTCGCAATCACGGTGACGCGAATCTCGTCGCTCATGTTCGGGTCAATGACCGCACCGAAGATCATATTCACGTCCGGATGCGCCGTCTCGCGAATAATGGCCGCAGCCTGGTTGACCTCAAAGAGCGTCATGTTCGGTCCGCCGGTAACGTTGAAGAGCACGCCGCGCGCGCCGTCGATGGTGATATCGAGCAGCTTGCTGGAGATGGCGTCCTCGGCAGCCTTGCGGGCGCGTTCATCGCCGGCGCCTTTTCCAACCGCCATGAGCGCGGCTCCGCCTTCGGACATGATTGCGCGCACATCGGCAAAATCAAGGTTGATCAGGCCCGGGGTGGTAATCAATTCTGAAATGCCCTGAATGCCCTGACGTAAAACATCATCCGCCAGGCGGAAGGCATCCTGCAGGGACGCACGTTTATCTGCAATTTGCAAAAGGCGATCGTTGGGAATCGCGATTAACGTATCAGCATGTTCCTTAAACTGGCTGATGCCTGCTTCCGCAGATTGCATCCGGCGCATACCTTCGAATGTAAACGGACGTGTCACCACGCCAATGGTGAGCGCGCCGCTTTCCTTGGCAATCTGTGCGACGATGGGCGCCGCGCCCGTGCCCGTGCCGCCACCCATCCCAGCCGTAACGAAGACCATATCTGAGCCTTTTAGCGCGCTATAGAGTTCGTCAGCAGATTCTTCGGCAGCTTTGCGCCCGATCTCCGGGTTGCCGCCTGCGCCCAGACCGCGCGTGAGCTTGTCGCCGAGTCGCACACGCATGGGTGATTTCGTCAGCACCAAAGCTTGCGCATCGGTATTAGCGACAATGAATTCAACGCCTTGAATTCCTTCATCGATCATGCGGTTGACGGCGTTGGATCCGCCACCGCCGACACCGATCACTTTGATGCGGGCGAATGCTTCTGTTCTTTGATCATTGTTCATTGCATTGGTCGAGTCCATGGGTACCTCCATCAAACAATTGGTTTGTATGATACTTGTTTTTGATTCTGCATATGAATATTTTAAGTTACTGTCTCGCGCTCCCAAGAGAGCATTGGGACAATGTGAGCGGAGTAATGAGCGATAGCGAGGAACGTAGTCGAAGCGCCGGATACAAATTCGTCCTTCGACTACACTCGTCGCGGCGGACGCTCCTCGTTCCGCCCACACTGTCCCGAAGCGGTGTCCCTTCGGGAGGACGAGTTTTAGGGCAGGATCCTGCCAATGATCTTCTTCACAAGATTCATATTCTTCTCTCCTTTCCCGCGGCGTTCGCGCCCGATGCTTAGATCCGTATCATGCATCGAGAGCGCCCATCGCAATAAACCCACGCTGGTTGAATAGGCGGGTGAATTCAAACGATCAACCAGACCCAATAAATTTTCAGGCTGTGCCGTGCGTACAGGTATACCTAACACTTCAGAGGCAATGTGCTTAATGCCCGGCAATGCCGATGTGCCGCCGGTTAACACAATACCGGCTGGTAACAACCCGTCATAACCGGAACGCTTGATCTCCTGCAACGTAAGCGAGAAGATTTCTTCGACACGCGCTTCGATGATGTCAGCCAGATCGCGGCGGCTGATCTGTACCGGGCGATCCTCCCCAAATGGGCGGATGGCAAAATATTCCTCCGAGCCAATTTCACGGCGTACCGCGTGACCCTGCTGCTTCTTTACTTCTTCGGCCTGCTGGAACGGCAGTCGTAAACCGTGTGAGATATCCTGGGTAACGTGATTGCCTCCGACTGAAAGGACCATCGTGTGCCATACATCGCCGTTGACGTAGATCGCCAGGTCTGTTGTACCTCCACCGATATCACATACCGCCACACCCATCTGGCGTTCCTGGTCCGTCAGAACAACTTCGCCGGAGGCCAGCGGGTTCAACACAAATTGTTGAATCTCCACACCGGCAGCACCCACACACTGCCGTAAGTTATCGGTGGAAGCCGCAGAGGCAGTGATGATGTGAGCCTCCACTTCGAGGCGATAACCGTGCATTCCTTTCGGGTTGCGGATGCCATCCTGCCCATCGACGCTGAAGCCGCGCTGGATCACATGGATGATTTCGCGATCATAGGGAATCGCCACCGCGCGTGCCTGATCGAGGGCGTGCTCGACATCAAATTGCTCAATGACATTGCCGTTCACAGCCCCCGCCCCGCGACTATTTACTGACGAGACATGCGCGCCGGCCATACTTACCAAGGCCGAAGTGATCTCCAGGCCGGAGGTTGACTCCGCTCTTTCGACCGAGCGCGTAATCGCCTGGGAAGCCGCGGCCAGATCCACAATGATGCCTTTGCGGATGCCCTCGGACGGTTCGATGCCCACGCCAAGAATGCGAATGGACCGATGATCCTCCACTCGCCCAACAAGCGTGCATACTTTGGTGGTGCCGACGTCTATGCCTACAATGATCTCTTCCATAGTCTCATCAATTCATCACTTTAGAGTGTCTTGGGTGGTCG
>OELG01000318.1_pt1 | contig 16063 bp, 10 predicted proteins | sample 1503541 | NCBI WGS metagenome assembly OELG01 (sample SAMEA104379617, study PRJEB20068) | metagenome | biome: 1000743; feature: 77; material: 1998 | place: USA | collected 2012 | depth 25 m | reverse complement strand
GGTCGCCAACTAGCAGATTACTTTTTCAAGGGAAGCGGTGGTTAGCCGCTTCCCTTGAATGGGCCGGAGGAATTCGGGATGAACCTATTCAACAAAGCGACGGGCGAAAACAAATCGCAAGCGGAATTGCTGTACCAGATACAACAAAAAAAGAAATCTATTTTCCGCAGAAATGTTATCCTCTCCTGGGTGGGACTGTTGTTGTTCTTAATTTTTCTCTTTAGCGGAATTGAGCTGAGGTCAGCAAACAAAGTTACCAGCATTTCAGCATGGCACTTTGAGACCGTCACCGAAAATGACGTTAAGATCCGGAAAAGGGTTGAAAGAGTTCTGGCTTCTCTACCGATAGGCCTACCCAACGACGGTATATCTCTTAAAACCATTGCCGTGGATAATGAGTTCATCCGCAAAAATAGCAACTTCGTCGCTCAGGGCATTGTACAAACGATCAATATTTCAGCACTATCCATCATGCTGGCCATCGTGCTGGCCCTGCTCGCTGCGCTGGGACGATTATCTACAAATCCGGTTATTTACGCTATAAGCACTTTTTATGTGTCCCTCATTCGGGGCACGCCACTTTATCTTCAAATATTCTTTTTCTTCCTCGCTTTACCGCAACTCAACATCGTCCTCACGGGACTGTGGGCCGGTGTACTGGCCCTGGGCCTCAACTATGGTGCATACATGAGTGAAACCTTCCGCGCGGGTCTCTCATCTGTTGGCAAGGGACAACGCGAAGCTGCCTCCGCGCTCGGAATGACTCCGGGACAAACCATGCGCCGTATCGTCCTGCCCCAGGCCTTACGTTTTGCCATTCCCCCGATGGGAAATGATTTTATCTCTATGACCAAAGACTCAGCCCTGGTCTCGGCAACGGGCTTTGTACATGAAATCATGTGGCGCGCCACCAAAGTTGGACGCGCCGAATTCCGCAACATGGAAGCCCTGGTGATGGCAGCCATCTTCTATTGGATCATGACACTCCTTCTCACCTCCGTCCAGAGTCGTGTGGAAACCCGCCTCGCCAAGGGAGATCGATAACGTGGAACCCATTGTTAGAATCTCCAATCTTGATAAATACTTCGACCGACTACATGTGCTGAAGGATATCTCGGTGGATATTCAGCCGCGCGAAGTAGTCTGCCTGATCGGGCGCAGCGGCTCCGGCAAAAGTACGCTGCTGCGTTGCATCAACTTTCTGGAGGAACCCTCGCATGGCACCATCGAAGTAGATGGAATTAGAGTGGAAGGCGGTGAAAAAGGCAAGGAGCATCGCCAGTTGGTGCATGACGTGCGCCTCAAGACTGGTATGGTCTTTCAGGAATTCAACCTCTTCCCACATATGACGGTTTTGGAAAATGTGATCGAAGGGCCGGTGATCGTCAAAGGTATGGATCGCAAGCAAGCCACCAGCTTGGCCGAAGAAAATCTCGAAAGCGTTGGCATGCTCTTCAAAAGAGACGAATATCCCATGCGCCTTTCCGGTGGACAAAAGCAACGCGTGGCCATCGCCCGGGCCCTGACCATGCAGCCCCGTGTGATGCTTTTCGATGAACCTACCTCGGCACTCGACCCGGAATTGATCGGTGAAGTGCTTAATGTGATGAAGAAAGTTGCCAAAGACGGCATGACCATGCTGGTCGTCACCCATGAAATGGGTTTTGCGCGCGAAGTGGCAGACCGGGTCATTGTGATGTCAGAAGGCCAATTGATCGAAGACTCAAAGCCGGAGGAATTATTCAAAAATCCCAAAGATCCGCGTACGAAAGCATTGATCGATCGTTATCGCACCGGAGAACAATGATGCGACTCGCCATCACGCGCGATATAAGCCCGCGCTTCAACGAATGCGAACTCACTCACATCGACCGCACACCCATCGACGTGACTGTTGCGCAATCGCAGCATCATGGTTACGTGCAGGCCATCAAAGCGCTTGGCTATGCTGTTTTGGAATTGCCTGCCGAACCAAATCTACCTGACTCGGTCTTTGTGGAGGATACGTCCATTGTGCTGCCGGAGGTGGCGCTCATCACCCGACCGGGAGCTGATTCGCGCAAACCCGAAATCGACTCGATCGTGCAGGCCCTGGGCCCGTACCGTGATCTCGTCTTCATCGAGTCTCCAGGTACACTGGATGGTGGTGATGTCCTGGTGCTAGGCAAAAATATCTATGTTGGCCTCTCCACGCGCAGCAATCCGGAAGCCGTTCAGCAGATGAATCAGTTACTGGGCAGGTATGGCTACAAGACTCAGGGTGTCGCAATGCATGATTGTCTGCATCTCAAAACAGCCGTGACACGTGTGGACGCGCAGACTCTGCTGATCAACCGTAAGTGGGTGGATGTGGAAAACTTCGAAGGCTTCCATCTGATTGACGTCCACGAGTCGGAAGACTTCGCCGCGAACTGCCTCCCGCTCGGTGACTCAATTATCTTCCCCATTTCATTCCCGAAGACCGGTGCAAAACTCGGAGCCCGAGGCTACAAAATCAAACCTGTCATGGTGGATGAACTGGCCAAAGCAGAAGGTGCAGTCACCTGCTGCAGCTTGATCCTGGAAAATTAATTTCGAGTCGGCCAGCGATAAGCAGGCTTCATCCGAGAATTATCCAACCTAAAACCAAAATAAAAAATCCCCGATTTGTTCCGGGGATTTTTGCTGCATTGGTGCGCTGGAGAGGACTTGAACCTCCACGTCTTGCGACACATGGCCCTCAACCATGCCTGTCTGCCAATTCCAGCACCAGCGCTTGAGCAAAGCACGGCGTATTATAATCGTGTTCATCCTGTTGTCAAGCAATGCAGTTTTGGCGTGCATTTGGCCAGCTATTTGTGAAAATTCCAATGGAGATTGGAACAAATTCATATAGGACCGGACCAGGTGACTGAAATACTGATTGATTTGAAAGATCATGACAAGGTAAAGATCGTACTCTGGTAGATTGCGCAAATCCAAAGGAATAGCAATATGGCAAAGCAGCGTATGTATACTGGGCCCATATCCGAAACGCTTCGGAGGCATCCGCATGGAGACAAAGCGGAAATCGTCAGCACCGTCCGTTGGATGGCCCTGGCTTGCCTGTTCTTATTTCTGACACTAACCTTGATGTTCTTGCTAACGGGCTATTATCGGAGCGCCCTGGTATCGGCAGTGGGTATCGTCCCCATCCTTATTTCTATCAGGCTTCTACAACAGAATGCGGCCGCGGCGCCCAGTACCATACTCGCCATAACGATCATTTTATTGATCACCTGGCTGGCCACCTTGGGTCAGGGACTCTATGATATCGGAGTTCTGGGTTATCCGGTAATCTTGATTTTGGCAGGGTTGGTCTTAAGAGGCCGCGTAATCATGTACCTGTCCCTTTTCATTATCCTGTGCATCGGTTGGCTGACATTTGGAAATTATTTTGGCTTCTACGACCTGGATCCAATTTCCCATTCATATCCACAGGATTTTTTCATCTCAAGCATCATCATTTTAATGGCCGGGAATGCGGTAGTTCGTCTGGTAAGAAACGTTTATCAAAATCTTTCCAAGGCGGAAAACGAATTAGAGACCCGAATCAAAGCCGAACGCCAACGTGAGGCCCTCATCCAACAATTGAAATCCAAAAACCAAGAGTTGGACCGTTTCGCTATACGGGTCTCCCATGACCTCAAAACGCCTTTAATCACCGTTGCGGGATTTCTGGGCTACCTGGAGCAAGATATCCGATCCGGCAAGCAGGAACGAGCCGAAAAAGACCTGGCGCAAATCAATGAAGCGGCTAAAAAGATGGGGAAGTTTGTGGACGAGCTGCTCGATCTCTCTCGCGTGGGACGAATCATCAATCCGCCGAAGGATGTTCCCTTCGAGGAAATTGTGCAGGATGCACTCCAAGCGTCAGACGGGCTTCTTAAGGCGAAGAAGGTGCAGGTCGAGATTGCCGCGATTTTCCCATTTGTTCACGTCGATCGTCTACGCGTGGTGCAAGTCATGCAAAATCTGATTACGAACGCCGTCAAGTTTATGGGCGATCAACCGCATCCCGTCATACGGATCGGATTTGAAGAAGTGAACGGCGCGCACATCTTTTCAATCGAAGATAATGGAATCGGCATTGCTCCAGAATATCATGAAAGAATTTTCGAGTTGTTCAACAAGTTAAGCCCTGAGACCGATGGTACAGGTCTCGGGCTGGGTCTGGTGAAAAGAATCATCGAGGTACATAACGGTAAAATATGGGTAGAATCCGTTCTGGGAAACGGCTCAACGTTTAAGTTTACACTGGCGCGTGCTCCATCTCCTGGATAGCCCCACATTGAACTCGATCAACCGCATTTCTTTCTATGTTCTGAGGCAATTTTGGAGGATTCTGGTAGAACCCTTTGAGTCTCTGCCACAAGCGGAGGATCGAAGCCGGGCCATTATCACTTCAATATTTCTCTTGTTGGGCTTCATTTCCATGGCAGTGGAACCACGGCTGGAGAAGACCACCTCAAACATTATTGTAGTCATTCTGCTCGCGGGATACTTCCTGGCCCGGACGCGCTGGTTCAAGCTGGCCGCATTCCTCCTGGTGCTGACTTTAACAATCCCTTCCTATCTTATTGCATTCAATCTGCCCAACCCCGATCCTGATCAAATGCTGGCCGCATTTGCCTGGATTGTTGTTCCCTTGCTCCTCACCAGTTTAATCTTTACGATCCCTGCGACGATCGCCTTCGGAGTATTAAACCTCGTTGTCTTGAGCGCCCTGCCTCTCATACATCCGGCGATAAATTACCGGAGCCTGGCCGAGACATTTGGCTTCTACGGTTTTACAGGTGTGATTCTAATTATTGTGATCATCCAACGGAACCAAATGGAGCGGGATCGTCAAAAAGAGCTAATCGCAAGTCGCGAATTGTTGGCCCACGAAGTTGCCGTAAGGGAACAGTTCGCAGAGCAGGCTCAACTGCGGTCCAACCAGCTGACGATGGTAAACAACATCAGCAGCGCAATTTCGAACCTCCAAAGTCTGAAGAGCATTCTGCATTTGATCTTTGAGCAGGTCAGTAATCATGTCAAACTGGATGTTTTCTTCATCAGCCTGTATGATGATAAAACAGAGACTGTTTCCTTCTCGGTACTCTATGACAGCGGGAAATTTTGGGAAGAGCCCGCCAAACACATCAGCCAAACGCCCAAGGTGGCCAGAGCGCTGGAATCGGGTGAGCCCCTGCTGTGGAACAGATCGCAGGAAGAAATTGAAGAAGCGCAGAATTCTCCAAACCGTCTTGGTGACCCAAAGCATGTGGCCGCCTCGGTCATTATTATCCCCTTACAGGCTGGGGAGCGCAGCATTGGGGCACTATCCGTCCAAAGCTATGAGAGGCAGGCATACAACGATGAGCATATCTCCATGCTCACCGCTCTGGCCCACCAGGTGACGGTCGCGATCGAGAATGCTCGTCTTTTCGAACGGGCCAATAAACATGCGCAAAGGTTAATGATATTGAATCAACTTGGTGGTGAGATCTCTGCACTGACCGATCTTCCCACTTTAATGGAAACCGTTTACCGGCAAATCGAAAGGACGCTGCCAGCAGATTTATTCTTTATTGGTTTGTATGATGCCCATACAAATGAGATGACTTTTCCGATCATGTATGACGGTGGAGAGCATTGGGAACAGCAGCCGAGCCTTGTGACCGAAGCAACCTTTTCCGGCAAAACCATTCTGAGCCGCAAGCCGATTCTCATCAACCATTGGGCCGATTCGGCGACAACGGCCGAGGCAGCCCCGATCATGCTCGGTGACACGGCCCGGACAACCAACTCCCTGATGTTTGCACCCATGCTGTACGGTGAAGGCGTGATCGGTGTGATTTCGGTTCAAAGTTATTCACCCAACATCTACAGTGAACAAGACCTCAGCCTGCTTCTGGGCATTGCCAACCAGGTGGCAGTTGCCATTCAGAATACGCGCCTGGTGGAAGCGATCAAACAAAATGCCGACCATCTTACCATCCTGAACGAGGTGGGCCGTGCAGTTTCCGAATTAAAGGACTTTCCTCACCTCCTCCAGGTCATCTATGAGCAAGTGAAGGGAATTCTACATGCGGACAGTTTCTACGTGGGCTTATACGATCCCGAAACCGAAGAAGTGTCCTATCCAATCATGTATGACGAAGATATCCGGTATGAGCCCGAATCCGTGAAAGTCAGCGAACTGAAATTGGTTTACGGCATTTTGCACGGTGATCCCCCAATTCTGATCAATCGCACGAAGGAGGAATTGGTCGCCCCTCCGGATAAAATGGTGAGGTTTGGCAATACAGCCAAAAAATCCGCATCGCTGCTTGTCGCCCCACTGAGAATCAGAGAACAAATCAGCGGCGTGATCTCCGCCCAAAGCTACACATTAAATGCTTATAAAAACGATGATCTGGATCTGCTGGTAGGCATTGCCAATCAGGTTTCGATTGCCATCGAAAATTCACGGCTGCTGGAGGAAACAAAACAAAATGCACGAGATCTTTCCATCTTAAATGAGATTGGCCGCGCAGTTTCAGAATTAAGAGATCTTCCTGACCTGCTCGAGGTGATTTATGAGCAGGTGACCCAAAACCTGGAAGTGGATGCTTTTTATGTGGGCCTATATCACCCGGCAGAGAACACAGTTTCATATCCGATCACGTACGATGACGGAAAGCGGTATTACTCCAAACCAGACAAAGTTTCCTCTATAAGCTTTCTATATCGATTTCTGCATGGAGAGAGCGCAACCCTGATCAATCGGACTGCAGATGAGCTGGCGATTGAACCAACCGAAGACGGCATGATTGGTGACACGACTAGAAAATCAGCCTCCCTCTTGATTGCACCCCTGAAGATCAAAGAACAGGTCATCGGTGTCATCTCTGCCCAAAGCTACACGTTAAATGCTTATAAAAATGAGGATCTGGACCTATTGGTAGGCATTGCCAATCAGGTTTCTATTGCAATTGAAAACTCACGGCTCTACACCGCAGCACAACAGGAAATTGCCGAACGCCAAAGGGCCGAGGCACAACTCAGCGCCGCAGAGGCAAAATACCGGGAACTGGTGGAGAGCGTCCCGGCGGTGATCTATAGCTCTGAAACAGGGGCAGAGGGACGCTGGTTTTACGTCAGCCCACAGATCGAGTCATTGCTTGGGTTTACACCGGAAGAATGGCTCGCAAATCCAAATCTATGGTATCAACAAATTCATCCTGAAGATCGAGAATCCACCTTACTCTCTGAAGCCGACGCTATTTCGCAAGGCGTCAAAGTGGACATGGATTATCGGATGTATACGCGTGATATGAGGCTTTTGTGGATCCACGACGAAAGCCTGAATGTATCGATTTCAGACAACCAGCAGTATGTAGTCCAGGGAATTCTCACAGATATTACGGCGCGCAAACTGGCAGAGATCAATTTAAGAGAGAGCGAAGAAAAATATCATTCACTGTTCGTCACGGCAGAACGGCAGGCCCGCGAACTTTCTCTGCTCAGCGAAGTGCAGAATGCGCTGGCCCGCAAGCTCGATCTCTCGGACTTGATGAAAACGGTCGTGGAGGCCATCGCCAAAACATTCGGATACACCTTTGTAAGCCTCTACGAATTGGAGGACGATGCTCTCCGGCTAAAGCATCAGGTCGGTTACAAACTCGAAAACATCATCGATACAATTCCTCTTGGTGAAGGCGTAACGGGCCGCGTAATATCCACCGGTCAACCGGTATTGATCCAGGATGTGACGAAGGACTCAGTATTTCTGCGGGCTGATCCCAACATACGGTCGGAAGTGTGCGTCCCACTTTTTAATGGAGACCAGATTATTGGTGTGTTGAACGTGGAGAGTTCCCCGGAATATCAGCTGACCGAGGCAGATTTGCGGGTCATCCGAATCCTCAGTGAACAGATTGACATCGCCATTCGCCGAGCGAGCCTGTATGCAGAACGAGCGGAGAGTTTGCGCCGTGAACATCGCATTAATGAATTCGCCCACGCCATCAGCAGCACGCTCGATCTCCCGGTGATCCTGGAAAAAGTAGCCCGGCTCAGTGTGGAGCTCGTTGGGGCCGAGACGGCTACAGTATGCCTCATGTCGGAAGATGGGATGGAAATGACCAATGTCTACAACTACAATGAAGCTGATGACCTGGGCAGCGTACTGCCGCCCGGTCAGGGACTGAGCTGGCATGTGTTTGACTCGGGTGAACCCCTGGTTGTGGATGAATATTCCAAACACCCCAAAGCATTGCCCGAATGGACAGCCTCCGGAGTACATGCCTTTATGGGCTTTCCTCTTTCCATTGGGGAAAGGCGTCTTGGGGTACTCGATCTATACAACCGGGATCCGCATAAGACATTCTCTGCGCGTGATTTCTCTTTAATCGAAGCCATCGCCCGCGAAGTCACCATCGCCATTCAAAATGCGCGGCTCTTTGAAGCGCTTCAAAAAGAATTGGAGGAAAGAAACCGGGCCGAACGCGAACGTGAAATGATGTTGAGAGACCTGGAAGCCAAGAACGCAGAACTGGAACGGTTTACCTATACGGTCTCTCATGATCTCAAAAGTCCGCTGGTGACAATTGGTGGTTTTTTGGGTTTTCTCGAAGACGACATCAAACGGGGTGACCAGCAGCGACTGCACACAACGATCAATCGCATTTATGAGGCCGCGAAAAAGATGCGCCGCCTGATGGACGAGTTACTCGAACTTTCGCGCGTGGGGCGGCTGGCAAATCCGTCGGTGAAAGTATCGCTCGGAGAATTAGCGCGCGAAGCCGTCGAGTTGACACAGGGTCAATTGATGGCGCGGCAGGTCGAGGTCCGAATCGAGCCGAATCTCCCCGAAGTTCTTGTGGATCGCGTCCGCATGATCGAAGTCTTGCAAAACTTGATCGTAAATGCCATCAAGTTCATGAGCGACCAGGAAAGGCCGATCATCGAGATTGGGATGGCAACCAGAAACGGTCAGAATGCATTTTTTGTACGAGATAACGGTATGGGCATCGCGCCCGAATATCATCAAAAGATTTTTGGGTTGTTCGAAAAGCTGGATCCGGCATCGGAAGGCACGGGTATCGGGTTGGCATTGGTGAAACGAATCGTGGAAGTGCACGGCGGAAAAATTTGGGTAGAATCAGAGCAGGGAAAAGGCGCGACTTTCTTTTTCACGCTTGCTGAGAAAAAATAAAGAGGAGATTACATGACTCGAATCGTTGTGGATGCCATGGGAAGTGACAACTATCCAAAGCCGGATGTGGAAGGCGCAGTAACGGCAGCACGCGAATACGGCGTGGAAATTATTTTGACCGGTGACGCCTCCAGGATCCAGCCGCTGCTTGATTCTGCCCATGTGGCTGGTCTGCCCATTCGCGTGGTCCACGCACCCGAAATGCTGACGATGGAGGACAAAGGCGAAGATCTGGTGATGAAAGCGCGCCACAAGGATGCCCAGAACTCCATGGCCGTAGGATACGATTTGGTCAAAAACGGAGAAGCGGATGCGTTTGTAACGGCTGGCAACACCGGCGCAGCCATGGTCACAGCGTTGTTTCGGCTGGGTCGCATCCGCGGCGTGGACCGGCCTGCACTGGCGCCTCCCTTCCCCACTGCGACCGGCATGTGCATCATACTGGACATCGGCGCCAACCCGGATTGCAAACCGGAAAATCTTCTACAATTTGGAATCATGGGAAGCGTCTATGCGGAACGAGTTCGCAGCGTGAAGAATCCGCGGGTCGGGTTGATCTCGAATGGGGAAGAAGCCGGCAAAGGAAGCGAGTTGGTCAAGGGAGCTTTTCCACTGCTGGAAAAGGCCCATTTGAACTTCATCGGCAATGTGGAAGGCAAGGAAATCTTCAACGGTCATGTAGACGTGGCGGTGACGGATGGCTTCACCGGCAACGTCCTGTTGAAATCCACCGAGGCCGTTGCTAAATTAATCATCGAAAAGATTCGCGAATCGATCAGAGGCGGAGGTCTGTTGGCGCTGCTGGGTGGAGCGCTGGTACGCCCTGCGATGGGAAAAGTTCGCAAGTTGCTCGACCCTTCGGAAGAAGGTGCTGCCCCACTGCTCGGTGTGAATGGATTGGTGTTCATCGCTCACGGCCGCTCAGATGCGCTCGCGATCAAAAGCGCCATTCGCGTGGCCAAAGAAGCTGTCGAAGCGAGGGTGCTCGACGCAATCAAAGCCGCGATTGAGGAAAGTTTGAAGAAGTAGAGAGCAAAGCAAGCAGACAAGTAGATACGTAGAGAAGTAGACATGCTGGTCGCGATGTGCACTGCAGCGAACCCGCCAGGCTACTCGACCGGCGAGGATAAAATGAAAATCATCAAAAACGAAAAATTGATCCAACGCAATGGGAACATCGGAAAGTGGACAACGATGGCCGCGCTGGCTGTCCTGGGCATAGGTATGTACATCTCGTTCACAAATCCATCCGACCCGCGAATATTCACCTATTCCATGGGTTCTCTGGTGGCAGGCTTCATCCTTACCCAGGTCAGCATGTACATGGGCAACCGCTGGGGGCGCAGCCCAAGACCCGATGAAAACCTGGACGCCGGGCTGAAGGGTTTACCCGGAGATTATTCGATCTATCACTTTATGACACCCGCATCGCATTTGCTGGTGGGCCCGGCCGGAGTATGGGCATTGATTCCCTACCGCCTGCGCGGTGAGGTGACATATACAAAGAACCGCTGGCGGGTGAACAAAGGCGGGGCCCTGCAAGCCTACATGAGCCTGTTCGGACAGGATGGGATTGGCCGCCCTGATCTGGAAGCAGAAGGCGAAATCGAGGCGGTGAAGAAATTGCTGGCGAAAAGCCTGGACGAGAACGAGATCCCTGACGTGAAAGCCGCACTTGTGTTTATGAACGAACAGGCAGAAGTACAAGCTGGCGGCGCGCCCTTACCCGCGATGAGATTGAAACAACTCAAAGAATACCTGCGGCAGAAAGCCAAAGAAAAACCCATCAGCCCGGCGCAGCTTGGCGCAGTCAAGGCCGCACTGCCAAAATAATCTGTCATTGCAGAGTATGAGTAATGAGCCATTGGCCCGCTACGCTGTATTAAGCAGACTGATGCGGGCACTCGTTTTTTTGGGCGGTGTACTGGTCCTCTTCCTGATCGTTCACCTGACAAAGAGCAGAATGGATTGGTTATTGCGAAGATGGACACGTGCGTCCATCTTCCCGTTCATTACAGCCAATGCAGATCTGATTCGTGCCTACGCACCGACCGTAAAAGCCCTTGCCTTTTTTTGCGCGGTCGCGATTCTTTGCATCCCGATCGCGGTCGATGCATACAGGAATCTGAGGACATCCAAAATCGCAGAGGTCGTGCGGCTTATCTTTAGTGCGATTCTGATTTGGGCCGCATTATATTTGCTGGTATTTCGCCCCGTCACCGACAGCATGGGGACCAACTATGCCATCATCGCGAGAAGTCCCTTTACACAGGATTCCGGCATTCACAATAAAAGGCTCCTGATGCCTGCTCTCGCCTATCTGTTTTACCTGCGAGATTTTCAGCCTTATTACATGTTTTCAGCGGCACTTACGATTGGATTTATCGCGCTTCTGATTCATTGGACAAGCGCGCACGCGCCTCTGAGTCTCTGGCAGATCGTTTCGCTTTGTACCTGCAGCTTTGTGCTCTTTCAATACGAATATGGTGGCTACCCGGATATTCTTGTGTATGTTCTTATTATTCTCGTCATGCAGGATTTCACGCAACCCTATTCAAAATTATCGCTGCTCATTCTCGCCATGCTGACGCACGAAGCCAGCGTTTTGGTCGGCGTCATTTTAGCGTGGCGCTATCTGGACCGGAAAAGATTTATTTTTTATCTGCTGGCGGTTATGAGTTACTTATTGATTTGGTTCTTCGTTTCGGGACAGGATCTGGACGTGATGCTGAGAGGCCACAAGGTCGAGGGCTTTTCCGGCCTGGCCTGGTTCGCCGCCGCGCCAATCAAAGCCTGGATCGGTGTATTGGTCGCGTATAAAGCTGTTTGGCTGCTCTTCTTCATTTCGGTTTGGATCTCAGTCAGGCAGCGTCTATTCCCCGACTTGATTTTCATGCTGGCCTGCGTGGTTGCAGGAATTTTCATGACCGTATTAGGAGTCGACACGTCCCGCCTGATGGGTTTTGCGTTCCCGGGCTTCCTGGTGGCGCTGGCAGTCGTAACCAAATATTTGGAACCCGCAAAAGCAGGAATGATACTCTTCCCGATATTTCTTGTGAACTTGTTATTGCCATCCTTCAATATCGGCCTGAACAGCGGAATTGAATTCTTTCCAGGCCTATACCAAATTCTCTATGGTTGGATGGCTGCGCTGCCGCAATATACTATTCTGTCACACTTGCACCGGGCGCAAGTGCAGGTGTTGCGAGTGGCGACGCTTGCACCGAACGCAAGGAGGCTGTGTTCTTCCGCTACGAAGCAATCGCCTACTTGAATTGGAGATTGTTTCGTCGGACTAAAGTCCTCCTCGCAACGACGGACTCTTTTGATTCATGATACACTTGTTCTACTTCTATAATTTGAAATAATACTCCCCTTTGAAAAGAGATTCGCTTTGAGAATGCAGCATTTGGCGAAATGCTGATCGAAGCACACGTAATATGCAATCATCAATCGTAGCCATCGATATTGAAACCACCGGCCTCAGCGACGAACGCGACGCCATTATCGAAATAGGAGCCCTGAAGTTCAAGGGGCATCGCGTGGAAGGCGAGTGGTCCACGCTCATCAATCCCGGCAGACACATTCCAGAATTTATCACCGGCCTCACCGGCATCAGCGACGTGGAGGTGCGCAACGCGCCGCGCTTGCGTGAAGTGGCCCAGGACCTTGAGGAGTTTGTCGGCGATGCCCCGGTGGTCGGACATAACGTCCGATTTGACCTGGGCTTCTTGCAAAAGCAGGCCGGCATCCTTCATTACAATGATGTGATCGACACCTACGAACTGGCAGCCGTGTTGATGCCGACGGCCAGTCGCTACAACCTTGGTTCCCTTGGAAAGCAATTGGGAATATTATTGCCTGCCACGCACCGAGCTCTAGACGATGCCAAAGTAACCATGGCGGCATTTAATCGATTATTCGAGATGGCGGGCGAGTTGACGCTGGATCTGATTGCAGAGATCGTCCGCTTGAGCGAGCCGTTGACCTGGGACGCAAGCTGGATGTTCCAGGAAGTGTTGCAGACAAAGGCGAAACAAGGCGTGCAGGCGAAAAAGGTCAAGAAAAAAGAGTCGCTTGCCTGGTTGGACGATTCGAAATATCCACCACTGATGAATCCGGAAGAGCCGCGGCCGCTTAATACTGATGACGTCGGTTCGATCCTGGAATACGGCGGACCGTTTTCGCAATACTTTGAATCCTTCGAGCAGCGACCCGAACAAGTTGCCATGCTGCGGGCGGTGACGGACTCGCTCTCGTACGGCAGTCACTTGATGGTCGAAGCCGGAACCGGCGTTGGGAAAAGTTTCGCGTATCTCGTCCCGGCGGCGTTATTTGCCAAACAAAATAATACCCGCGTGGTGGTCTCCACCAATACCATCAACTTGCAGGATCAGCTCATTCAGCGCGACCTGCCGAATTTGAGTCAGGCGCTCAACCTTGACTTTCGTTTTGCGGTGTTGAAGGGACGCTCGAATTATCTGTGCCCGCGCCGTTTCGAGAGCATGCGGCATTTTGGTCCGCGCACCGTCGACGAAATGCGCGTGCTCGCGAAGGTCATGGTGTGGCAGCTCGAGAATCACAGCGGCGATCGAAGCGAGATCAATCTCACGGGGCCGACCGAGCGCGAGGTGTGGAATCGGATGTCAGCTGAGGACGACGCGTGCACGACCGAAACGTGTATCAAGCGCACGGGCGGGGCTTGTCCATTTCACCGCGCCAAATCTGCCTCGCAGGCCGCCAACGTGCTGGTCGTCAATCACGCGCTGTTGTTGTCGGATGTCGCCACCGGCAGCAAAGTCCTGCCAGAATACTCGCACCTGATCATCGACGAGGGCCATCATCTCGAATCCGCTACGACGAACGCGCTATCGTTCAAACTGACTCAATTTGACATGGAGCGTATGCTCAAGGAAATCGGCGGATCGAACGCGGGCGTGCTCGGACGGATCCTGGGCGAGACGCACGATGCGCTTCGCCCCTCTGACTTCGGCCTGCTCCAGCAAAAAGTTTCGCGCGCCACCGATATGGCTTTCAGTCTCGAGCAGATGAACCGCGAGTTCTTCAAGGTGTTGGGCGAGTTCGCCAGACTGCAACGCGAAGGACAGCCACAATCGAATTACTCGTGGCAGGCGCGTGTGCTACCCGCCACACGGACCTTGCCCCACTGGGACGAAATCGAAATCGCCTGGGACACGATCGATGAAACAATGGGGCACTTGCTCATGTCGCTTTCAGAGATCTACAAAGCCGCAGGCGAACTTTACGCCGAGGGGCATGAGAATCTCGAAGACGTCATCTCAGACCTGGGCAACGTGGCACGCCGACTCACCGAAGCGGAAGCCAACATCTCAGGCATGATCAGCAAGCCCGCAGCCGGAATGGTCTACTGGCTCGAAGTGCAACCAAGCGGAAACAGGCTGTCGTTGAACGCCGCGCCCCTCAGTGTTGCATCCCTGGTTGAAAAATATTTATGGCACGAAAAACGCTCCGTCGTGTTGACCTCCGCCACGCTGACCGCGCACGGTGAATTTCAATACCTGCGCAACACGCTCGGCGCAGACGAAGCCGAGGAGATGCAGCTTGGCTCGCCCTATGACTACGAAAACGCAGCGCTCTTGTATATCGCCAGCGATATCCCCGAACCGAACGTCAACGGCTATCAACAGATTCTGGATAAGACCATCCTCAACACCGCCAAAGCCACGGGTGGACGGATGCTGGTGCTGTTCACATCGTATGCCGCGTTGAGGAAGACCGCGCAGGCCATCACGGGGCCGTTGGCGCGTGAGGATATTTATGTCTATGAACAGGGCGATGGAGCGTCGCCGAACGCGCTGCTGGAATCATTCAAAGCGACCGAACGCGCCGTGCTCCTGGGAACTAAATCATTCTGGGAAGGCGTGGACGTCCCCGGCGCTTCACTCTCGATTGTCATGATCACCAAACTGCCCTTCGACGTTCCCACCGATCCGCTCATTGCGGCGCGTTCTGAGACCTACGAAGACTCATTTAACCAATACTATCTGCCTGAAGCGATCCTGAAATTCCGCCAGGGATTCGGGCGACTCATCCGCACCGCATCCGACCGCGGTGTTGTTGCCATTCTGGATCGCCGCGTGCTCACTAAACAATATGGCAGGTTATTTTTAGAGTCTCTGCCGCAATGCACCGCCCGGCAGGGTCCTGCGGCGAATCTCCCGCGCGAGGCGGGGAAGTGGTTGGGGATGTGATTTAACTGCAGATGTCACAGCTCTTTAGGGTCTGTGACATGTTGGATAGGGATCCTTAACCCAAAATTTAAATTAGGACGCAGATGAACGCTGATTTACGCAGATTCAAAAATAAAATCAGCGTTTTCTGCGTTTTCTGCGTCCTAACGAATGACTCACCCGCGAAAGATGAGATTCAGGGTGAGTCACGTCTCGCTAAAGCCTTCTCTAGAACGAAGCCCAATCTGATTCCGCCCACACGCTCACATCGGGCATGCCTTCGAAGAGGGCGCCGAAGGCTTCGGCCACCTTTGGGTCGCTCATGAATTTCTGCAAGCCTTCGATGTTGTTCCAGGTGTCAATCGCCAGGAACTCGCTCGGGTCTTGCGGGTTCAGGTGCGGCCTGTGTCCGACCGCTCCCATCGGGCGCGTCATGGCAGAAAGCTGTTCCACGGTCGCATCGTGCATCTTCTGGGCATCCCTGGGATTCCCCTTGAGTTTTCCTCGAACAACGGTTATATAGTTCATATTCGACTCCTTTTGAATTGGTCTTACACTGTATTAGACGGGAGTCGGCTTCAAAACTGTGCGCAGCTCGCCTCCGGTGGTCGAGTAGAGCGAGCGCTCGCGCTGAGCGGAGCGCCGTTCG
>OELG01001067.1_pt1 | contig 16201 bp, 12 predicted proteins | sample 1503541 | NCBI WGS metagenome assembly OELG01 (sample SAMEA104379617, study PRJEB20068) | metagenome | biome: 1000743; feature: 77; material: 1998 | place: USA | collected 2012 | depth 25 m | reverse complement strand
ACCGTTCCACAGTCGGTCGTCACACCCACTCAACTTCTCGTGCGTTGGTCGTGCGGATGTCTGCCTGAAAATGTGCGCCAGGCCGCGGTTCTGCCCAAGGATGTAGCAAAGACTGGCAAACTGGAGAATAAACGCGAAGCCGCGTTGCGCGCCCTGTTAAGCTCCGCCGGTGTTTCGGATCAGGATCCGGCCCTTCTGCAATTCAGGGATACATTTGGCCGCGCCTGGGACGGTTTTCTGCTGGCGTTGAACGATAAGATTACTCCGGATGAATTCCTGAAGACCATCAATGCCATGGTCGAACTAATGCAACAGCAGGAATTGGTGGTCTCCGTGTGGCATAACGTCATTTCCATGATGCGCCGCTATGCACTGGGAGGCATTACCAGCCACACTTCCATGTTGAAGGCTGAGAACTTATTCCAACAGGCGCGCTTGCTGGCAGGTGAACTCTCCCAGCGCGCCCAGGCCTATCGTCGACTGGTACTTGAACAACAGGAAAACGTTTTGCAGGGCTTTAGCTTTTCCATGGCACCGGCCATGACCTTTGATGATATCGGGAGCGCGATCTCACAGCATTTCCCGAATATGGGCATCGGCCGCTGGTACGTGATGTTTTACAGCGATGTGACCTCCCCGCAGTCTATTTCTTCGCCTGCACCGGAGAGTTACCAACTGCTGTTCCAATATGAACACGCGAAGTTTGAAATTCCACGCAAGCAGGCCTTTATGGGCACAGGTCAGCTTGTACCCCACGGCAAGACGCCCGAGGATTATCGTTACACAGCAGTCGTTATGCCCTTGACCCTGGCACAGAACCGTTTCGGTTTCATGTGGGTGGAGATGGGACCCCAGGATTGGGAAGTGTATGTGCGCATTCGCAACCTGGTCAGCAGCGCCTTGCTGCGAACCATGCTTGTACAACAAAAAGAGCAGGCGCAACGGGAAGTGGAACGCCTGTTGGCTGAAGCGCGTGACCGTGCCGCGGAGCTCGCCATCGCCAAGGAATTCGCGGAAAAGACTGCCGCCGAGAACGCCAAATTGTATTCCAGCGAGCAGTCCCGGCGTCGCGCAGCTGAGGCGCTGGGAAAGGCCTCACGCCAGATATCCTCACTTTCCACCGTCACAGAGGTCCCGCAACAGATTGTGACGCAGTTGGCGCAGGTTGTGATGAATGACCGATGTGCGTTATTCCTGGAGGATGTAAATGGTGTTCCGCGCCTGCATGGATATGACGGCTTTACTGAGAATGGTGGTATCGAAGAATTGAACTATAGTGTGAAAGGTGTGAATGTGTATCACTCTATTGCCAAGCAAACGGAACCTGTTGTGATTGGCGATACATTGAACATGCAGAGCTGGGAACAGCCAGCCTGGCATCCGGCCGATCGATCATGGCTGGGAGTGCCATTGTTCGCAAAGAACAAGGTTACCGGTATGTTGACCCTCACGCGCAGCAATCCCGGAGCCTTTAATCAGGACGACGTCCTGCTGGCCAGCACCTATGCCGTGCAGGCCTCGATCGCACTCGAGAATGCGCGCCTGTATGACGACCTCAACCGCTTCAACCAGATGATGGAACGTATGGTGGAACAGCGTGTAAATGAATTGAGCAGTGCCCATAACACGCTGCAAAAGCTCGATAAAAACAAGAGTGACTTTATTCAGGTGGCCGCGCATGAATTACGCACACCGCTTACTGTGATCAAAGGCTACATGGGCATGATGAAGGCCTCGCCTGCCATCAAGGATAATACCTTGCTGATCCAGGCCATGGATGGCGTGTTGCAGGGTACCGATCGGCTGCATCAGATCGTCAATAGCATGCTGGATGTGGCCCGGCTCGAGAGCGAAGTGTTGATGCCGCACCTCGAAGCCGTAACGCTTGGACCGCTGCTGCGCCTGATTCAAAAGGATTATTTGGAAGACTTGCAGGCGCGTCAACTGACGCTGGAACTTGATCCTGCAATCAATTCTGCACCACCGATCCTGGCGGACACCGAGCTCATCAAGAAAGTGTTCGATGCTGTGATCGTGAACGCGATCAAATTCACGCCGGATGGCGGCAAGGTCACTGTAAGTGCAGGGCGCGTTAACCTGCCTGGTCGTGGAGAGTACTGCGAAATCCGGGTGAAAGACACGGGCATTGGAATTGACCCTGCCAATCACACAATCATCTTCGAGAAGCTGTACCAAATTGGCAAGGTGGAACTACATTCCTCAGGCCGTACCAAATTCAAAGGCGGTGGGCCCGGCCTGGGACTCGCGATCGCGGCAGGCATTGTCAAGGCCCATCAGGGAAAGATCTGGGTGGAAAGTCCCGGTTACGATGAGGAAAAGCTGCCGGGCAGCACGTTCTTTATTCAAATACCGGTGGCAAAGTAAAGCCCCCGTCATTGCGAGCGACCGAAGGGAGCGAAGCAATCCCCTCGCGAAGTTGGAAATTACCCTCCCACACTAGAGCGCTCTCCTCGCAAAAGGTTTGGCGGGTTACCAACCCGCCCCACAGCTAAAAACAAACATCCCGCCACTACGACGGGATGTTTCTGTTTTTACGCATCTGCGTGTTGTTTACTCTTTTTCTTCACCGGCTCAGAGGTCTGGAAGACGATTTTGTTCTTTTCTTCATCCACATCCACCATGACGGTGGCGCCGTCTTTGAATTTGCCGCTGAGCAATTCCACTGAAAGTGGACTCTCGACATTCTTTTGAATCGCCCTGCGCAACGGACGTGCACCAAACGCAGGATCATATCCTTCCTTGGCCAGCCACTTGCGGGCGGCATCGGTAAGCTGCACGGTGATATTGTATTCGTTCAGGCGGTCCTGCACTTCCTTCATTTGCAGAACAACAATCTGGTCCATCTCTTCCAGGCTCAAGGGTGAGAACATAATGATCTCATCGACGCGATTGAGGAATTCAGGACGGAACGCGCCCTTAAGTGCCTTTTCGATCTTATCGTGTGACTCACGTTCCTCGTTCGAGGCCTTCGGCTGAAGGAAGCCCAATGTGCCTCCCTTGCGGACGTATTCAGTGCCCAGGTTGGAGGTCATGATCAGGACCGTGTTGCGGAAGTCCACAATATTGCCCTGACCATCCGTCATGCGCCCGTCGTCCAGAATTTGCAATAAGGCGTTCCAGACCTCGGGATGGGCCTTTTCAATCTCATCGAACAACAACACTCGATACGGACGTCTGCGGACAGCTTCCGTCAATTGGCCGCCTTCTTCATAGCCAATATATCCTGGCGGTGCGCCGAAGAGCCGACTCACGGTATGCTGCTCGCGATACTCCGACATGTCAATGCGCACGAGCGCATCTTCATCATCGAACATGAACCAGGCAAGCGCCTTGGCCAATTCGGTCTTGCCGACACCGGATGGGCCAATAAAGATGAATGAACCAATCGGACGGGATGGATCCTTCAGCCCGCTTCTTGCGCGGCGGATCGCATCTGAAATCGCGTGGATGGCTTCATCCTGCCCGATGATGCGCTCGTGCAAACGTGCTTCCATGTGCAGGAGTTTTTCGGCTTCCGTTTCCATCATCTGGCTGACGGGTATGCCCGTCCATTGATGGACTACCGAGGCGATATCATCCACATCGACGACTTCATCAAGTTGATGTTCGGATTCCCATTTATCGCGCTTCGCGTGGTATTCCTCTTCGAGCCGCAGCCGTTCGGATTTCTTTTTGGCGGCGAGTTCATAATCGCGGTTCAAACCGGATTGTTCCTCTTCGGCTTGCAATTTTTCGATCTCGGTCCTCATGGCCTTGAGATCGGGCGGCATAGAATATAGAGCCACGCGCAACTTTGCAGCGGCTTCGTCCATAAGATCAATGGCTTTGTCAGGCAGACGCCGATCTGTTACATAACGGTCAGCCAGACGGGCCGCAGCCACCAGCGCCTCATCTGCAAAACGGACTTTGTGATGCGCTTCATAGCGGTCACGCAGGCCTTGCAGCATTTTGATCGTATCGTCCACGTTGGGTTCTTCCACATAGATCGGGGCGAAACGCCGTTCGAGCGCGGAATCTTTTTCAATGTGTTTGTGGTATTCGTCGAGCGTTGTCGCACCGATACATTGCAGTTCACCGCGTGCCAGCGCCGGCTTGAGCATGTTGGACGCGTCCATCGCGCCCTGTGCGGCGCCTGCGCCCACGACGGTATGCAACTCATCGATCATCAGGATGATGTCACCCTGGGCGCGCTGGACTTCTTCCATGATCGCTTTGAGGCGTTCCTCAAATTCACCGCGGAAGCGCGAGCCTGCGATCATCGCGCCGAGATCGAGCTGAACGACGCGCTTGCCCGAAAGGATCTCAGGCACATCATTGTTGGCGATCTTCTGTGCGAGACCTTCGACAATTGCGGTCTTGCCTACGCCTGCTTCACCGATCAGGACAGGGTTGTTCTTGGTGCGGCGGGACAAAATCTGGATCAAACGCAGGATTTCGTTATCGCGCCCAATGACCGGGTCAAGTTTGCCCTCACGCGCGGCTTGGGTGAGGTCGCGGGAGTATTTCTCAAGCGTCCGGTAGCGGGATTCAGCCTGTGGGTCGGTGACGCGTTGCCCGCCGCGCAAATCCTGAATGGCAGAGTAGACGCGGTCACGCGTCAACCCGGCGGACTCCAAAATACGGGCCGCGGGCGTATTCCGCTCGGTCAGGATGGCCAGGAAGATGTGTTCAGTGGAGATATATTCGTCTTTGAGACGGTTCGCTTCCTCGTTGGCAAGATCGATAATACGCTTGACGCGCGGCGTGATAAAGATCTGTCCGGCGCCGCCGCCGAAGATGTTGGCTTTCGGGCTGGCGCGCAGGGTCGCGTCCAGGCGTTCCGTCAGAGCCTCAGGGCTGACACTTAGTTTCTCTAAAATTTGGGGGATGACACCGCCGGGCTGTTCGATCAACGCCAACAGAATATGTTCGGTATCGATCTGGTTATGGCCGTAGCGCTGGATAACCTCCGCGGCGCGCTGGGCCGCCTCTTGTGCTCTCTCTGTAAATCTGTCAAATCTCATCATGGGGTAAGTTTCTCCTAAGGGGAAGGAAAAAATCCCGACCGCAGACCCGTGACGACAGATGGTGCGGTCTGTGGTCGGTCGTTTGTTGATGTTTCTAGAATGGTGGCATTATAACAAAACCGCATCGTCGAATTGTCAATGCGGCGTAAGAGGAGTATTAGATTTGGACGCAGGGAAAACTCGACGCGGGAGCTATTCATGAGGTACTTATCATTCAAATGCATGTTGGCGTTAGCTCGGATTTCCCTGAAAATTATTGCGAGGGATACTGCGCTATGATTTTCCACGCAAGCTCGGGTCTTTCTGCCAAAACGGCGATCACTGCGTCATCCAGCTGGGCATTCACTTCGGGATTTCCTACATACTGTTTTCGTAATTGATAAATTTGAATTGGAAGCGTCAAATCTTTCTGTGTGTAGGGAAACTTGCCGTCTATGCCTTCTTTTTTTATTTTTTGTATTATCTCGAGGTATTTGTATCCATTCTCGAGAGTTGGCTCAACCATCGTTCCCTCTCCATAGTCATTCCAGGTCACGACTTGAATAACATCAGGATTACTTTCCAGCGCCTTTTGAAATGTAAATTCGAGTGTTTCGCCATCGTTGAAGTCCAAATGACCATAACCTGGTCCGACCCCGGCCTCCTGGTAGATATCATGAAAGCCGGGAAAGGCGCTGGCGACAACGTAATCAGATCCTGCAACCGTACGATAGGAACTATTTAAATAACTTTCCAATTCACTGCGAGATACTTCTCCATCATCGCGCGACAGATACATGGGCGGCCAGGGATAGCTGGAGGTAGCAATGGGTCCTACGGACCTATCTTCATTAATGAGGACCGGTTGCACTTCGAGAACAGAAAAAAGTGTTTCCCAATCTGAATTGGATGAAAAGTAGGACGGATTGCCAAAAGTAAATAGAACCGGTCTCTCTGAGGTTTTAAGATAAGCGTCTTTCGTGAACCAATTCTCCTGGAGATATTTCATGACCTGCTGACCGTAAACATGCTTGTCTTTCACCTTTGAGTATCCGTTTTCCAGCATATGTTTTATTGTCTGATCTTCGTAGGTGATTGCAAACAACAGTCCAGCCTTCTCTACATGCTCAAATATTTTGTGTGTACTTTTGTTGATCGTTCCATAGTCCCAAAAATCTTCCATTCCATACCAATCAACGATGACACCGTCAACCCCGCTAATTCTCATCAACATCACCTGATATTCCAGGATATCGTCATCACTTGAGTCGTACGGCCCGGTCAGCGGGTAGTAATGGGAGGCGATAGATTGTTTCCCGTTTTCATCTTTTTGGTTGGGATTAAAGTGGTCCATTGTCCAATGCCACCCCCAAGCTCCCGATATTCTGGCTGTTTGATACCATGGCATATAATGAGCCATGATCAAGGGACGATAATTTTTTTGTAATATCGGCTGGACCTCAAGGTCAATGGGTATGGGAGATTGAAATGTCTGTGAAGCATCTTCAGAAGTTTTTTGCTGAGCAGATGTACAGGCGGCAACAAGCAAAACCAATATGAATGCTGTCAAGCGGATCGGTTTTTTAGTGGTGGTAATTCCCCTGGAGTTGATAATTGCCTGTTTCATTATTTATTATGTTCCTTTTACAGTTTTGCTGAGCAAAACCGCGTCGGCGAATTGCCAATGCGGCAAGAGGAGTGTCAGATTTGCTTCAACCTGGAAACAGGGTACATGCTTGTAGAGTCGCTGTGCACGAGTATATCAGCAAAATTTTCCAGGCCTGACCCGCTGCAAAACAAAGTAGGGCGCGCTACTCATTTGAGTAGCGCGCCCGGCTGTCATACCTCTCAAGCAATCAAGTATTACACTATAAGGGCGAACGGCCCGGCAAAGCGCGGACAAGCACGATCGCAACGATGGCTCCCAGGAAAGCGACGACAATGCTGCCAAGGTTGATGCCATTCACGGCATTCGGAACTCCGAAAAGCTGCGCAGCCAGGAAGCCGCCTACGATACCACCCACAATCCCTACGATGATATCAGTAACCGCGTTCCCGCGACCACGTCTCATCATCTGATTGGCTAACCAGCCGGCGATGAGGCCTACGATGATCCAGGATAGAACACCCATTTCAAGTCTCCTTTCGTGACCAGACAAGTTTCGCAACGTCTCATAACGTTGCAAGGTCAACGTAGTTATATTATGTGGATGTCTGGCGACACTGTCAATCAGGGTTGTCCCATCAGGTAATGCCCTACCGTCCCGCGATGCCCCCAAACTGCTAATCCGGGTTTCGTTTGGAAAATTCTCTCCACGCAAGTCCAAGGCCAATGGCGAAGATCAATGTCACCGCGCCCAGGGCATAGTCATACCACCATTCGGATGGGCGACCAGCGGGCACAACCAGAGAAGCGATGAAGTGGCCTCCCTGAGCCGAGATGAACAAAACGAGCAAAAGCCAAAACGTTCTCATCTCTCGTTTTTGTAGCGGGCCCCAGACCAGCGACAGGATGGCAATGTTGAGACCAACGAGCCAGATCCATGCCAGGACATGATGGAATTGGGCGTGATCTGACCAGGATGGCTCATCGAGGTGTTGTGGCAAGGCGTAGGCATATCCAAGGATTTGTCCGATGGAGGCCAGGGTGATGAGGCGGGCCGCGTTTTTCATTTTAGGAATATCTCCTCCAGCATCGGGTTGACGAACATATGCGTGGGGTCCACTTGCAGTTGGTCCTTGATCTGATTGAAGCGTGGAATGTTCTCACCCAAATAACTTTTGATATGCTGCACGACATTGGGGATGTGCTGCCACTCTTTCGCCCAGTGCGGCATCGCCTCTGGCAGGGTCAGCCATTCCTGCGCAACCTGACCCGAAAAGCGCTTCCAGTCCGCTGGCCTGGCGCGGCTGAGGATTTCAATGTAGCAGGTATGTCCCTCGCCGAACGCGGGTGAGAGCAGGCAGTTACTATGATTGATAAAACGCACGTTCATTACGACGTTCAGCGGGTATTCACCACGCCGGGCGTACATCTTGACTTGTTTAAACACCTCCTTAATCGCCCACTTCACATTCTCGAATTGCGGGTCGACCTTGAACGCGACCTCCACGCAGCCCATTTTTGTGTATTCGATGGCGCGCCGGTAATGGATGGCTTCGACGATGTCCACGACCTTGTTGCCTTTGGATGGCGTTAATTTGAAAGTGAACCGGGAGATCGCCGGCGTCAGGCGCGGCTGCGTTTCCGAGAGCCGGATCAATCCGTTATGAACGCGCGAGCCGACGTCCGAGATCAGTTTGTCGCTTCGGCTGTGACGCGGCTTGGCGGTGATAGAGGTGTTAGCGATCTTCTTCCAGGTCTTCACCCAAAACTCGTCGGAGAAGGGCCACCAGAACAGGTCGAAATTATCCTGTGTCCGTACGAGATGCCGAAGATCCTCAAAGACCGTTTGAATGGGCAAACGCTCGTCGTGCGCATGCACGATCCAGTCCTTTTGCACGTTCATGGTAATGCGATAGATGATCCCGAACATGCCGAGATTCAAGCGGACTGCATTCATCACCGCATCGCTATCCACGCCGGCTTCGAACTTGCGCAGCTGCCCGGAGGCGGTCACAATTTCGATGGCATGGACCAGGTCTGAGAGCGTGGGGTTATTCCAACCGGAGCCGTGGCTGCCGGTGGCGATCAGCCCGCCAAACCGAACGCTTTCCAAAACAACGTTCAATGGAAGTGCGTAACCATGTTCCTCCAACACATCGTTGACTTCCTTTACCGTCGCGCCGCTTTCGATCACCACGCGCGGATACGAATCGTCTGAAAGATCCAGGTTCACTTTGTTCAACTGGTGGACGTAGACCAAAATCCCATCTGTCGGCACCAACCCGGACCACGAATGACCACTGCCAACGACCCGAATCTTCATGCCGGTTTCACGCGCAAAATCGACGATCTGAACCAGGTCCTCTACACGTTCGGGATAAAAAGAGAACTCCGGCTGGCAACGCGCTGTCCTGCCCCAGTTCTGCCAGGCTTGATCTGCTTGATACGGTAGAGGTGGAGATATTTTCGAAGCCCCAACTTCCAGCGTGGAATATGTCCGTTCAATTTCGGTAGTCATACACTATCCCTTGGCGTTGTTTGCAATCGGCTTAATGTCATAAATTATACGCCTCAGCGCTCCAAAACCAAACAACGGGACTATAATTCCCTCGGAATGAGTTCCATCACGATTCCGGTTAAGACTGACGATCACCCGAACGTGCGGTCGCTCAATGTATTGCGTGACCTGCCGCATGTGGCGGACCTGATCGAATTGTGCTTCTCCTCCACGATGGATAATGATGGTCAGCGCTACGTCAACGATATGCGCCGCGCGGGCCGAGACGATGGCTTCCTGCGCTGGGCCGATCACATGGCTGAGACGACTTCGTTGCCGCTGACCGGCTATGTCTGGGAGGAGAACAATAAGATCGTCGGCAATGCCAGCCTCATTCCGTTCCGTGACCGGGGTAAGCGGATTTACCTCGTCGCCAATGTGGCCACCCACCCCGATCATCGCCGTCGCGGCATCGGACGGGCCCTTACCCAGCGTGCCATGGAACATGCCCGCAAAAAGAATACCGCAGCCATCTGGCTTCACGTCCGCGACGACAACCCGGGAGCGATCAAACTATACGCCGATCTCGGCTTTCAGGAAGTGGCCCGTCGCACCACCTGGCAGGCCAACCCGGATTCGCATCTCATCAAGCCATATTCGGACGTCCAAATCATTCCGCGTCAACCCCGCTTTTGGCCCCTGCAGCAGGACTGGCTGCGCCGCCTCTACCCCGAAGCTTTGAACTGGTACACGCCGTTGAACCTCAACGCCCTGCGACCGGGTTTCTGGAATTGGTTCTACCTGCTCTTCATGGAATTTGATCTCAAGCAATGGGCAGCCATCCGTGGAGATGGACTGCTCGCAACTCTCGCCTGGATGCCGCGCGGTGGGCGATCGGAGTCCATTTACGCGGCGGCTGGTCACGATGAGAACGATGCATCCGTTGAGGCGTTGACACAAATCCTCATCCATGCGCGACGTTCGTTATCCAATCATGCCACCCTGTCGCTTGAATATCCCGCCGACGAAATGACGGAGGCGATCGCCGCGGCAGGCTTCCGGCCGCGCCGCACCTTAATCTGGATGAAGGCCTGAGTGCAACTAGAATGGGGGATTTGCGTATTGATAGATGACAGTCAATGAAAAGGATTGTCATTCTCCCGAAGGGACACCGCTTTGGGACGGTGTGAGCGAAGCGAAGAATCTCATAATTGTGGAAGAGACTCTTCAGTCGCAAAGAACGCTCCTTCAGAGTGACATGTCATAAATCATGAGGAGACCACATGACAAAATTCATACTTCGTCTGGCGATCAATGCGATCGCCCTGTATCTGGCGGTGCTGATCCTACCGGGGATCGATTTGCGGGATAATAGTTACATTTCCATCATCTGGCTGGCATTGATCTTCGGGCTGGTGAACGCGCTGGTGCGCCCACTGCTCCAGTTCCTCACCTGCGGATTGATCCTGCTGACCCTGGGTTTGTTTACGCTGGTGATCAACGCCTTTATGTTTTATTTGACGGCGCTCATTGGCCAATCGTTTCATATCGGCCTGCTGATCAATGACCCCGTCTGGTGGAATTCGTTCCTGGGCGCTTTGGTGGTCAGCATTGTGAGTATTATCATGACTGCGATCCTGAAGGACGAGCTGAAGAGTAGAAGATAGATTAGCAAACAAGTAGACAAAGTAATAAGTAAAAGAGGATGGTCGGAAAGAGACCATCCTCTTTTTGATATTTACTGATTACGAATTACTTATGAAATCCTGGCAACCCTCCAGACGGCTTCGCCATCTTCACCGCGCGGACGATGGCCTCCGCCATGACCTCCGCCGCGAACGCACCGATTGTGGATACATCGGCTTTCTTTTCGCCGGTGGCAACGGCGAAGATTGTGTCGCCGTCGAACATGGTATGCGCCGGGCGAATGGATTGCGCCAGCCCATCCTGCGCCATCTGTGCAACTTTGGTGGCCTGCGTTTTGGTGAGCCTGGCATTCGTCGCCACCACGCCGATCACCGTATTGGATTTAACCGCTGAATGTGTCTGTCCTTTCTTCATCCAGTTCAGTGTGGCACCTGAACGCAAACCTGCAATTCTGATCCCGCTCCTCGGGTCGATCACATCGCCTACCGCGTTGACAGCCACCAATGCGCCGACGATGATTCCATCGAGGTTGACACTCCATGTTCCCAGGCCGGCTTTCATCGCGTGTTTCATCCCGCGTATCTTTCCGACCGAGGCGCCGGTCCCCGCGCCGATGTTGCCCTCCGCCGGCGGAGCAGACGAGGCCCGGGACGCCGCCAGATATCCCATCGCCGAATCGGGCCGAGCCGACGCGCGACCGACGCTCAGGTCATAGAGAATCGCAGCGGGGACGATCGGCACACGGGCCTCGCGCATCTTGTATCCAATTTTCTTTTCCTCGAGATAACGCATCACGCCGGTGGCCGCTTCCAATCCAAAGGCCGAGCCGCCGGCGAGAACAATGGCATGAACTTTTTGGACGAGATTGATGGGGTTAAGCAGATCCGTTTCGCGTGTTCCCGGCGCGCCGCCGCGTATATCCACACCGGCGACTGCACCTTTTCTGCACAAAATGACTGTGCAGCCGGTCAGGCCTTCATCATCCTGCGCATGTCCCACCTCGATGCCTTGTATATCGGTGAGTGTGTGGGAGAGTTTCATTCAACTTCAAACCATGCTCCTTCCAGGGCTTCTCCTTCGGAGTGCTTCGCAAAGCCCCGGAGGAGCATGGGCAAACTTTATTATCTTAAGCTCTTGATCAATTGCATGAATTCCTTCCACTCTTCCTCAAAAAAGTGCACGGTGACATTGTTCAATTCAATATGATAGGTAACTTCGCCGTCGGGCTCTTCTGCTCTCCAGGCCATGAAGTTATCGGTCTCAGCGATCGTCTCGGTGCGTGGTTCATTGCCATTACTGTTGCCCATCGGTTCTCTCCTTGTTGGTTTTTGATTTGAGGCGGTTCATATAAATCGACCGGAGGCGCGCGAACCATTCGGCGCCAATGGGTGAGGCGGGTGGAACCTCCGCTTCGGGCCACGGATCCAGGTCAAACAGCTTGCGCATGGTGTATTTCCCGAGCAGCGTCACGCTGGCCAGGAAAGGCGCTGCAATCACCACGCCCAGTAAACCCAACAAATTGGCAGCAATGAGAGCCGCGATCAATACCGCGGCGGGATGCACTTTCAATGTGCTGGCCATAATGCGCGGTGTGATGAAGGAGTCGATGATCCAGTCAATGATAGTAGTGAGGATCACGACAAGCGCCGTGTGAGCCAGCGGACTTAATCCAAAAGGATGATACGCTTGAAAGAATGTGACCAGAGCCATCACCACCCAGGTGATCGCCGGGCCGATATATGGCAGGAACTTGGCAAGCCCCGCCATCAGCGCGATTCCCAGGGCATATCGTACACCCAGGATCGGCAGCAGGATGGAATAGATCACCACTGCCAGCGCAAAGATGATAATCTGTCCGCGCAGAAACGCATTCCAAATACGGCTCAGTTCACTACTCAGCCGGTTCAAATCCTCGGTGTAGCCAGGTATATCGATCTTGAACAATTCCCCGCGTAAGCCGCGGCTTTCGATCATGATGAAGTAGGAAACGAGCAGGACGAAGAATATCCAGCCGAATGTCTGGAAAGCACCTCCGGCCAGCGTACCGATCAGATTTCCGGTGCGGCTCAGCAAGGGCTGGACGAAAGAGAGCAGTTGCTGGCTGATCGCATTCAGGTCCAGTGTGCGCATGTCGAACCCAAATGGCCCAATCTTAATGACTTGCGTGGAAAGTTGAGCCACGTACTCTGGCAGGTTGGCGACAATATCCTGGACAGATTTGATCAGGCTTTGAATCTGTCCCACCAGGCCCACACTGCCCAGGGTAAGTAAACTAATCAGCAGCAGGAGAATGATGAGAAAAAGAATATTGACCGCCGCCCCCCACGAAATATTCAGTCCGCGGGCAAGGGCTGATGTGACTGGATGCAACAGGTACGCGATGATAGTGACCATCAGCAGCGGTGTGATCAGGTCTGCAAAGCGATGCAGTAGAAAGGCCGCGATCCCCACCATGATGAAGCCGATCAATAATTTTGTTGTGGAACTCCATCGCGGTGATGTGATGGATGTATGCTCCATGGTTAATGCTCCGAATTGCCTCGTTGAAAAAATGAAACCGTACCTCTATTCTAGCCAAGAGAATACGGTTTGGCAACTATTTCGAAGTGCCACTTTAAAGAAGCAAACTTAAATTTTTAAGTTTGGTTTACCAGGCAATTCAAAAGTTCAAATTTTTTTCAGACAAGCCGTAAAAGAAAACACCCCCGCAAAACGATCGTCTTACGGGGGTGCCGGGTTGATGAGTTAGCAACCACTGATGAATGGGAAGAACACGCACCATAGATAATTGGCATCGATATACCACAAGACGCCAACACACGAACACAGGCAAAGCAGCACAATCCCAGCAATAATAAAAGGCGTGAGGTTGGTCTTCCTGGCAGGGTCTGCTAATACGGGTGCCGGGCTGGCCGGAACACTGCCCGCGTACTCCGCAGGTGCGGGTGGAGGCGGCATGGCCGGGCGGGAAACCGAAGGCACGGCCGCGGCGCGCGGCGAAACCATTGTCGCTCCCGCATCCACGGTGTTCACTTCGAACACCAAAATGATTTGCTCGCCGAATGAAACCACCTCTCCGGCTTTCAGCACACGTGGTCCGGCCAGGCGCTGGCCGTTCACAAATGTCCCATTGGTGGAGCCAAGATCCTCCAGTACATACTTGCCACCCTGAAACGTCAGGCGCGCGTGGCGACGGGAAATCTCTGCATCGTTGATTACAATATCATTGGTTGCATCGCGGCCGATGGTCAACTGATCGCCTTCGAGCATGAACGCTGCGCCAGGGGTTGGCCCGGATCGCATGATTAACTGGAATTGAGAGGTCATGAATTCTCCTGTGAACGCGAAAAGTTGTCCTGAGTGTACAAGTTTCAGGCAAAAAAGTCAACGGCATAGTGATACACTTGACTTACACACCTATCCAAGCGAACGGGAGCCGATATGACAGAAATCCTTTTACCTACCCCGGTTTTTTTCGACCCGGATAAAGTCGGCGGTGTTTGGCGGATTCCGTACGAGACCCGCGCGGGTCAGGCCCGGGACTGGGCGCGTCTGCATTCGCTCCAGCCTGCCTCGGCCGACCGGACCCGGTCCTGGCTGCTGCTGATCGACGTGCAAAACACCTTCTGCGTACCTGATTTTGAGCTGTACGTCGGCGGGCGAAGCGGGCGCGGCGCCGTGGAAGATAATACGCGTCTGTGTGAATTCATCTATCGAAACCTGGGGGGCCTCACCCACATCACGGCCACCATGGATACGCACATGGCAATGCAGGTCTTCCATGCCGTCTTTTTCGTGGATAAAAACGGGAATCATCCCGCGCCCTACACCGATATCCATGCCTCCGAGCTGAGAGACGGCACCTGGACCTTCAACCCCGCGCTGGCTGATGAATTCAATCTTGCGCCCGAATATGGCCAGCAGATGATGATCCATTATGCCGAAACGCTGGAACAGAAAGGTAAATATGCGCTGACCATCTGGCCCTATCATGCCATCCTGGGCGGCATTGGGCACGCGCTGATTTCAGCGGTGGAGGAGGCGCTCTTCTTCCATTCGATTGCAAGGAATACACAGTACGAGATCGAGATCAAAGGAAACAAGCCCTTCACTGAAAATTATTCCGCTTTGGGCCCCGAAGTGCTGACCGGCCCGATGGGCGAAACGCTGGGAACGTACAGCACAAAGTTCATCGAGCAGCTGCAGCAATACGACAAACTGATCATCGCCGGTCAGGCCAAATCCCACTGTGTGGCATGGACCGTCTCGGACCTGCTCAACGATATCAATGCTACCGACCCTGAACTGGCCAGGAAGGTCTATCTTCTTGAAGATTGCTCCTCGCCGGTTGTCGTCCCGGGTGTAGTGGACCACACCGACGCGGCGGATGCGGCCTACGAACGATTCGCTCAAGCCGGGATGCATGTGGTGAAATCGACCGACCCTGATTGGTAGTGAGTAAACGAGTAGCAAGTAGACAAGTAGCAAACCGGAAAAACTCATGTCCATCTTTGATAATAAACGTCTGACCAACGATACCTTCAAACTCGATATCGAGCGCATGCGGCGCGGCTGGTATTCAGACAAATATTTCGAGAACATTGGCCGAATGCTCGCTGCACTCGCTTCTGAGAAGTACACATATAAAGGAAGTCATCATAACCTGCCCGCCGACGTATCTCCTGAGGATATTGCCATTGGCGATATCGAAGTCGAGATGCAATGGTTCACGCGGCGTGTGGGCAATACGATCGTCGTCGGCGTGGATAAATCTCTGGGGATGCTCAGGCATTCCACTGGTTATTGGGAGGGTGATTCCTTCGTGGATACGTCCGACAACCTGGAAGTTTGGGCCGTCCACGATGGCTCGGTGGTGAAAGGAGATGGGAACCCTCTGAATGCCGAGCCGGTCATGAAGGTGCGGGGTCGTTACCGGGATTTTGCTCTCCTCGAAACCCCGACACTGGGTGTACTCACCCGTTCCAGCCGCGTGGCGACGAATGTGTATGAAACGCTCATGGCGGCGCGCGGCAAGCCGGTGTTGTTCTTCCCGGCCCGCTTTGATCTGCACGAAGTCCAGGCCGCGGATGGCTACGCCTACAACATCGCCATCAAACGCTTCAACATGGATTATTCCCATGAAATCGGCTCGTTCGTCTCGACCGACGCGCAAGGCGACTGGTGGGGCGGTGCGGGCGGCGGGACAGTTGCCCATGCTGCGATTGCATCCTTCCTGGGTGACACTGCCGAGGTCATGATGCAGTTTTCGCGCGTACTGTCCGCTAAGATTCCGCGCATTGCATTGGTGGATTTCAACAATGACTCTGTCCGCGATTCCCTGCGTGTGATGGAAGCGATGTTTGCAAAGTATCGCGAGTTATGTGATCAAGGTGATGAAACCGAAGCGGCGAAATATGTTCTGTATGGCGTCCGTTTGGATACCAG
>OELG01000931.1_pt2 | contig 16380 bp, 13 predicted proteins | sample 1503541 | NCBI WGS metagenome assembly OELG01 (sample SAMEA104379617, study PRJEB20068) | metagenome | biome: 1000743; feature: 77; material: 1998 | place: USA | collected 2012 | depth 25 m | reverse complement strand
GAAGAAATCTTCATGGCGAACTATACGGATGGTCTCTGCGACCTGGACCTGAATTGGTACCTCGATAATTTTTACAAAAGTAACAAAATCGGTTGTTTTCTGAGTGTAAAGCCGTCCCTTACCTTCCATGTTGTTTCTTCGGATGGGAATGGGCAGGTGCAGAGCATCCAGCCGCAGACGGAGGCCGGGATTTGGATCAATGGCGGCTTCTTCGTTTTTCAAAAGGAAATTTTCGACTACATCGAGGAGGGGGAGGAATTGGTCTACGAGCCATTTGCCCGCCTCATCGCGCAGGGACAGCTGTTGACTCATCAACATACCGGATTCTTTGCGAGTATCGACACGCTTCGAGAGAAAATGATGTTCGACGATATGTTTGCGCGGGGTGACACGCCCTGGGCGTTGTGGGATACGAACCCACGCAATGCGCGCTATCGCGTGAATTCCAGCGACAATGGGAAGGGACCATAATTGATCCCTCTTGCTGGTACATTAAAGTATTTATGAGAGGATCGGTGATCTACGCCGATCCTGTTTTGTGTCCATACGGATAGAAATTACTATGCTTAAACTACAAATTCCCGGGAAAGATGCGCCTCTGAAGGTCCTGTTTCTAGGCGCGCATAGTGATGATATCGAGATTGGCTGCGGCGGAACAGTTTTACGTTTGATCCGCGAGAACCCTGGCATGGAAGTGACATGGGTGGTATTCAGCGCTCTCGGTGAACGGGGGGAGGAGGCCCGTAAAAGCGCGCAGGAATTCCTGAAGGATGTCCAGCATAAAAAGGTGATCGTCCACGAGTTCAAAGATGGTTACTTCCCTCATCGCGGAGCGGAAATCAAGGATATATTCGAACAGTTGAAAGTTGATTTGTTGCCTGATATGATTTTCACCCATTGCCGCCACGACTTGCATCAGGATCACCGGGTGCTGTGCGAGCTGACCTGGAATACCTGGCGCGATCATTTCATTCTTGAGTATGAGATCCCCAAGTATGACGGGGATTTGGGGTCGCCGAATTTCTTTGTGCCGCTGGACAAGGAACTGTGCGAAAGAAAAACAGATGCCCTGGTGCGTTTCTTCCAGACGCAGGGGAACAAGCATTGGTTCACGCCTGAAACCTTCCAGGCGATCCTCCGCATCCGCGGCGTGGAATGCAAATCCCCTGGTGGGTATGCGGAGGCGTTTTACAGTCGGAAGCTGATTTTATGATGGGCGACTTAAAACCTAAATCGGCACGTATTGAAAGGGACGCTACAACAGCGTATAATGAAAGGATGGGAGGACGCAATGAATACTCATTTCAGGCAGTATGTCCGCCGGGGACTGGACAAGGTTCTTGGTATGTTCGGTATGGAACTGATAAGGACTGATAGCGACCACCAAAACTATATTAATCTTCAGAAGACCTTGTCTGATGCAACGGCTGTGGGATTGTCAGTAGGGGATTATATCGATTTTGCCTATAATGTTCCCGGAGCTACCCAGCATACAGTTCGAAAGATGAGTGAATTGGGAATCTTCCGGGAAAAACTCGACAACGTTTGCGAAATTGGACCCGGCTCTGGCCGCTATTTGGAGATGACGATCAATACCTGTCACCCGAAACGTTACGAGATCTATGAAACAGCAATAAATTGGCGAAAATGGTTGGCTCATAAGTACGCTGTCATTGCCCACGAAGCTGACGGAATAACCCTTGCCCAAACAGAGTCAAAATCCGTAAACCTCGTACATGCCCACAAAGTTTTCGTGGGCTTAACAGTCCTGAGCATATTCACTTATTTTCTTGAAATGCTGCGAGTTTGTGCTCCGGAAGGATATATAGTATTCGATGTTCTGACAGAAAACTGCTTCCAGGGCAATTTGCTCAATTTGTGGCTTGAAGCAAATCCATACTGGCCTGTTGCTCTGATCCCCGAAAGAGTGGTGCTTGATTTCTTCCTCCAGCGTGGCGCAGAATTGATCGGCAGGTTTACTATTCCAATGAAACCTGGCGTAACAGATTATTTCGTGTTTAAACGTCATTGATATCGCCAAATCATTACAGAAAAGGGAAAAATGAAGATCTCTTACAAAAGGAAACTTCTTAACAGATTCAATCAACTTTTTGCTTTTACCGGATTCGAGCTGATAAAAAAGGGACGCGAATTCCAGGATTACATCCCATTCACACAAACCTTGCAGGATGCGGAAAAATCCGGTCTATCTTTGTCGGATTACATTGACAACAATTTTAACGTTCCCGGGACGACGCAGTTGACCATCGATAAGATGGCCGAGTTGGGAGCATTTGATCACAGCATAAATCGGATTTGCGAGCTTGGTCCTGGCTCCGGGCGCTACCTCGAAAAGGTAAAAACCATTTGCAACCCGGAATATTACGAGATCTATGAAACCTCAAAGCCGTGGAGGGAATGGTTGGTCGAAAAATACAAGGTGACGGCCCAACCGACCGATGGCGCGTCTTTATCATCCACGCCTTCGAAATCCATTGATCTGATCCATACGCACAAGATGTTATATGGCAATTCGATTCTCACGATTTTCCGTTATCTGATGGAGATGGCGCGCGTCGTGAAGGATGACGGTGTGATCGTCTTTGATCTCGTGACGGCCGAATGCATGAGTAATGAGATTTTGAACAAGTGGGTGGAATCGGGTGTAGATCATGCTCATAGTATGACTCCGAAGCAAGTCGCGGTCGATTTCTTTGCAGAACGTGGATTCCGTTACATCGGTGGATTCATCGTCCCCATGGCGCCCGGGCTGACTGAATATTTCGTTTTCAAAAAGTGATCATGCAAAACAGATTCTTTGCGGTCGTTTTGCGGATTGTGTTTCTCGTGGCAACCCTCATGGCGGTTGGCTGCGGGACGCGTCCTTCTTCACCGGTACCTGCTTCGTCCACCCAGGCTTCGATTCAGCCTTCGCCATTTCCCGCGACCTCCATTGCGCCTGTCCCCACCGAGGGAACGAGCGGAACTTTGTTTGCCAACCCGGATAATCCGCGTTATTTCACGGATGGTGTAAAGGTTGGCGGCCAATACAGATCCGTCTATCTCACCGGGGCGCATACCTGGTGCAATTTTATGGATTGCGGGCACACCAGCCCACCGGTTACTTTTGATTACGAAAAATATCTGGATTTTCTCCAGACCAATAATTTCAATTTTTTCCGTTTGTGGCGGGCGGAAAATGCGCGCGGCGGAGAAGCGGGTCCCGACTTTTGGTTTGATCCGATGCCTTATCAACGGTCAGACGAGTGCTGCGCATTCGATGGTGGCAACAAATTTGATCTGGAGAAGTTCAACCAGGCTTATTTCGATCGCATGCGGGAACGCGTCGTCGAAGCCGGGGAGCGCGGCATATACGTTTCCATCATGTTGTTCGATGGCTGGAGTGTGGAAACCAAATTCAGTGGGCATAATCCCTGGGAGGGGCATCCATACAAACTTAGCAATAATATTAATAACATCAACGGGGATGTGAACGGCAATGGTCAAGGGGAGGATACACACATTTTGACCGGCACCCCGGTCACGGCTTTGCAGGAAGCGTACGTCCGAAAAGTGATCGACACGGTCGACGATCTGGATAACGTCCTGTATGAGATCAGCAATGAGAGCCCGGGCGATAATCCTGCCACCTCTGAAATGGACGGGTCGAAAGATTGGCAATATCACATGATCCAATTTGTTAAGGACTATGAGTCCGCCAAGCCAAAACAACATCCCGTCGGTATGACCTGGGAATGGCTCAACGGCAACAATCAATTTTTGTACGATAGCCCTGCAGACTGGATCTCTCTGGGTGGTGCAGGCAATCTTGATACGTATAGCCCTCCGGTGGCAGATGGATCGAAGGTGATCCTGGCTGATACCGATCATCTATGTGGCATTTGTGGAAACCGTCAGTGGGTTTGGAAAAGTTTCACGCGCGGCGAAAACCCGATCTTTATGGATATTTACGACAATGCCACTAGTAGTCGTGGCATGCCGTTCAGTAATCCTGCCGAAGGAGAAGTACGTCTCAATCTTAGGTATGTGCGCAGTTACGCTGACCGTATGAATCTCACGTCCATGACGCCCCAGCCTGGATTGTGTTCCACCGGTTATTGTCTGGCCAACGCTTCATCGGACGGTGCTGAATATCTCATGTTTCTACCCGCGGGCGCCAAAGTGGCCAATCTTCTAAGCAAGTGGGATATTAACAAAAATCCTCTTATCGCTTTGCCATCGGATAGTAAAGTGGATGTGGATCTGAGCAATTCCCCGGTCGACCTGATGGTCGAGTGGTTCAACCCTGCAGATGGTACAATCGTTAATGATACCGCGGTGCAAGGCGGTGTTCCGCAATCTTTTACTGCGCCATTCTCAGGTGATGCTGTACTTTATATTTATGACGCCCATCCAAAGTTGAACTCTCATTGAGCAAACTCAGGTTTGGTAAGTATGTTTATACTACTCTAATTTATCGCTTTTCTACCGGGAGTGTTCTATGCGTACAATTTTGAATTACTTTTGTTTGACAGCTATTATTTTGGGACACTTTCCAAGCTCTCAACATATCTCAACCACCTTCCCACAGAAAGAAGGATCGGATGCATCCGGCGCCGTTCAACCGGTTATCCTCGATCCCCACTCTTCCAATTCTCAAGCGGCAATCGCCGCGGCAACCGGTCCATTATTTGTCGACCCCGATAACCCGCGTTATTTCACGGATGGAGCGATCATCAATGGGAAATACAGGATTGTTTTCCTGACAGGCTCCCATACCTGGTGTAATTTCATGGATTGCGATGACAATCCGTCCATCCCGGCAAAATTTGATTACGCCGCCTATCTGGATTTTCTGAAATCCAAGAATCATAACTTCTTCCGCTTGTGGCGAGCAGAAAATGCCAGGGGCGGAGAAGCTGGAGACAACTTTTGGTTCGCCCCCATGCCCTATCAGCGCTCCAATACCTGTTGTGCCTTTGATGGCGGCAACAAGTTTGATCTCAGCCACTTCAATCAAGCCTATTTCGATCGGATGCGCCAGCGGATCATCCAGGCCGGCGATCAGGGGATCTACGTGTCGATCATGTTGTTCGATGGCTGGAGTGTGGAGAGCAAGTTTGGCGGGCATGAGCCCTGGAAGGGTCACCCCTATAAATTGAGTAATAATGTCAATAATATTAATGGAGATGTGAATAATGATGGTCAAGGTGGAGAGACACATACCTTGGCAAATTCTCAAGTCACTGCCTTGCAAGAGGCCTACGTGCGCAAGGTGATCGACACTGTCGACGATCTGGATAACGTCCTGTATGAAATCAGCAATGAGAGCCCGGCGAATTCAGAACAGTGGCAATATCACGTGATTAACTACATCAAGAATTATGAGGCCACCAAACCAAAGCAACATCCGGTGGGAATGACTTGGGAGTGGCCTAACGACGCCAAGCTCAATCAGGATTTGTACAACAGTCCGGCCGACTGGATCTCGCCGGGTGGTGCCGGGAATCTGGATACCTATAGCCCTCCGGTGACGGACGGCTCCAAGGTGATCCTGGCGGATACCGACCATCTGTGTGGGATTTGTGGGAGTCGTCAGTGGGTGTGGAAGAGTTTCACCCGTGGTGAAAACCCGATTTTTATGGATATCTACGATAATGCCACCAGTAGTCGTGGCATGCCATTTTACAACGCCAATGAGGTGGAGATCCGCAACAATTTGGGCTATGTTCGTTCCTATGCCGTTCGCCTGAATCTCACTGCCATGCTGCCGACCAGTAACACCAGCTTATGTTCGACAGGTTATTGCCTAAGGCGAGCAGTTGCGAATGGCGCAGAGTATTTGGTATATCGTCCGGCAAGTAGCGGCAATATCACTGTGGATCTTTCCGCAACTTCATCTACGAAAGTGTTGAGCGTAGAGTGGTTTAACCCAGTCACCGGCGCGACCCTGGCAGGCGGAACGGTAAATGGCGGCGCTTCGCGATCGTTCACACCACCGTTCTCTAACGATGCTGTTCTGTATATTTATGATGTCATCATCGTTAGCTTTCTCTCGGATGGAACAAATGATGGTTGGCTTCGGGAATCGTCCGAAACCAGTGGAAAGGCCGGCACTTTGAATTCGACTGCTGGAACGGTTCGGATAGGAGATGATGTTGCCAATCGACAATTCCGGGCTATCTTATCGTTCGATACAAATTCTCTTCCTGATGATGCGATTATTGCATCTGTCACCCTCAAGTTCAAGTACGCCGGAAAAGCGGGTACTCTGCCATTCAGCACACATGGCAAATTGTTAGCGGATATCTGCGACGGGGCCTTCAAAGGCGACCCTGTTTTGCAACTCGGTGATTTCAATGCCAAATGTCCGGTGGGTATGTACAAAATCCAGGCCCTGATCTACAGCAATGTCAGAGTGGACAACTGGTATTCGAAGTCGCTGGCGCCGAGTTACTTCCAATATATCAATCTGGGTGGGGTGACTCAATTTCGGCTGCGTTTCAAATTGGATGATAATAACGACTCCGGCGCGGACCAGTTGCTGCTCTATAGTGGGAACGCGGCGGATCAGGGAATCCGACCGGAGCTGGAGATCAAATATTACGTACCATAGCCGGATGTGTTGCATCAGGCAGACTCGGTCTGTGAGACCTGTATTTAACCTGGTTGCTTGTCAATAAAATATGTAGACGGAAATGAGCATTTTGCAGGCCTTAAGTTATTAATCGGGAAATTGTGATCGAAATTCGATGGGGATATTGTATCTTTCACATTAACTGGCTGCCAATGAATACTGCTCGAAAAACAACTTATGCGAATCCTTTTTCTTACACAAATCGTACCCTATCCCCCCAATTCAGGTCCCAAAGTGAAAACCTGGAATGTTCTGCGCTTCCTGTATCAGCAGGGCTATCGCATCACCCTGGTATCTTTTGTGCGTCCGGAGGAGGTGCAATATATTCCGGACCTGGAAAAAATATGTGAAGCGGTGCATGTTGTGCCAATTCGCCGATCGCGGTTGGCCGATGTCGGGTACATGATTCGTAGTTATCTGACGAGGCGACCTTTTCTGATCGAACGCGATGATCTGGAATCCATGCAGGGCACAATCGACAAATTGGTCAAGGAAAGTGAATTTCAATTCATCCATGCTGATCAATTGACGATGGTGCAATTTGCCCTTCGGAGTGCGGCTGCAGCCCCGGGCAAAAAGCCCAAAGTGATTTTCGACGCGCATAATGCGGTCTGGTCCATCGTGGAAAGGATGCAGGAAAACGCACGCTGGTTTTTGAAACCAATTCTCAAAATCGAAGCGGATAGGGTCAAGCGCTATGAAGGCGAATTGATGAAATCGGTGGATCACATTCTGGCCGTGACCGATGTGGACCGCGTAGGCTTGGAAGAAGCTTTAAAGTTTTCGAAGGTCACGCCCGGTGACCGTGTAGCGCAAGTGACAGTTGTGCCAATTGCAGTGGATACCGCCAGGTTGCAGCCGATCCGACGCCAGCCCGGTTCAAGGAATATTGTTACGCTGGGTACCTTACATTATCCACCGAATGCAGATGGCATCCGCTGGTTTTTCAACGAAGTCTTTCCATTAATTCGCCAACGCGTACCGGACGTTACCCTTACCATCATTGGCAATCATCCACCGCAGGACTTTCTGGATCTTGCCGCGCGGGACCCTATGATCAAGGTTACCGGCTATGTTCCGGAACTGGCTCCGTTTCTGGAAGAGAGTGCGTTGATGGTGGTGCCAGTTCGCGCAGGCGGTGGGATGCGTGTTCGCATCCTGGAAGCTTTTGCGTACGCAATGCCGGTTGTCACGACCACGGTTGGTTTAGAAGGCATTCAAGCTGAGCCAGAACACGAAGTGCTGCTTGCCGATACGCCAAAGGAGTTTGCAGACCGAGTCAGCAGTTTGCTGGAAAACATGGGAATGCAGGCAACGCTTTCAATCAACGGCAGGCATCTCGCGGAGACCAAATACGACTGGCAAGTCGTACTATCTGCCATGAAACCTGTTTATGAGCAATGAAGATTGCATATATTGTCCCATACGTCCCAAATCTGATTCGGACGCGTCCTTACAACCTCATCCTCCAACTGATATCCCTTGGTCATCAAGTCGAAGTATTTACAGTTGGCGTAAACGAACAAGATCTGACAGACGCGAAAACTTTACAAAATAAAGGTGCAGCAGTTCATTATTATGTCCAGCCTATTTGGCGTTCTCTGTTGAATAGTGCGTTGGCCATTCCCACGGATCGGCCTCTTCAATCGGTCTATAGTTGGCACACAGTTATGGCCCAAGAGATTGCCAATCAGGTTTCCAGAAAAACATACGATGTTGTGCATGTGGAACATTTGCGGGGTTCCCGTTACGGCTTGTTCCTAAAGGCGAAATTTCCATCCCAGAAGGTTATCTGGGATAGTGTGGATTGTATCAGCCATTTATTTGAACAGGCCTCGAGCCAAAGCGGCGGTCTGTTTGGAAAGTTTGTGACTCGATTCGAGCTCCCGCGCACGAAAAAGGCGGAAGGAAATCTGATCTGCGATTTTGATCATGCCCTTGTGACCTCCGCAACAGACAAAAACGCCCTGCTTGAACTGGCGAACAATGGTAAAACTTTAGCACCGCTTTCCGTCCTGCCCAACGGGGTGGATTTGGATTATTTTTGCCCGAACCCCACTGTGCCGCGAAAGCCAGAGACAATTGTATTCAGCGGCAAGATGAGTTATCACGCCAATATTTCAATGGTGAAATATCTGGTCGCGGAGATCATGCCGCGTGTTTGGAAAATACGACCGGACGCACAACTGATTATTGTTGGCAAGGATCCCTCTCCCGAAATTAAAGAACTGGGCAGAAATCCGCTTATTACGGTTACCGGCACGGTGGACGACATCCGTCCGTTTCTTTGGCAGGCCACGGTTTCAGTGGTGCCGCTCCTCTACGGTGCCGGGATTCAAAACAAGATATTGGAGGCCATGGCTACTGCAACGCCAGTCATCACAACATTACGTACGCTTTCTGCACTTGAGGCCAGATCCGGATTGGATATTGTCGTTGCCGATACTGCTGAAAACTTTGCCCTGGAAATCGTCCGACTGATGTCGAATCCAGAACATCGCCGTGCACTTGGATCGTCCGGGCTGGCGTATGTGCAAAGAAATCATAATTGGAAAAATATTGCAGCAAGTCTTGTTGATGTATATCAGCAATCTCTGCCCCGCAATTGATCTGGCTAAATGGCTTCGCCTAGCCATCACTTTTCATGTAACGAATCTGATACAATAGCGTCATGAACTTAACAAATGATTACATCATTTGCCATACTAACCCCGTTAATCTATAAGTCTTTATTCTTTTTTCAGGGATCTTGCAAAAGAGCTAAATTATCATGGATATTAATGCGTATCTGAGGCCGTTGTTGAGATGGTGGCGGCTCCTTGCCATTGTTACGACATTGGCAGTGGTATCCAGTTATATCTCGACCTCGTTCCAGCCACCCCAATATATTTCCCGCACAACTCTGATTGTCGGAAAGACAACGCTAGATCTGAATCCAGACTCTGGACAAATATTTATCGCCCAGCAGTTGGCAGGGATTTATGCCGATATGGCGAAACGAGAGCCGATTCAGAACGCAACGATGCAGGCATTGGGGATCGATTGGTTGCCGCAATATCAGGCAAGAGTGATTCCGAACACAATGTTGATCGAGATTTCGGTTACCGATACAAACCCACAACGTGCACAAATTATTGCGAATGAAGTTGCCAATCAGTTAATATTACAGAGCCCGGCGATCAACGGTACGACTGAGACAGGGGACGCCCAGGAATTCGTTGCAGAACAGCTTTCGAGCCTGCAAAACCAAATCCGGGAAACCGAACAGAATATTGAAGAACTGCAGAAAGTCCTTCCTACTCTCAATAGCGCCAGCCAGATTGCCAACACAGAAAAGGCCATCCAGGCGCAGACCGACAAATTAAATTCCCTGCGTCTTAGTTATTCTGGTTTTCTCGCAAACTCACAACAGGGCGCGTTGAATATTCTTTCGGTGGTCGAACCCGCCAACTATCCCTACAGTCCTGTGAGTACGAGCAGATATTTGATCGTCGCTTTGGCGGGTCTGGTTGGATTCAGCCTCGGCGCGGGCGCGGCCTTTTTGCTTGAATATCTTGATCGGACGGTTAAAACTACCTCGGATGTTGAGCGCATTTTTAACCTGCCAGTCATTGGCTATATTTCCGAGATTGAGGATGATGAAGTTAATGCCACGTATGTCTCCCGAAAGCCAGACTCGATTATGGCCGAAAACTTCCGTTTGCTGCGTTCGAACATCGAGTTTTTTCAGATTAGCAATCCGATCAAAACGATTCTAATTACCAGTCCCAATCAGGGAAATGGTAAAACCACGATTGCGTCAAACCTGGCTTTGTCTATTGCCCAGGGCGAACAGGAAGTTGTTCTTGTAGACGCAGATTTGCGGCGACCTGCCATCCATCAGGCCCTGGGGATGAACAAAGAGCCTGGCCTTGCAGACGTTATTAAGAATAAAGCTGAAATACAAGGGGTCATACGCCGTCCAAAGAACCATAACATTAATGTCATCACTTCGGGAACCATTCCACCGAACATTACGGAGGTGGTGGGGTCAAAGCGAATCTCATCGATCCTGTCCCGGCTCAAGGATTCTTTTGAACTGGTAATTGTGGATGCTCCGCCTTTGATCATTTCAGATGCTTTCAATCTGGCAGCAAAAGTGGACGCTGTGATTCTCATTATGGTTCCAGGTGAAACGACCATCGATCAGGCCAAAATCATCAAAGAACAGTTAGACCGGGCCGAGGCCAGGTTGCTGGGCATTGTGTTTAATAAGCTCTCTGGGCAAACGATGCATAGTTATGGTGATTATCAATATGAGGCTCGGTACTCGCCGAAGTACTATGGTGATTACATCTCAGGTGCAACGGTTAAGGAAAACCAACCGGTTACGCCTTCCCAGAGACTGATGGCATTTTTTGAGCATGGCGAGGTTCCGCCGGAGGTTGCGCTGGAGGTCGAAAATGCGATTACCGCAATCAAAACCCAACCGCGGAACCTGGTGAACCGAATTCGAAAGTCTAAATCCCGGAAAAAAGAGGACAACGGTAAGAACGGCGCCGGGTAAATCAATGCAATTTCGATGGAAAGGACGCAAAAATACATTGCGTCCTTTTTGTTTTTCTATATGTATGCTAGTAAAATGAAACCCGGATGTCTTTTATCATTTAACTTTTTTGTTCTCAGGGTAAATTCACTAGGGCAGCCATTTTCTCAGTTTGAAGGGAGGCGCGGAAAGTCGCTCATATGCCCCCTTAAGCTGCAACTTTTTTCGGTTTTGAGCGTATGTTTGGTTAGAAAGTCCAAGAGGAGCGCGAGTGAACGATGAAAATGCCTGGATATTCCAGGCTCAACAAGGCAGTGATGAGGCATTTACGCAACTCGTAGAGACCTATCAAAAGCCCGTCTATAACCTGTGCTACCGCATGTTGGGCGAACCTGAAGCGGCCGAAGATGCTGCGCAGGAAACATTTTTGCGTGCGTACCAGAACTTGCACCGTTATGACAATTCCCGTTCCTTTGGAACGTGGATTCTATCGATTGCTGCACACTATTGTATTGATCGTTTGAGAAAGCGGAGATTTTCGGTCTTTTCGATGGATGCGGAGGACGAGGACGGGATGTCCTTCGAGATTCCTGACCCCGCCTCGCCCGACCCGGAAGCTGAATCTGCCAAACAGGAGGATCGCGACCGCTTGCATCTCCTCCTCAAAGACCTCGACGACACGGACCGCGCGGCGGTCATCATGCGTTATTGGTATGACTATTCTGAAGTGGAAATTGCCCAATCCTTAAACCTGACCGTGAGCGCCGTGAAAAGCCGTTTACATCGCTCGCGCCGGGCTCTGGCGGAGATGTGGCAGGTAGAAAAATCCCGCGCGTACCCTGAAAGGAGATCCCGTGAATCACTTGCCTTTTGAAAACTGGCTATTAAATGATATGCCTGTCACCCCGGAACAGCAACATGAGCTCGAATTACATTTGCGCGATTGTTCATATTGCAGCGCACTGGCTGAAACAAGCCGGATGTTGAAGGCCTCAAAGATAGTTGCTCCGGTGTCGGGCTTTACGGCACGCTTCCAGGCACGGCTGGCTGAACGAAAAATCGCTGATCGCAGACGCAGGTTATGGGGTTCGGTTCTGTTTACTCTGGGAGGCCTGGCATTACTGATGTGGATACTCGCGCCCTATCTTGTGTCCTTCTTTGCTTCCCCAGCTACCTGGATTTCGGTGATGGTGGGCTGGCTGGTCTTTCTGGGAACAACCCTCTTCGCCTTGTTGGATGCCGGTCGGGTGATCCTGAGTGTAATTCCAAACTTTCTGCCACCATTTGCATGGATGGTGCTGTTTTCAATGCTTGCGGGGACCGGTCTTTTGTGGTCGGTATCAATCTGGCGGTTTGCCCAGAGGGGTGTGCCGCAAGGAGTGTAGTGTATGGATAAAATGCTGAAATCTCTAACTTTGTTAATTCTGCTGATGTTATTGCTGGTTCCTGCCAGCCCGGTATATGCGCAGGATGGGGGAGGGCCGGGAAAGATCGTCTTCGGCGATAACTTTACGCTTAAAAGCGGTGAGGAACTGAATGGAGACCTGGTGGTCTTTGGCGGCAACGTGACCCTTGAGGAAGATGCTGACCTGAATGGCAACCTGGTGGTCTTTGGCGGCATCATTTCGAGTGATGGCAATGTGCACGGTGATGTGGTCGTGTTTGGCGGTCAGATCAGCCTTGATGATAATGCAGTAATATCCGGGGACGTGGTAACCATTGGCGGCCAATTGGACCGGGCCGAAGGTGCTGAGATTCAGGGTGAAGTGGTAAAGAATGTTTCACCCAATATCGAGATTCCCACCGGGAGAATGCCGCCAGATATTAATCCGCCCCGTATCGATATCAATTTCAATCCGTTCGGAGATATTTTCTGGGCATTCTTCTGGGCGGTGGCGCTGGCTGGTTTTGCCATGCTGCTGGTCCTGTTCTGGCAGCCACAGCTTGAACGGGCCGGTAGTCTGATCTTCAGCCAGCCCGTGCAAATCGGTGCGATTGGCTTGCTGGCTTTCGTACTTGGCTTGCTTTTTATTCTTACGATCATCCCGCCGATTGTTCTGGCTTTCGCCTGGCTATTTGGGGTTGTGGCCATGGGCATGGAAGTTGGAGAAAGGCTTTCCAAATCTGCAAATCAAACTTGGAGTGCCGTACAGAAAGTTGGGCTGGGCACTTTCCTGTTGGTTTTGGTCGGTGGACTGGTTGGCAGTATCCCTTGTCTCGGCGGTCTCGTTGAGTTCCTGATGGGCCTGTTGGGTATTGGCGGAGCGCTGATGACCTGGTTTGGGAATCGGACAGTATTTCGATCCATCCTGCCTCCTGAGCCTGCTCCTGCTGCACCGGACCAGCTCCCGCCCACTTCATAATCCTCTAAAATCCTGCATGTTATAATTAATCAGCCCGCCCCGAGCACGACCGGGGCGGATTGATTTTTGGAGGATACCATGGCTTTAAAAGAAATTCCCGTTCCAGACACCGTTATTCATAGCACGCCGCCCCCTTTGGTGGAAGTCTCCGGCACGCACCGTGAAATGGGACAACAGATTGGGGAGGCTTGCCGTGCGCAGGTGCAGCGCAGCATTGCCAATGCGCACACACTCATTGAGTTATCGTACGACGCAGTGGAATTGACCTGGGATGGAGCAATGATTCAGTCCCGCAAGTATCTGCCCTTTGCCGAAGAGCGGTACGCCCAATATGTGGATGAACTGCGTGGGATTGCAGAGGGGGCCAATGTCTCCTTCGATGATGTGATGGTGGTCAATGCCATGGAAGCCGTCACGATGGATGCCCTGCACCTCACCAGATGCACCAGTTTTGCCGTCAATGAAACGCGTACGGCGGATGGTCACGTGCTGGTGGCGCACAATGAAGACTGGGTACCTGAAGATGAAAACGATGTCTACGTGATTTCGGCCCGGCCAAAGGATGACCCCCCGTTTCTTGCTATGACCTACGGCGCGCTGCTGCCGAATGTGGGCTTCAACGCCTACGGCATTGCTCAATTAATCGACTCGGTATACCCAAACGATTCGCGAATCGGCATTCCGCGCCTGGTCGTGGCCCGGGCGGTGCTGGCTTCACGCCGCATCTCCGGCGCACTCGGCCGGACTCTAATTTCGCATCGGGCCGCCGGGTATAACCATCTGATCGTCCATGAAAGCGGGGAGATGTATTCTGTGGAAGTTTCCTCACGGCGTTTTGAAATTCTGCACGGAACGGATGGTTATATCACCCATACCAACCACTATCTGGCCGAAAGCATGAAAGAGATCGAAAAGGACCCCGAAGAGTTGATTTCCTCGCGTGTTCGATACTTCCGCGCGAACCGGCTGCTGCGCGACCACAGTGCGCATAGTATCAAAACATTGCAGGCGATTCAGAAGGACCATGTCAATCTGCCGAACTCGATCTGCAATCATAATATTGTGGGCATCGATCCATTGGATCGTGAAAGTACCATCACGGCCCTGGTCATCGATTTGACCGCACGCGAGATGCATATCGCGTGGGGCAATCCATGCCAGAATACTTATCATACGTATCATCTTAATGCCTAATGAGATGACAGGGTTGCAAACTTCTACAATCACCTGTATAATCCCCCTTACATTTTTCTTAACTGGAGTATCAAGTGACAGATCAGAATAAGGCCCTGCCCGCCCAAGGGAGCGATGCAAATCAGCAGGGAGAAGTTGTCAATAATAACAATAATCAAACCATGGAATCCCTGCTCAATGAGCAGGAACTTAATGTTGACCTGCCTCAGCCTGGCGAAATCCGCTCAGGTATCATCGCCAGCATTAGTCATAACCAGATTCTCGTAAGTATTGGTGCAAAGTCGGAGGGGATTATCGCGGGCAAGGAGTTGGAACAGCTCTCGGCGAAGGAACGTGACGCGCTCAAGGTCGGGCAGGAGATTAAGGTTTTTGTGATCAGTCCGGAGGATGCCGGTGGAAATGTCGTCCTGTCGTTCAAACGGGCCCAGGAACAAATCTCCTGGGAGAATGTAGATAAGTTGCTCGAGGACAGCAGCACGATCGAAAGCAAGATCACCGGTTTCAACAAGGGCGGTCTGATCGTCACAGTCGAAGGCTTGCGCGGCTTTGTGCCGTCTTCCCAGATCAGCGCGCTGCGCCGCACCCAGGTTACGGGCGATACGCCTGAACAACGCTGGCAGAAGATGGTGGGGCAGCCAATTTCCGTGCGCGTAATCGAGGTCGATAAAGAACGCCGACGCCTGATTCTTTCAGAGCGGGCCGCCAGCACCGAAACCCGTCAATCGATCAAGGAACGTGTGCTGGATGAGCTGGAGGAAGGCAAGGTCTATACAGGTCGTGTCACCAGCCTTGCCGATTTTGGTGCGTTCATCAATATCAATGGAGCGGATGGTCTTGTCCACCTTTCTGAGCTTTCCTGGGATCACATCACGCACCCGCGCGAAGTCCTGGAAGTGGGGCAGGAGGTCAAGGTCAAAGTGATCAATGTGGACCGCGACAAGAAGCGCATTGGGCTTTCCGTTCGCGCTCTGCAGGAAGATCCCTGGCGGGCCCGTGTCCAGAAATATAGCGTAGGCCAACTTGTAGAAGGCGTCATCACCCGCCTCACGAAATTTGGCGCATTCGCACGGCTTGAAGGTGATATCGAAGGTTTGATCCACATCTCCGAGATCGCGGATCATCGCATTGAGCATCCCAAAGAGGTTCTTAAGGAAGGCGATGTCAAAAGTCTGCGCGTTATCCGGATCGACGCTGACCAGCATCGAATTGGCCTCAGCCTGCGCAAAGTTGACTCTGCCGCTTATGCAGACAAAGATTTCAAGCTGCTGACTGCCGAATATAACCAGCCACCAGAAGAACCTGAATCTGATGCGCCGGAAAATCCCAGCGAACAATAAATGAAAGAGCGCACTCCGGTGCGCTCTTTTCCAAGATGCGCCTAATCATTGACTCCCACCAGGATCTTGCCTGGAACATGCTCACTTTCAAACGCGATTACACCCGTTCGGTTGATGAAACACGCCGTTTGGAGGCGAATACGTTGATTCCTGAGCGCAATGGTGAATGTCTGCTGGGCTGGCCCGAGTATCAGCGCGGCCGGGTTGCGGTCATCTTCTCGACGCTTTTTGCGGCCCCTGCGCGCAAGCGGGAATTGTGGGACACGGTCTGGTACCCAGATTTCGATACGGCCCACCGCCTCTACCGTGACCAGATCTTTCTCT
>OELG01000832.1_pt1 | contig 16940 bp, 13 predicted proteins | sample 1503541 | NCBI WGS metagenome assembly OELG01 (sample SAMEA104379617, study PRJEB20068) | metagenome | biome: 1000743; feature: 77; material: 1998 | place: USA | collected 2012 | depth 25 m | reverse complement strand
GCTGTAAAAATTGGGATTATTACCAGCCTGATCATCCCCAGCGAAACGTTATGGAGGCGCGCGGCCTTCGAGATGCAAACGCCTCTGGCAGGAATTTTAGGTGGCAACCCATTTGGGGCCATATCCGTTCCCAGCGTGTTGATGATCGTTTATGCGGTGTTATATCTGGTGGTCATGTTGACTTCATCCATCCGCATCTTTCAGAAACGTGATCTGTAGCAAAAAACAAATCTTCATGATGGCCCTGACACAGGCAAAAAAATTGAAGGCCTCAGAGAGCAACTCTGAGGCCTTTACTGGTTGGTCAGCACAGATTCGTTACTTATTTGCCGTCGCGTTCCATGGCATCCATGACAGCAACAGAGGCTATCTGGACAATCGCATTTACGTCATCACCGGTTTGCAGTACATGTACTGGAGCGCCCATGCCCAGCAGGATCGGACCAATCGCTTTGGCATTGCCTAAACGAGCGAGCAACTTGTACGCGATATTAGCTGACTCAAGCGACGGAAAGACCAGCACATTCGCATCTTTCACGGCGCTGAATGGATAGCGATTTTCGATGATCTCGCCCACCACTGCTGTGTCCGCCTGCATCTCACCATCCACGACCAGGTCCGGGCGACGCGATTTTGTCAATTCGACCGCGCGGCGCACCTTTTCGGAAAGCGGATGCGGTGTGGAACCAAAGTTCGAGAACGAGAGGAAAGCCACACGGGGTTCGAGTTCCAGCTGTTTGGCAAAATCGGCGGCAAGGGAGGCAATCTCGGCCAGATCCTCCGCGCTCGGGTCAATATTGACCGTGGCATCCGTAAACAAATAGACTCGATCCTCGATAATCATGAGATACACGCCGGCTGCGCGCGTCGCACCTTTGGCGGTATGGTGAATCTGCAAAGCCGGGCGGATCACATCCGGGTAATCGTAGGTAAGTCCCGAGACGAAGGCATCTGCGTCTCCGTTTTTGACCATCAAGAGACCAAACACATTCGGATCGCGTACGCGCGAGGCAGCATCCAGGGCAGTCACACCTCTGCGGTATCTCAATTCATAATAGGCTTTTTTGTAATCATCGAATTTGCTGAACTTATCAAAGTCCACAATTTCCGGCTTGTAGTCGAGACCCAGAATCTTCAACTGGTCTTCGACCTTGCGTGTACGGCCGATCAACACCGGCGTGGCGATCCCTTCCTCTTTGATTTGATACGCCGCTCGAATGATCTTCTGCTCTTCGCCCTCTGCAAATGCAACCCGCTTCGTACCGCCCGAGGAACGGGCCTTGTTCTGGAAGAAGTAACGAACCTGCTCGCCCTTTCCCAGGCGATAGGCGAGTTGTTGCCGATATTCATGGATGTCGATCATCTTCCGAGCAACACCGGTCTGCATGGCCATTTCCGCGACGGCAGGCGCTTCCCACAGAAGTACCCGCGGATCAAGCGGTGTGGGAATAATATAATCGCGGCCAAACTTGATGCTCTCGCCCCCGTAGGCGCGGATCACTGAGTCCGGCACATCCTCCTTGGCGAGGGCAGCCAGTGCCTTCGAGGCCGCAAATTTCATCTCGTCATTAATCGCCGACGCACGCACATCGAGCGCACCGCGGAAGATAAATGGGAAGCCTAATACATTGTTCACCTGGTTGGCATAATCTGATCGGCCTGTGGCAATGATGACATCGGTGCGTGCTTCCTTTGCCAGCTCAGGTCGAATCTCCGGGTCCGGGTTTGCCATTGCGAAGATGACCGGGTCCTTGGCCATGGATTTGACCATATCCGAGGTCATCACGTTCGCGACCGAAAGACCATAGAACACATCCGCACCGCGCACTGCATCGCTAAGGGTGCGCGCGTCAGTATCCAGAATGAAACGTTGTTTATATTTATTCAGGTCGGTACGGCCGGAATGCACAACTCCCTTCGAGTCCACCAGCATGATATTCTCACGTTTCACGCCCCATTTGATTGCCAGCTCCGCGCACGAAATCGCCGAAGCACCCGCGCCTGAGATCACGATACGGATCTCTTCATGCTTCTTGCCTACAATCTCCAGTGCATTTGCCAGCGCTGCAGAAGAGATGATCGCCGTCCCATGTTGGTCGTCATGAAACACGGGGATGTCCAGCATTTTTTTAAGTTCTTCTTCGATGTAGAAGCACTCCGGCGCTTTGATGTCTTCCAGATTGATGCCGCCGAACGTGGGCGATATCGCAGCCACCACTTTGATGATCTCATCCGGGTCGTGCGAGTTCACTTCAATATCGAAGACGTCAATGTCGGCAAATTTCTTGAATAGAACACCCTTTCCCTCCATCACAGGCTTGCTGGCCAGTGCGCCGCGATCACCGAGGCCCAGAATTGCCGTCCCATTCGAAATCACCGCCACTAAATTCCCCTTGGAAGTATATTCATACGCATCGTCCGGGTTCTTTTCAATCTCCAACACAGGCTCGGCGACGCCTGGCGAGTACGCCAGACTTAAATCTCGTTGGGTGTCCATTGGCTTGGTGGGCACAATCGCAACCTTGCCGGGCCTGCCTTTCAAGCGGTGATATTCCAGTGCATCTTCACGTGAAATTTTTGCCATAAAAGCCTCCGATGCTGTAAAAGTCCCTCCGAATTATTCCATAACTCCCTCGAATCACCTAGTTGCATTTGTCACGATTCCCAGCGTTGTATCACGCGGATTTTATGAACCCTTGGATTCATCCATCTCAGTGTGGATGGATTCTTATCCTGATTGCACTTCCCAGTAAACAGGAAGGGACTGCCGCGCGTTTAGCTCACGATCCAGCGGCCGCGGATGATCGAAACACTGCCAAAAAGGTATATAATGCGGGATTGCCATTCCCGTGATGGTGTGAAATGGCGATACCCCAATGTTGACAATTTGACCAACCAGAGATTTCTATGACCATGAATTGGCACGCAATGAGAAGTAAGCCAAATAAAGAACGCTTCCTGGCCAGGCAGCTGGAGGCTCACAATATAGAGGTTTTTTTTCCATGCCAGCGCGTAACACCTGTCAATCCGCGTTCAAGAAAGTTACGAGCATACTTCCCAAACTATTTGTTCGTCCATGTGGATTTGGCTGAAGTGAATGCGTCAGACTTGAATTGGATGCCGGGCTCATCCGGACTTGTGAGTTTTGGCGGGGAACCTGCTCCGGTCCCTGACCATTTGATCTCCGCCATTAAGAAACATATGGATCATCTTAATGCCGCAGCAAGAAGTCTAACAGAGGGCTTGCAGGCTGGCGAACTGGTCGAGATTCAATATGGTTCCTTTGCAGGTTACAGAGCGATCTTTGATATGACACTTTCAGGCCAGGATCGCGTGAGGGTTTTGTTGAATCTGCTTCAATCAAGGCAGGTGCCCGTTGAACTACAGCGCAACCAAATCCGGCGCGCGAAACGCTGATTACGTCCTCCACAACCGGGCCGTGCAAGAGGCGGTTTTGATGAAGCGCAACCATTTGTCGCATGTACGAATAGGCCGCTCTGCAATATGGGGCCTTCGCCGGAATGACCAACGGTTTATGCAAACTGCGCTCATTCAAGATGAAGCGTTCCTTGATAGCTATTGATACCGATTGCAGACCGTCCGAGAGAACGCGTTTCTAAGGACTAATGTAGTCCTAAAGGATACGTTCCTAGGGAACGTAATATTCAATCACCAATTGCGGCCGGTCGGCTTCCAGCGCATTGCCGCTGTAAATCTGCAGGATGTCGGCGCCAAAGTCATTGTTATCGTCCATGCCGAAGCGTAGCCGGAACTGCGTCACGCCCAACCGGTTGACGTACTTAAAAGTGATGAAACCCAACGATCTGGAATACCAATCGTTCACCGGGTTGTTTATAAACTTGAGCACATTGTTCTTGCTGGCCAGGGCATTGAAATCCGCGAGCTGCAGCGCATCGTTGCTGTTGAAAGCGCCTTTGCGCACATCTGCATACAGCTTACCATGTGTGGCGAACGGATTCGTCCCCACGAGACCGGCAAATTTGAACTTGAGCGTGACCGAAGTGATGTGAGCACCTACAGGCAGGGTCGACGTATCGAAGGACAGAATGGCTCGATATTGCCTATTGAGAGCAGTATCTCCCAGCCTAAGCATGGTACCAGTTTTGTCGAGGGTACCACCCATGTTACTGATTTCAGAAGATTCCCGGATCCAGCCATCTTCCACGTCAGAGGAGGTGAATGTCATAAATGGCTTGACGACGGTATAGGTTTCTCCAGCAGAATAGCCGCCATTGCCAGCGCCGATGCCACCCAGGGGGTTCTTCGCCAGATCCTTGATGCTGTCGTCATCGACCACGTCCAAACGGATCGTGCCATCGCCGCGGCCTGTTCTCACGGTAACCGTGTACGTATCGCCAGATCCGTTTACAGCTGCGACAGAGGCGCCAGTTACTCCAGTGGTGGAAAGAACAAAGTCGCTGACGTTTACACCTGTGACAGCTTCTGAAAAGGTCACTGTAAAATCAGCATAGAACGCACTAATCGGATCCGGATTGGCCCGAACAACACTATTTACCACTGGAGGAATCGTATCCTCCACATAACCAATGTTATACAGCTTCCCGGTTGCATAATCAGCCAGATAGATTTCTCGCTGTTCGTCTTCTCCGAAGGTTGAGATTTTATATGCCGTATCTACCAGTGGAACGGACACCCAACTCACATCTTTTTTCAGGCTGAATAACCTGCCACTGCAATAATCCCCATAGAAATAATATCCATATAACGAAGGGAAATTTGTCCCACGATACACGTACCCACCGGTTACGGAACAGCCCAGCGAATGGTCATATTCAGCCACCGGAAGTTTTTTCCCACTTTGATTACAACCAGTGGATGGGTTGTAACACAAGCTGCCCTCCATGACACTCCAGCCATAATTTTGTCCTCCCAGGCTGTTCGCAGGCTGAAAATCAATTTCCTCCCGTTGGCCCTGGCCCACGTCAGCGATATAGAGATTGTGAGTCAAACGATCGAAAGAAATGCGCCAGGGATTCCTGAGTCCATACGCCCAGATTTCCTTTTTGATGTGCACGTTGGTGCTGGAATAGAATGGATTGCCTGGAGGAATTGCGTAAGGCGCTCCGGAATTTACATCAATACGCAGAATCTTGCCAAGCCGGCGGTTTAGATTCTGCGCATTATTATTTGGATCACCCGCGCCTCCACCATCGCCCGTTGACCAGTATAAAAATCCATCGTGGCCAAATGCTAACGTGCCCCCGTTATGATTGGAATAAGTGGGATGACCGATGGTCAGCAATACCGATCTACCAGTGAGGGTAGCTTGATCGGGGTCACCCGAGGATACGGAGAATCGCTCCAAAACCAAATTGGAGCCCTCTGCATCTCCATCCCGGGGAGCGGTGTAAACCACATAAAATTTACCATTGGTTTCGTACGAGGGATGGAATGCCAGGGCAAGTAATCCCTGTTCGCCGCCTGTTGACTTAACACTGGATTGAATATCAAGGTAAGGTGTTGTCAAAAGTACCCCATTTTTAATAATACGGATCCGTCCGGCGCGTTCCAGAACGAATATCCTTCCTGAGCCATCCCCCGCGTTGGTGATCAATACCGGATTATTCAGACCGCCGGCAATTTCCTGAAAAGTGATTTTTTGCGGATCAAGTGCTGCTGCAGCGTTGATCGGACGATTGATGGTTGGGTCACTACCAGTAAAAGCAACATTTGTCATCCACAGCACAGCAACCACGAAAACAACAATCCCAACGACCGCAGTTGAACGAAGTGATTTTGGTAATGATCTTTTTAACATATGCTCTCCATAACGATATACAAGCTGCTTCACAAAAGAAGGGGACTGCATTTGTAAATGGGAACCGATGCTCGTAAGCATACCATATTTGGAGAACGTTCGAATTGCCTTACGAACTGCACGCATTTCCAGATGGATATTCACAATAGTCAGCCTGCGCTGATTGAAGGCCGAATCCGGGCGCGAAACGTTGGGTCAGCTTTTCAGCGAAAGTCAACCATGAACAGCACATTCATCCTAATTCGCCACGTCTGCCAAAACGAGAGAACAACTGCCATCGACGCCGATTCGCTCGCCTTTGCGCTGGCAAAATTGCGGTAGTTTCGATACATATCGGCGTATTTGTCAAAATTCTTACCCGCCAGCCGTGGAAAACCGTTGCAGAACCGTTGGCCAGATGTTAACAAACGTTAATTTTCAAGTATAATTAAAGCAATCCGCAAGGATTGAACAAGATTTTTTACCGCTCGCGGTTTTGGCTGTACCTTGCCGAATTTCGGCATCTGGATATTTGGAGCAAGAACCTCCCCATTTTGGGAGTTATTTCGTGAAGTCAGCTCAGGAACACGTTTTGAAGAATTTTTGGACTTCGCCCCCCATTGCCTGTTCACCGAACGTGATATAAGACGTCGTCACGCGGTCTGACCTCCTCTCCCGCACGCTTCTCGCGGGGCTTTGGGTCTGCTCAACCTACCCAGACCTGTCCTACAGCCGAAGCCGATTGATCGGTCCTTCGGCTGTATGTTTTTAACTGGAAGCGGGCTGGCAATCCGTTGCAATGTTGGGTCCATCAACTGACCTGCGATAAAACATGAAAAAAGTAACTGCCATAGAAGTTCAAAAACGGTCTCCCAACCGGGTGAATGTTTACCTCGATGGGGAATTCGCCTTCGGGCTGGCTCGTATTGTCGCTGCGTGGTTGAGAGTCGGCCAGGAGTTAGATGAAAAGAAGATCGAGCAGTTGCAAGCCGAGGATGCGTGTGAACGGGCGCTTCAGCAGGCCATTTTGTTTCTGAGCTACCGCGCCCGGTCCGAATCCGAAATCCGGCAAAACCTCCGCAAACACGAGATTCCCGAACCCGTCATTGACCAGACACTGGACCGGCTGCGGCAGGATGGTTTTGCAAACGACAATCAATTTGCCAAAGCGTGGGTCGAGAATCGGAGCACGTTTCGACCACGAAGTCGCCGAATGCTGGCGATGGAACTTCGTCAAAAGGGCCTCGGTGACGAATCTGTCAAAACTGCTCTAGAAAGCGTGGACGATGAAGCGCTCGCTTTCGAAGCTGCTCAGAAAAGAGCAGCTCGCTACAAAGACTTGGAATGGAACGAATTTAGAAAAAAACTTTCCGATTTCCTGGCACGTCGCGGGTTTTCTTATTCGGTGACTTCCACTGTGGTCACCCGTATCTGGAATGAAATGCACGCCCGTGAAAGGCATCGCGAAAATCATTTTGAAGAAGAGGATATGCCATGAACCCAATTACGATCGTAGTCGGAATCCTCGCGTTGGTTGTGGGTGTTGTGGCTGGTTATTTTTTCCATCGTTATCAGGTGGAACAGCGTATCAAAAACCAGCAGGACAAAGCCGATAACATTTTGAAAGGCGCGAGCGAACAGGCTCGCCTGATCGAAAGCCAGGCACGCGATAACGCTACCAAGATTATTCAGGTTGCAGAGAACGAGCTCAAGGAACGGCGCATCGAACTCAATAAAGAGACCGAACGTCTCGATAAGCGCCGCTCCGAGCTCGACAGCCGGGTCGATAAACTGGAGCAGCGCGAGCAGGCCGCGAGTAAACGTCAATCGCAGATGGACCGCAAAGCCAACGAAATTGACAAAATGCATGAAGACGAGGTCAAGCGACTCGAACAAATCGCACAGATGTCCACCGACGATGCGAAAAAGGAACTGTTTGCCGCAGTCGAGAAGGAAGCGCGCGGTGATATGGCGCGCATCATCCGTCAGATCGAAGCAGAAGCGCGTGAAGAAGGTGAAAAGCGCGCTCGCAAATTGATTGCCGATGCAATTCAACGCGTCGCTTCGGAGCATGTGGCAGAAGTTACCCGCGCAGTCGTCACATTGCCTAGTGAAGAGATGAAGGGACGCATCGTCGGCCGCAATGGACGCAACATCAAGGCCTTCGAACAGGCTGCCGGCGTGGATGTGATCGTGGACGACACCCCGGACTTTGTAACGATCTCCTGCTTCGACTCGGTGCGCCGTGAAATTGGTCGTCGTGCCCTGGCAAAATTGATATTGGACGGGCGTATTCATCCGGCCAATATTGAAAAGATCGTCGAAGATGAAACACGGGCGGTTGAGAAAATTATTAATGAGGCGGGTGAGCAAGCCGCTTATGATGCAAACGTCTCAGGTTTGCATCCTGAAGTGCTGCGGATGATGGGCCGGCTTAAATTCCGCACATCCTATGGACAAAATCAGCTGGCGCATGCCGTCGAAGTCTCCAAGCTGGCCGGCATTCTTGCCGCGGAAATTGGCGCAAACGTTGAGCTTTCCAAACTGGGCGGTTTTCTGCATGATATTGGCAAAGCCATGGATCATAATCAGGAAGGCACCCATGCCATGCTTGGCGCGGAGTACTGCAAACGCTATGGTGTCAACGCTAAAGTGGTCAATGCCATCGCATCTCACCATCACGAGGTGGAACAGGAAACCGTGGAGGCCATCATCGCCGAGGCCGCCGATGCCATCTCCGGCGCGCGGCCTGGCGCCCGCCGGGAAGACCTGGAGGCCTACATTAAGCGCATTCGCAATCTTGAGGAGCTTTCTACGTCCTTTGAAGGGGTGCAGCAAGCGTTCGCCATCCAGGCAGGCCGCGAAGTGCGCGTGATCGTCAGGCCTGAAAAGATCGATGACCTCTCGTCCGCCCGTCTGGCCCGCGATATCGCCAAAAAGATCGAAGAGACCATGCAATATCCCGGTCAAATCAAAGTTACCGTCATCCGCGAGACACGCTCGACCGAATTTGCAAAATAATCTCCCAGGACGTTAAATCAAAACGGGCTGCCACAATTGTGGCAGCCCGTTTTGATTCTCCTGATTTACTTGACATCAACGGTTAACACACCCGCATCGGTAAAGATCAAATTCAGGAATACACCAGCCGGCAGAATGATCAATTTATCGGTAACCTTGATGGCAGAGGCGTTGGCAATCGCAATCTGTAATGCCACGTAAGCCGGGTTTTCAGGAGGTGCAGCATCCGGCTGTGGCAGAATTGTCGTAGAAGGCATCCGAATCGTGTCACTAGCTGACATAAATACCCGTCCGGATTGTGTAAATTTGCATGGCTTGCAAATAAGCATTTTTTAAGAGAAGCGTTGGTTGACTTTCGATTGAGGCTATGAAATAATGTAACCGGTTACAGTAACCGCTTACAGTAACCGGTTACATTGATATGAGTCGACGTTCTTTTTCTGTCACGATCCGGGATGTAGCCCGTAAAGCAGGGGTATCGGTGGCAACGGTAAGTCGCTACATCAACAGGAATGCCACGGTTTCACCGGAGGTTTCCGAGCGGTTGCGCGCTGTAATGACTGAGTTAAAGTATGTACCGCATGCGGCGGCCAGACATTTGGCCAGTCGCAAAACCCGGGTGGTCGGGCTTTTGTTGAATAACTTACATAATGACTTTTTCGTTCCACTTCTCAATGGGGTCGAGGCCGTGGTACGCAAAAAGGGTTACAATCTGCTCATTGCGACCTATCATGCCGATCTTCGCAACGAGACGCCACCACCGATCGGCCCCCACAATACGGACGGTTTGCTGGTATTTTCAGATGGTCTTATGGATGAAGATTTGGTAAGCTTGAATTCCATCGGGTTTCCCATGGTATTGGTTCACAGAACTCCTCCCCCCTCTGTTGCTCTTCCAAGTGTAACTGTTGAAAATGTGGAAGTCACGAAAAAACTAGTGGAACATCTCATTTGTGTCCACAACAAGCGGCGTATTTTGTTCCTGCGCGGACCGATCCATCAGGAGGATTCAGCACGCCGAGAAGCGGGTTACAAATCTGCGCTTGAATCCAATAATATTCCCTTTGATGAAAATTTAGTCCTGAATGGCGAGTTTGAACGTGAAGTAGCCTTTCAATCGATGAATGATTTTCTCAGTAACGGCAGAAAGGTCCCGTTCGATGCCGTCTTTAGCGGTGATGATGACGCCGCGATCGGAGTATTACGCTCGCTGCAAAATCATGGCTATAACATCCCTCAAGATGTGGCCGTAACAGGCTTTGATGATCTCGGCTTCGCGCCATTTTTGAACCCACCCCTGACGACTGTACGGGCGCCCACCGAGATGGTTGGCCGAATCGCGACGGAGCGGTTATTTGGCCTGCTTGAAAATAAACCTTCCGATGAAATTGTCATACTCCCTACCGAGATCATTTTCCGCCGCTCGTGTGGTTGTGAAAGTGGAGCCATAAATTAATTGCAAAGGAGGTGAGATCCTTCACAAATATTTCTTATCCATATTCAATAATGTCGAATTCAAAATACTAGTATGAGGAGAAAACTCACCATGAAGAAACTATTGTACGTTCTGTCTCTGTTGGTCATCGCTTCGATGCTGCTGACAGCTTGTGGTGGCGGCGCCGCAACCCAAGCTCCGGCCACGCAAGCCCCTGCAACTGAAGCTCCAGCTACAGAAGCTCCGGCCACAGAACCCGCAGCGACTGAAGCGCCGGCAGCGACTGAAGCCCCTGCTGCAACCCCCACACAGACACCTTATCCGGTTGCTGAATGTGAAGGTGGAAAAGTTTGCATCCGCTGGTTTGTAGGTCTAGGTACCGGTACTGATGCACCCCAGATCGCAACCCAAGAAGAGGTTGTGGCTGACTTCAACGCCTCACAGGATGAAATTCAGCTGATCTTGGAAATCATCCCCTACAACAGTGCCCGTGATGCCCTGTCCACCCAAATCGCCTCTGGCGCTGGCCCTGATATCGTCGGTCCCGTTGGTTGGGGTGGTTCAAACGACTTCTATGGCCAGTGGCTCGACCTCACTCCGTATATCGAATCGTCCGGTTTCGACACCTCAATCTTCGACCCGGCGCTGGTAAAGTTCTACCAGACCGAGGAAGGCCAGGTTGGTCTGCCGTTCGCCGTCTTCCCCGGGGCCATGTATTTCGTACCGGCCTTGTTTGACGAAGCTGGTCTCGAATATCCACCCCAAAAATACGGTGAAAAGTATACACTGGATGGTCAGGCGGTGGACTGGAATTGGGAAACGATCACCGAAGTGGCCAAGCGTTTGACCGTTGATGTGAACGGTAATGATGCAACTTCGGCTGACTTTGATCCCACCCAGATCGTGCAGCTGGGTTACGAGCCGCAATATGAGTCGATTCTATCCGTTGGCACGTTCTATGGTGGCGCCGCCAAGATCTACTCCGGTGATGCCAAGGGTAGTTATCAATCTACTCTCCCCGACAGCTGGAAGGAAGGATTCAAATGGCTCTATGATGGCATGTGGGGCGAACAGCCCTACATCGGTACGGGCCCCCTGACTGGTGCGCCAGAGTTTGGCGCCGGGAACCCATTCAATTCCGGCAGGGTCGCAATGGGCTTGACTCAGACCTGGTACACTTGTTGTCTCGGAGAATTTGTTAAGGGTGGGAATGAATTCCAACTCGGCATTCAGCCGATCGCTGCCAACGGTGAAGTAAGCGGCCGCGTCGATGCCGATACCTACCGCATTTGGAAGGGCACTAAGAATCCGGACGCAGCCTTTACCGTCCTGGCTTACCTCATTACCACCGGCGCTGACAAGCTTCTTCCGGTATATGGAGCCATGCCCGCTGTCGTATCGAAGACACAAGCCTTCTTTGACAAGAAAAAAGCGGAGTATCCGTTCGTGACGCAGGAAAGCTGGGATGTGTTTGTACAGGGCCTTGCTTATCCAGATGCGCCAAGTTCAGAGCAGTATCAACCGAATTCCATTAAAGCCAACGATCGGTTCTCGACTTTCTTCAGTCTGCTGAGAAATACGGAGGGACTCGACTTCGACGCCGAGTACCAGAAACTGGTTGACGATCTCAATGTGATTTACAACGAGTAACTTGGCGAGTGTATAATTTAGGCGGGTCAGCTCGTAGCTGACCCGCCTAAACGTCGCCGTAAGTACGTAAGAAAGAGAGCGCCCCATGATTGAAGAGCTTTCAAATATTCGTAAGGCAATTCCATCGTTAAGATCAATTCGCGGTCTTTCGCCACTGGCCCGCCGCGAATTTCGAGCAGGGATGTTGTTTCTCGCTCCATGGATCTTCGGTTTTCTTGGTTTCACTTTGTTGCCAATGATAGCTACGCTGTTCTTTAGTTTCCTGAATCTCAGGATTACGGATGGCATTTTAAGCACGCCAGATTTCGCAGGCCTTGAAAATTACAGACAGTTGTTTAAGGACCCGCGAGTTTGGAGCACGAGCACTACTCCCGGCGCGTTATTGGTCACGATCAAATTTGGGTTGATTGCCTTACCCATAGGCATTTTGGTTCCCCTGGGTATAGCAGTTCTGATGAATAACCAACATCTTAAAGGGCAGAATTTCTTTCGCAGCATGTTTTATATGCCCTATATTGTCCCTTTTGTGGCGGCGATCTTTATATGGGGAGGCATGCTCAACCCGGAGAGCGGCTGGATCAATCGGGTGCTGATGTATTTCGGAGTACCTAAGCAGAATGTGCCACTCTGGGCGAATGATGTCAACTGGGTCTATCCTGCCTATGTTCTTCTGGGCATCTGGGGAATTGGTAATGCCATGTTGATCATGCTGGCGGGGCTGCAAGGCGTGCCCACAGAGCTCTACGACGCCGCGAAGGTGGACGGTGCGAATGGCTGGCAGACCTTTTGGAAGGTGACCTTCCCGATGATTTCGCCCGTCATTTTTTACAACGTCGTGTTAAGCATAGTCGGACTGTTCCAGTACTTCTTGGTGCCATTAGTTGTTAATCAGGGTAATGGCAGTCCGGGCGGAGCAACCTATTTTTACAATCTGTACTTATACAAAACATTCTTCACATTTCAGAATATGTCCTACGGCTCGACGCTCGCGTGGTTCCTCTTTGTGGTGATCTTGCTGGTAACGATCATTTTGTTCGGCACTGCAAAATACTGGGTTTACTATGCCGGTGAACGCCGGTAAGGAGAAGAGACGATGAGTAATAAAACATTGACACAGACGCTTAGCGAAGGTACCCAGGTCACCGCTGAGGATAAGCCACTAACCCGTAAGCTGCGTAAAGGCTTCAATACTGCTTTCGTTACTTCCCTCACGGTTGCTATTCTGGTAATGTTCCTGGCGCCGTTTTTGTTCATGGTCTTTACTTCATTGAAAACACAAGGCCAGATTTCACAGTTGGGTGCGCCGATCTGGCCAGCAAAACCCACCACATTCGAATACAATGGCAAAGTTATCGAAGTCTACCAGGTTCCTATGTCGAAGTGTGTTGGTGCTGATCCCAATGACTCCTCTATTAAAGAGCTGGGGATCGTCAAAAAGGGCCGACAGCAAAGCACCTTCGTTGACTCGGCCAATTTGGGAGCGGGCGAGTATGTGTGTAATGTGTCGTGGCGTGCCCTTGAGCGTCCGTGGAAATGGGCTCCCGAATGGGAAAACTACAGCGAAGTATGGAATACGATAGATTACCCGCGTCTAATGTGGAATACGACCTTTTATGCCATTATGACCGAGATCGGCGTGTTGATCTCTTGCACGCTGGTGGCATTTGGTTTCGCTCGATTCCGCTTCCCCGGACGCGATTTTCTGTTCATTTTGCTAATTGCAACAATCTTCTTGCCTGGTGCTGTAACCATTATCCCGACCTACACTTTCTTCCAGAGAATCGGATGGCTGGGTACATGGCTTCCTTTGATCGTTCCCGCCTTCTTCGCGAACGCATATGATGTTTTCCTGTTACGCCAGTATTTCCTGACCCTGCCGCGCGAACTGGATGAAGCTGCCATGATCGATGGCGCCAGCCCGTTGCGCGTCCTGTGGTCGGTCATCATCCCGCAGTCCTACCCTGCGCTGATGGCAGTGACCGTGTTCCATATCGTTTATGCGTGGAATGATTACTTTGGCCCGCTCATTTATCTCTCCACAGCTCGCGACAAATGGCCCATTTCTGTAGCGCTTGCAAATTTCAACGGAATTTATGGATCGCGAAATGAGCTTATTCAAGCGGGCTCGTTAATGGCTCTGATTGCTCCATTGCTTCTCTTCATCGTTGCCCAGCGCTTCTTTGTTCAAGGCATCGTCGTCACGGGTGTTGATAAATAAGATGCTCAAAGTTGCGGTGATTGGCGGAGGCTCCACTTATACTCCAGAACTCGTCAACGGTTTCCTTGCCCGGGTGAATAATTTTCCTGTAGACGAGCTCTGGTTGATGGATATCGACGAAGAGCGTCTAAACATTGTCGGTGGGTTCGCCCAACGCATGGTGGAGGCAAAAGGCTCACCCTTCAAAGTAATCCTTTCCACAAATCAGCGGGAGTCCATCACAGACGCTTCCTACGTGACTACCCAACTCCGCGTCGGCCACATGGAAGCGCGGCGCCGAGATGAATATCTCGGCCTGCGTCACGGACTGATCGGGCAGGAAACTACGGGAATTGGCGGCATGGCAAAAGCCCTCCGCACAATTCCGGTGATTTTGAAGATCGCACAGGATATAAAGGAAGTTGCACAACCGGGAACGATGCTGGTGAATTTCACCAACCCGGCCGGGCTGGTTACGCAGGCATTGAGCAAATACGCCGCCGACGTCCCGGCCGTGGGCGTGTGCAATGTGCCCATCACGACCAAGATGAGTATCATCGAGCGATTGGAAGAGGGAACCGGCAAAAAGATCGACCCTGAACATACCGAACTCAAAACGCTTGGCTTGAACCACCTCTCCTGGCATCGTGGTTTTACTGTGGAGGGCGAAGATGTCTGGCCTGAGGTCATTCAGGGATTCATCGAAGCGCTCAAAAAAGAAGAACATCCCGAATGGGAGCCGCGCACCATCGAAGTGCTGCGCATGATGCCGAATTACTACTTGCAGTATTTCTATCATACTGACAAAAAATTAAAGTCACAGGAAAAGTGGCCGCCTTCACGCGCCGAGGAAGTGATCGAGATCGAAAAGGATTTGCTGCGCGAGTATGCCGACCCGAACCTCAATGAACCGCCCGCCGATCTGATGAAACGCGGCGGCGCCTACTACTCAACAGTTGCCACGCAGCTATTGAACGCGCATTACAACGACCTGGGTGAGACGCACGTGGTGAACATCCGGAACGATGGCGCGGTCAAAGAATGGCCTTCAGAGTGGGTGCTGGAAATTCCATCCACAGTGCGAAAGAGCGGAATCAAGCCCATTCCCACCGAGCCTCTGCCCCAATCGCAGTTTGGCTTGATCGCAGCCGTGAAGGCCTACGAGTTGTTGACCGTGGAGGCGGCCGTCCACGGCGACCGGGACGCCGCGTACCAGGCGCTGCTGGCGCACCCGCTTGGACCGAAAGCAGACAAAGTCCAGGCAGTGCTCGACGATATGCTGGAGACACACAAAGAGCATCTGCCCCAATTCTGGAACTGACCTCCAATCGAGGCGACTCAACCGGGCGCCCTTTTTTTAACCTGACCTATGCGTTACTATCTTGGCGCCGATCTCGGCGCGACCAAAACACACACACTCATCACCGATGAAACGGGCGCCGCGCTGGGCTGGGGCGAAAGCGGACCCGGCAACCATGAAACCGTCGGCTATGAGGGCATGTACGCGTCCATGCGCGTCGCCCTGGAGCAAGCGCTCCAGGCCTCGGGCCTAACCAAAGCCGATATCGCCGGAGCAGGCTTCGGCGTGGCCGGATTCGACTGGGCGTCCGAGCAGGAGATCACTGCCCAGACCATCCAGCGACTCAGCCTGAACGCGCCGTTCAAGTTCGTCAACGATACGGTGCCCGGCCTGGTAGCCGGGTCAGACGAAGGCTGGGGTGTGGTCGTCGTTTCCGGGACCGGTTCCAACTGCCGCGGTTGGGACCGTGAACACAAGCGCGAGGGCCGCGTGACCGGCCATGGAGTCATGATGGGCGAGGGCGCCGGCGCAACGGAACTGATGCATCGCTGTATGCAGCTGGTGGGATACTCATGGAGCAAACGCGGATCCAAAACGAAACTCGCCGACGCCCTGATCGAATACGTTGGTGCAAAGGATCTGGATGATCTAATTCGCGGCTATACAACGTGGGAATATCGGATCGGAGCGGAAGCGGCACCGGTTGTCTTTCGCGTGGCACAGGAAGGTGACCCGGTCGCGCGGGATTTGATTCACTGGGCAGGCTCTGAGCTTGGAGAAATCGCGAACGCCGTAATCCGCCAACTGGAATTTGAGAATCTATCTTTTGATGTCGTAATGACGGGCAGCATGTTCGAAGGCGGCTCGATGTTGATCGAGCCAATGCAGGAGACCATACATACACTTGCGCCGAAAGCGCGCCTGATTCGGCTGAATGTCCCCCCGGTCCTGGGCGCGGTCATGCTTGGAATGGAAGCCGGCGGTCTGACGGTCACACCTTCGATTCGCAGCACAATGGCAAAAACTGTTACCATGATACGGAACGGTGCAATGAGGTGACCATGGCCACAATAGATTTTTCACTGATTCCCGATGCCGATTCTGACTATCACACTTTTGAGCATTTGATGACGAACTTCAAACGCGAGACAGGCATCGATGTGCACCTGAAACGTATGGATTGGGACAATGCCTGGGGCCAACTGATCGGCATCGCGACACAGGGCCAGGGCGCGGATGTGTCGCATGTCGGTTCCACCTGGGTAAGCAGCCTGATGACCATGAACGCGGTGAGTCCCATTCCCAGAAATCTGATTGCCAAGGTCGGGAGCGACCAGGCGTTCGTGCATTCTGCCTGGTCCAATGTTACAGCGGAAGAAGACCGCCAGACGTATGGAATCCCTTTGAGCACCTACGTCTATATCGTTGCCTATCGAAAGGATTTGCTCGCACGCGCCGGGTTGAATGGCAGCACTGCCTTCGCGACTCCCCAGACCTTTGAGGAAAGCGTTGAAAAACTGGAGGCCCTGAACGCGGTGGAACACCCCTGGCTCATGCC